>Ga0268276_1002025_pt1 | contig 18230 bp, 31 predicted proteins | sample saktaG_4_FD_190145 | JGI IMG/M metagenome (GOLD analysis project Ga0268276, IMG submission 190145) | Saline water microbial communities from Sakinaw Lake, British Columbia, Canada - sak_2010_1_5_45m | ecosystem: Environmental > Aquatic > Non-marine Saline and Alkaline > Saline ...
TAAGAGGTGCCCTTGTAACGCCTTAGGTCCAGAAGAGGCCTTGAAACAAACAATACTAGCACTTAAAAAGGAGACCTAGTGCCTAAGACAGAAACCTTCCAAGACATAGCTGACCGTATTCTCGGCTCGGATGCTAACTACGACTGGGCCATGCCACAGGAGTGGTTTGACGAAGCCTCGGACCTAACAGGTATGAACCCATCCGGACATGTAGTGTGGCTGTACGACTCCCGCGCCCCAGTCTTCGGGCGGCCGTTTGGTCTGACCGACAAAGGTAGACAGATCGTTGAACAAATGCCCAACTAAAAAGGAGACTTCCAAACATGCCTAAACCACAGAAACGTCCGCGCAAAGACTTCACCCCGGCCCGACCTCCAGTCGGATTCGTCACCGACTCAGGCCAGTGGTTTGACGTCCGCCTAGTCAAGCCCACTGTCCGGTGTTTTTGGATCAAACTACTTCCAGACGGCAAGACAATCAAAGTCCGCCGCACGAGTGGTAAACTGAGGTATGAGAAGTGACCGAATCAGGGACCAAAGCACCAAGACCGGAGACTCTACGATCTCGCACAACCAAACTCCGCACCGGGCTCGGCTCGTTGTTCGTCACTATAACTGAACACGACGGCAAACCCTTCGAGGTGTTTGCCACATTAGGCAAGTCTGGCACCTCAACTACCGCCAAGACAGAAGCTATAGGTCGTTTGGTTAGCTTAGCACTGAGGCACGACATCGACGTGCAGGAAGTCATAGACCAGTTGAAAGACATCGGTGGGGATCACCCGATTGCCTGGGCGGACGGTGTAATAATGTCCATCCCTGACGCAGTAGCAAAGGTTCTGCAGAAACATTATGGAAAGAAGGAGACACTAAAGTGAGACCACTAAGTCAACAGACCTCTAAGGCACGCACTCGACGTAGCTACGGACGCCGCGTTGCTTCGTTGCGCTACCTGCCGAATGGTATAATGTTGCAACTCGAAGCGCCGTATGATAAGGCGTTTCAGGACACCATGAAATCCTCAATCACTTCTAAGAAACGTATCTGGGACGCTGGTGATAGGGCATGGTATGTGTGCAAGGATCAGTTTGATAAACTCTGTCACCTATTGGACCAATACTTTGACGAGACTATCTTGCTCGATTTTCCGGCCCACGAGGTCTCCGAGTCATCCTACGCTATGCTCTACCTCCTCGACGGGGCACCCCTGGAAGTGGTTCGCGCCGCATACAAAGCACTTGCCCAACTACACCATCCTGACCGAGGCGGTGACTTAGCGGTTATGCAATCTATTAACCAAGCCTACAAAGACATTCTTGGAGAGTTGAAAAACGGAGACTAAGAAAGGAGACCCCCCCATGTGCCAGACCAACGAGACTAGGTGTTTCAAAACAACCAAGCCCAAAACGGTGTATAAGATTGTAGACACCACACACCCTGAACTAGCTGCATTCTATATGTGCCACACTTACGCACCTTTAGGTGAATTAGATGAACCAACAGACATAAGATCAAAAGGTGAGGATGCTCAATACGGGTATCATTGTTTTTTGTCCTTAAATGATGTGCGGTCGGTTTACTACGGCGGAAGAATAGATAACGGTGGATACTACAAAATAGTAAGATGCATCATTCCTGTCAACGAGGAATACAGATACGGTACGTTCTTCGTGGACCGAGACCTATACGTAAGAACCCTACGTGCATCTAACATAATCATAGAGGACATAATCTAGACCCACTAAAAAGGAGACCCCAATGGACCTAACTACAACTGATCAATCCAAACTTGTGTCTAGACAGACCATGCAAAAGCGTAAGACTTTGTCGCTGCACCAACTAACCAAGACCCAGTCCAACAAGACAGTCATCCTGGCTGACATCTCCGGGTCGATGGGTGGACATAAGTTAGACTGTCTCAAGGACGCCTTGAACAAAGTCTGGCGGCCCGGCGTGACTGGGATAGCTTTCAACCACCAAATCTGGGCCTTCGAGCAGTCGGACATAAGCCGCATAAACGCAACAGGGGCAACAAACATGCACGACGCATTGCTGGAGTCCTGGAAGATAGAACCCAGGCATATAATATTACTCACAGACGGTCGACCAGACAGAGGTCCTTCCGAGGTACTCGACATAGTCCTCTCTCATCCTCACCCACCTATAGACACCATTGGAATAGGTGACGACTGTGATCACTCACTCTTGAAAGAGATCTCCCAATTGACTAAAGGACGCTACAACAACGTACAGGACCCATTACAGCTAACCGAGACTATGCGTTTGATGCTCGACTTCCGGCCCGATGACCTGACCATGAAGGGAGGTTCGATAGCTCTGTAATGGACAGCGACTACGTTAGAGGCAAAATCCGCAACTTAATAGCCAAGCCCTGGATGGAGGACAGAGACTTGTTGTCTATCTACACCATCTTAGTAGCTCTCCCGTTGTCTAACCTAACAGGAGGTGCGTTGTCTCAACTCCTAGCCGAGTTGGCACAGGTAGTTGATGCGGACCTAAAGACAACCCTCATCCAAAGAAAAAAGGAGACCACCTAATGCCCGACAACAGATCAATCCTACCCCAGAGTGAGCCAATCGGCCGGAAGTCCACTGTCGTCAACGTCGATATCTACCGCGACGGATCACGGGTTATGACCCTACAGTCCGGCTTCCGGGCCGCCAAGATTGTATTAGTCGAGACACCGGACTACCGGCTTCGTGTAGACTATAAATCAAACACCTAACTGAAAAGGAGACCAAGGCGATGTGTCAGTATAATGAGAGCACAGTGAAGACCGCCAGGAAAGATCAAAAGGTGTATAAGGTATATATTAAGTATGATGATAAGTACTACTCACCTATAATGGGTGATGTGTGTGAGTTATGTATAAAGTATTCTATGTTAGACTCACTACTAGAGTATGGTGTGATCACGGGTAGTGAACTTACCACTCAGGAACAACCAGGATATCATTGTTTCAGATCACTAAAATCTGTAAGACTCTACAGACGCTTGTTTCATGCTGAAAGCGTCCGTATACTACAGGGTAAAATACCAAAAGGTGCTAAGTATAGAGAGGGTAAAACTAACATAACTTACGTAAATAGTAAAATGCTTAACAATTATACAGCAAAAACTATCCGCACAACTGCAATAAGACTAGAAAAGGAGACGTTATGACAGACCCTATTACGCAGGAACCAAGCACATCACTATCCCAGTCCATCCTTGTCATGGTCATAGGCAAGTCCGGCCGCGGCAAGTCCACCGCCATACGCACCCTACCGCCAGACAAAACATTTGTGCTCAACGTCGTTGGCAAAGCCCTCCCCTTTACCGGCGGGGTGAACTACCAGGAAAACCAAAACATGAAATCAACCCCAGATGCGACCCAAATCATGTCCATCATGACCAAACTCTCGCAGGCCGGAAAGGCTAACTATATTGTCATAGACGACGCACACTACATCATGGCCTCGGAGTTCATGGCCAAGGCTTTGGTTAAGGGTTACGACAAATACTCTATCATGGCTAATAATATGTGGAACCTACTCACCGCCGCCTCGAAACTCCGGGGTGGACTGAAGGTGTTCTTCCTGACTCACGAAGAAGACACCGGCACAGAGCGAAAGATGAAAACCCTCGGGAAGTTACTTGACGAAAAAATCACCCCTGAGGGCCTATCCACAATTGTCCTATTCGCAGAGACCTCAATGACCGAGGCTAACAAGCGCCAATACTACTTATCCACCCAAACAGACGGTGCGACCAACGCCAAGTCCCCAATGGGTATGTTTCCGCCGCAGATACCAAACGACTTGAAACTAATCGCGGACAGGATTGATGAGTATTACAAAGGAGTCAGTCTAGAAGAGTCAAAACTCAACTTTGACCTTACATAAAAGGAGAGTATTATGAGAACTCAACAGGAAATCTTAGACAGAATCAAATCTCGTAAATCTGAGGATTTTTTAGCCTTCGAGTGGCCTAATTATTTAAAGGCCTTGACCTTTAAAAACGCCAAACAATTCTTTAGTTGTACCATGTTAACTGCCTTTAGTGAAGAGGCGTGGGAGCACCAAACGGAAGATGAGATCATGTTTAAGGCAATTCACTATATGCCTTTCGCGTGGGAGAAGGCAAACAATTTCAGGGGCATATCAGCCGAAAGGTCCATATCGCACTACATCGCATGGATGTGGTTGCTCGGTTATGAAGATACTGAGCGGTGGGAAGAATATGAGTATTACGGAAAGCCTCAGTTGATAGAGATATGCGAATTGCTCGGGCTTGACTATCGGAAGTGGGATGATGGCGTAAGGTCAAATACAGAAACATATTACTGATTATACTAAAAGGAGACCACGCCATGCTTGAGACAATCCTAACCAAAGGTCTACCTGTGAAAATAATTAACAAAGAATGGTCATTCTTTTATGGCTACTTCGAGCTAGCAACAACAGATGGTCGTATGTGTATGTGGGACAGTCAGTTGGAGGACTACGTATATATCCCCATTACCGACATAGTAACTATAGAGTTCTTCCCACAAAAATACCTAACCCAAGAAAGAAAGGAGGTTAATGAATGAGTAGTGCGTACGCTAACCAATCAACCATCAACAACTAACCAAACGGAGGACACCACAATGCCAGTTATTGACCTCGGAGTTGACTTTTCGGACATTCAACACCTGGACGTATTCGAACCATTCCCGAACGGAACGTATGAGTACGAAGTCACTAACCTAGAGGACCAGACATCAAAAAACGGGCGACCTATGCTTAAATGGGGCCTGCGGTTCGAACACGAAGGACGTGCCAACAACATATCCTTCTACACAGTCTTGCCCTGGATGAAAGACGGCCAGCAGGACTTGTCGGGTTGCTTCCAGCTTGTTGGTATAACCAAAAACCTCAAGAAGCCCTGGGTTGGGCTGTCGCTTTCTACGGAGGACTACATCGGGCTGACTGGTAAGGCGGAGTTGATCCAGAAACCCGGACGTAGTCAGGACACAACCACCGGAGAGTACGTGGACGACCCAAACAAACCGGCGCAGAATGACATTAAGAAGTTTGTTAACTAATCAACCCAACCCACTAACCCTTTAACCTAGTCATCAAGCACTCTATGACGCTTTGCGTTTTGTGCTTGAGACTAACCCACATGGAGGATTTATCATGCAGACAGAAACTATCGCAATCAAATCAAAAGGCCAAGAAGTTGGTAACTTGGACTACAGCTATCCCGAAACCCTGGACGAGGCGCTCGAAGTTGATGGCGAGGAGAAGGTCTTCAAGCTCTACGCAATGCAGAGGAAGATCCGTGCAGTGGACACACAGCGTAGAGTGCTCACCGGAGGCGGATTGCCTAAGTCCGTAGTCGCGGCCCTGAAAAACGCTGATGCGGACGTTCTGGCCAGGATTGCCGCTGAACTGGGTGTTGATTTGGCGTAGTTAGGAGTTAACTTTTAACCAACTTGGCGGCGGCACGGCGTAAGCATGTTGGTTTAGTGTGCCTGGGGGTACAGGTGAACACAGCAGTAACCGAACGGCCCGAATCGAAATCAAGTCGCTCCCTTCCAGGCTTGGAGAGCGGCCCGCCAAGACTAACGCTTAACTGACCTACCACGGACCAAAGCTGGGTACGCCACCCAACCCTGCCGTCCGAGGGACAACAGAAGCCTGACACTGGTTGGCGACCAGGCACCGCACTCAACTGGCATACCGGGAGCTTTCGTTGAGAGCGTAGTTCAGGCGGGCTACTCCCTTAAACCGGGGGATGGTGGTAGGTTAACTTTTTTAAGGGGGGTTAACGTGAAAACTCTGTTAATTGACCACTGCTATAAATGTCCCTACAGACTTGATGATATAGGGGAAGGATTATGGTTTTGTAGAAAAAGTTATAGGAAAATACTAGAAGATGAGGTGTCCATACCTAAATGGTGTGAACTGTCGGACAAGTACCCAGACTATGTAATATTCAAGTAACATCCTGGCGGCGGCGTGGAAAGTCGTAGACACGCCATTAGGTAGCAGCGCCGGTGAAGGGCTGGCTGAGCTTGGGCTTTGTCCACCCAGGCAAGAACCCTTCGGCACTAGGTCCCGAGAGGTACACAGGTTACGGGGAAATGTTAAGCACCCATGACTGAGGGGTTAGCGCTCCGATGAGGTCATGAAGCCGTAAAAAGCCAGAAGCCGGGGTAGCGTCCGGCCCGCCAGGAATCAACTCTAATACAAAAAGGATTATGTAAATGGCAATAGGAGACGACTACAAGAAGTTGGTATATGAACAAACTGGCCTTGAGTCCCATGAACTTGTATGCCCCAGAGAAAAGTCAGACATGACTCCTTGTGTGGCACGAGATGGGGACATAGCAATGACAGATGATAGTAAGTGTGTAGGATGCGGAGCCAGTATTATGGACTTGTGGAATGACATGAAGGATTAAACCAGCAGGGTGCAGCATCTAAGAAGGGGCGTAATGAAAGAAGTATGGACGTATGAAGACCGGATTATGTGCAGTAAATGTGGATGGACAGGGTTCAGGATAGACTGTGGCCCCATACAATATTGCCCAAAATGCGCGAGTCTTGTTAAACCAATAGGGTGCAGCACCCGCCCTGCCAATTCATGAGGAACCCCCCAGTGCCGCTGACATGCACATGCACAGATGATTATGAATTCTGGTATGACCTCCCGGACGATTTTACGACCCTGAATACGTCTCGGCGAAAACGCTGCTCCTCATGTGGAAAGTTAATTGATATTGGAGCGGAATGCCTCAAATTCCGTCGTTGTCGTGACCCGAAAACCGATATAGAAGAGGCAATATGTGGAGACGGAATTGCTATTGCACCGTACTGGATGTGTGAGAAATGCGGGGAGCAATTTTTAAACTTAGCGGCTTTGGGGTACTGCATTGACCCCTCAGAAAACATGATGGAGTTGTTGGTAGAATATCAGGAAATGACGGGGTTTAAAGGCCCTGCCAAGGAGGTAGAAAATGCTTGAAGGACACCTAAACCCGGAATGGTACGATGAACCCACCAACCCCGATGAGCTTGACGACCTCGCCGACCGTCTCTATGACGAATACGAGGCCGGAGAACTCACATTATCACAAACAATGGCTGCATACCGGCAGGCAAAAGAAGGGAGGACATCATGAACGACAAGACACAACCACCAATCACACGTGACGAACACATGACTATACACATCAACGTGACGGATAAAAATATAGTAATAAAATACGAAGGACACTTGGACAAGGCAACTTTTGTCTACGTCCTTCTTCACGAACTATTGGGTCAATACCTACCAATCAAGGATGGAGGTAGTGTAGAGTGAAACCCTCAATCGAAGACAATGACTTTGACCTAGACACACTAGACGACATATGCGATAGAGATGAGGCCGTCTACTATGACGTCAAACTCCCAATCAAAGACATCCTCATCCGGCCCGATAGAGTACGCAAGGACTTCAACCCCAAAGCACTAGACGACCTAGCTGAGTCTATCCGCACCGTTGGCCTGATCGAACCTATCGTCCTGGACGACGACAACTACCTGCTAGCCGGAGAGCGACGTCTCAGGGCCTGCCAGTCTCTCGGTATGACCGAGGTCCTTGTTGTCTACATGCGCGACCTCGACCCTTGGGCCAAAGCCGTGGTCGAACTGGAAGAGAACCTCCGCCGAGAAGACCTCACCTATGTAGAGGAAGTCATGGCCAAGAAGCGACTACACGAACTCTACCAAGACAAGCATGGTAAGTCCCAACCACAAGGTGGCCGGGGACATAACGAGGGCTGGAAGGTGCGAGACACCGCCGAACTACTGGGCATCTCAGTCGGCGCGGTGAGTCAGGACATCCAACTCGCCAAGGCCATAGAACGTGACCCCGAACTCGGCCAGCAACGAACCAAAATCGCGGCCAAGTCTATGATGGGCAGGAAGCAGGCACTGAAGGCACGGAACTTACTAGCTATCCTGTCAGCTAAGAAGACACCGAGTGCAGAGTCTCACGGCGCACCGAGCCCGGCGATCGAACTAATCCACAGCGACTGTCTCTCAGTCATACCCTCCCTAGATGACAACTCCATAGACTGTCTCATCACCGACCCCCCGTGGCAGGTCGCGTTCGACGAAGAGTTTGGCTCGGACAAACGCACAGGCTTACAACTCACCCAAGACATGCTCTCGGTTATGTACCCTAAATTAAAAGACGGCTCACTATGCTGGTTATTTTGCGCAACCAACCATATGATAAAAGGAACTATTTATGACCTTATTAAGTCGTGTGGATACTTCATATACGATAGCTTGTTCATATGGTACAAACCAACCGTCGCTCATTCATCTAACCCTTACCGTGAGTTGAAAAAAGACCACGAACCCGCACTTATGTTCTCCAAAGGCGTAGGGCGTGACCTAATCCGCCCGATGTTCTCGGTCTTCTCAACCAAGCTCCAGGGCCACAAACTCCATCCGGCCCAGAAGCCAGTTGACATGCTCCGCCAACTCATCGAAGTGTCAACCGTGCCGAACGAACTCATATGCGACCCGTTCATGGGTTCTGGCTCAACCATGCAAGCGTGTAAACTAACCAACCGACGTGGTCTTGGTATTGAGATGTCAGCTCAGTGGTTCTCACTGGCCCAGTCAGAGGTTAGTTTGGCGTAAGGAGGTAAAAATGTTTGCAAAAATAACACTCGCCGTCATTTTATCTTCTCTTATATATACATTTAGTTGGTTGGCTTGGTGTTTATTTATGAAAGACTCCATTCCCGCAACTATTGTATTTTTAATAAGCATAGCTGTGTTCATTTTAGTTGGGGTAGCAGCAAGACATAATATGAAAAGTAAAGCCGATCCGTTTTTTAAATGTTTGGTTTGTGGAGAATATGTTGACCCAAGTTTGGGACATATCAGAGGTCCCGACGGTACAATGCATTGGCATTGTCATCCACAACTAAAATACAAATCAGATGTTTACAATGCTAATTTACCTAACCATACGCTTTAAACTAGTTCAATAAGGAGGTTAACATGAGAATAGAACTAGAACGATATTCATTAAGAATAATACCTGAAGATAATGTGTCAGACCTTGTCTATATCGAGGAGGTTTTAGGTTTAAAACAAGACGGCGACTCAATTAAACTAATTAGGCATAATGCTCATGAAGTAAATCGTATCGCGTGTTTAGAGACAGAAAGGATGACTAAACATGACTAGATTATCTGCACTAATATTCACTTTTGGTTTTGCGGGTTTACATTATGGCCTTACAACTATACCTACTAACCCATTAACTTGGTTAAGCTGGATATTCGTTGTCTTGGGATGTGTTCTTGGTGTTGGTGCATTATGTGTACGTGATTGGTAAAGTGAGGCCTGTATGAAAACCATACGCTTTCAACTAGAAGACTCCTGGCACGACCGGCTCAAAGCTCTATGCACCCACCATGGTGAGCTTAGTCATTTAATACGTCAGGGTGTTCGATTAATCATCAAACAAAAAGAACAGGAGAACCGAGATGACAACGAACCAACCAGACTGTCGGGCGATAGACCTAGCCCAGGAACACGTTAAATTCCTCCTCGAATGGACAGAGTACGTCTTCGTCGAATCATTCATTCACGGCTACAAACACGGACAAGAAGACATGGAGGTGACCAATCTTGACACTTATGCCACTAGAACACAATCTGCAGACTTTGGTGACAACCTATCCAGCTCTAGCAGCAAAGTGCACCAAGGCTCGGCTAGTTCTCCCGAAAGACCTTATCCATAGACGACTGTGTATAGTCGGAGAGTCACTCGGCGCCGAGGAAGAGGCCCAAGGTGAGTACTTCATCGGCAAGGCCGGAAAGCTGCTAGACAAACTCCTCTCCGACCTGGGCTTGATCCGGGAGTCCATACACATAACCAACGTTATCAAAGTCCGCCCCCCAAACAATGATATGGACAGACTCCACGAGCTTGGTCTATCTATCAATGACTTCCTCCCTTACCTCAAAGAGGAACTGTCTATAGTCCAACCCGTCGCTATCTTAGCCCTCGGTCGCTATGCACTAGAAGCCCTCACTTCTGAGCACGGTATCACCAAGTGGAGAGGCTCTACCTTGCCGTGCACCCTCTACCCCTCAGCCACTGTCGTCCCCACCCTACACCCCTCCTACCTCCAACGCGGGCAGATGGACCAATACCCCTACGTCCGAAACGACATCAAACGCTTCGGGCAGGTCGGCTTCGGTACCTACAAGCCAGAGGACCCTTATGACTACATTATCAACCCAACCCTTACCCAGGCTATAGACTTCTTGAACGAAATCCTCAACCACGCTAACGAGACTTGTTTCGACATCGAGACAGTGGCACACCAACGTATCACCTGCATCGGGTGGACTCTCAACCCTAACTCTGCCATATGTATACCATTCCGGCACAATGGTCTCCACAATCGTTGGTCCGAAGCCGAGCAGATTATCTTAGTTCGTTTAATGCAACAACTATTCGCCAAACCTGGCTTGGTCAAGATAGGCCAGAGTATGCACTACGACATGCACTTCCTGCTTCCCTTACTAGGCTTCCCACGAGAGCCACTATTCGACACACGTTACGCCCATCAACTAATCCACTCCGACACCAAGCACGACCTTGGCTTCTTGACCTCTATCTATACCAACATGAACTACCACAAAGATGAGTTCAAAGATTGGGCAGTGAAAAGTCACCCTCACGACGAAACCCTATGGACCTATAACATCAAGGACGTCATCACTACACACCGCATCTATCACGGCATTATAAAAGACCTCAAAGAACTCAACCTTTACGACTTCTTCACCGGCTTTGTGATGCCTTTCCGCCGTGTTGTATTCGAGATGGAGCACCGAGGTATCCGTGTAGACACCCAATTACACACGGAGTGGAAAGACTTCATAGAGCAAGAGGAGTTACCAATAGCGCAAGACATCCTAATCAAAATGGCCGGACAAACTATCAACCCGAACTCACCTAAGCAGATAAGTGAGTATCTACATGACGTGCTTAGCTTACCAGTGCCGCGCACCAAGGCCGGTAATTACTCAGTGGATGATAAGGTCCTGAAGTCCTTACGTGCACGGTACCCCCAACACCGTGACATCATAGACCAAATACTCTGTGTGCGTGTCCTCAAAGCCAAAGACCTAGGCACCTACCTTTCCGCGCGCCTGAGTCCGGAGGGCCGGATGTTATGTTCCTACGGTTATACCAAGACAGGACGTCTGACATCCTCAACCAACCACCAGGACTGCGGCACTAACGTCCAGAACATCCCAAAACACCTACGCCAAATTTTCATTCCTGAGGAGGGACATGTCTTTATCGACGCTGACCTTAGTCAGGCAGAAGTACGTGTTATGGCCTACCTTATACACTCTGACAAACTCAAGGATGTCTTCAAATCTGGAAAAAAGATTCATAGAGTTGTGGGTTCGTGGATATACAACAAACCCGAAGACTCTCTTACTCCAGAAGAGTACCTATTAGCCAAGAAAACCGTTCATGGTTCCGACTATAAGATGGGCGTGAACAAGTTCGCTACTATCATCGGCAAACCAGTAGCCGAGGCCCGAGCACTACAAGAAAGATATTACACCGTAGTCCCCGAACTCCCAGCATACTTCCAAGCTATCCAACAAACCATCGAGACCACTCGTAAACTAACCACCTGCTACGGCCGCACCCGTATATTCACAGGTCGCCTAGACGACGAGACCTTTCGCTCCGGCTACGCTCAAATCCCTCAGTCAACCGTGGGCGACACTATCAATGTAGGCACGTTGTCCGTCTGGCTCCTCAAACCAGCCGAGATCTACATCGCAACCCAAACACATGACTCTATCCTATCGTCGTGTCCGCCCGAATTGGTCGAGGCCTACTCCAAGCTACTAACTATCCATTTAGAAACCTTGCGCGAACTCCCTATCGGAGGAGAAATCCTAACCATCCCGTTGGAAATCGAGCCACCTAAGGATAATTGGTATGGAAAGTGATTACATAGGTATGTTTGTTATAGACTCACTAACAACACCCAAGGACCAAGAAGAAGGTATATTGGCGTCTGTGAAGGTAATGACTACTAACCAACTAACCAAATACCACACAGTATATATAGCAACCAGTGTAGCGTTCGAGGAGACAAACTTAATCTACAATCCCCCTTATTACCTTGTCGAATATATACCAGAGTATGACGGCATAGTAGCAACATTAGCAGAGTATCCAAAGAGCCTATTAGAGGTAAACAACAACCCACAAGACCACCAACCAAGAAACACAGACGCTGTGGTTGTGTTTGGTGATCTGAGTTTTACAAACGATCCTAAATCGAGAAACAAAATACTAAAAGCAGAGTTAAGGGTACCTATGTCCACACTGGCCGGCGTAAAAAATATACAAGGATTTTACAAAAGTCTAGCACAACAACTGACACAAAATGTGATACAAGTCATCTCTACAGAGATGCACAAACACAAAAGAGTTTACTAAATGGCTAACAAACCACCCAAATATCACTGGGACGACACTTTCCACCTGCGCTCACTCCTAAAGCCCAAACGCCCGGAAGGGTGGTCCCGCAAGTGCCAAACCTGCGGCCGTGACCCGTGGCCTAACTACTTCCTTTGCAACGAATGTCTTAGGCGTAAGTCGAAACAATTCCGCGGTGGTATGGTGGAGGCTAAGTCGTATCTACCTATACATTAAGGAGTCACAAATGGACACTATCTTACTAGTCATATCTATAGTATGGTTACTCGCTATGTTAGTTAGCTTCATGTGTCACACTAACTGGAGACCTAGACCTTAAGGAGATAAGATGAGAATAAAACTTCTATCCATAAAAACATGTTGGCAGTGTCCGCATTTTTACAACAGCCTTAATCCACATTGCAACATGGAAGAAAAGCCTATACCGTGGAACAGGGTATCACCCCTAGAAATCCCTAAATGGTGCCCACTGCCAGACGACGAACTAGTACTACGTACTAAGGAGCCGCTATGTCCCGATACACACTGACCAAGGACCAACTAGACCTACTTACCTTCGACCAATTAGACGACCTACGTATGTCTATATGTCAAGAAATGACCACCCTGGCCCAGACTGAACACCTCATCTACACTAGAAGGCGCGAACTGGAGTGTGCCCAGAATCCACACTTGCTGGACGATTACAACGAAGCTTGCCAACGGGTTGAGACCGGGCAGAGACCACGCCAAGCTCACCAAGGCGACCTCGCTGCTCGACTCATGGCCGCAGCAAGTGCCCAAGGAGTGTCCCTAGCGGACCTACTAAACTCTTCACTAACTGAACAGTAACCACTAAGGAGTCCACGAATGTCCCGCAAGTGTGCTAATTGGCTAGACACATACGTACAATACACACGCTTTCAAGAAGCTCCTGAGATGATCCACACCTGGGTTGGTCTATCCCTACTAGCCATGACTGTCAACCGGAGCATCTGTCTCCCGCGTGGGTACTTCAAGATCTACCCTAACCTTTATGTAGCCATCGTCGCACCTAGTGGATTCAGTAAGTCCTCGGCCGCGAATATAGGGATCAACTCAGTTGTGTCTAAACTAAAAATTATCGACATCTTAAAGGAGAAGCTGACGTCTTGGTTCCTGCTCGACTATTTTGATAAACTAACCAAATCCAAGGGCAAGTGCTGTGTCACTATCTACGCGCCGGAGATGAAGAACTTTCTAGGAGACCTGAACAAAACAGAAACCGTGACCTTGCTCACATCGTTCTACGAATCCCCAGACACCTCGGCCTATCGCACAAAAGGCGGCGGAGTCTTGGAGTTTAAAAACATCTGCGTAAACCTTCTAGCCTGCTCCACCCCAGAGTGGCTTACCTTGGGCACCACTACCGACGAGATCGCTGGTGGCTTCACTGGCCGGTTCGTCTACGTCTACGCCGACTCCACTCCCCGCTCGTTCCCGTTCCCGGAAGACTTCGTAACCCCGGACATACTAGACCTCCAGCAAGACTTAATAAACGACCTAACCCACATCTCAAACATCAAAGGAAACTTCATCATCTCTGACCAGGCCAAGGCGGAGTATATCATGTGGTACAAAACTCGCAAACAAGAATGCCGGGACGAACGGTTGGTCTCCTACTACGAACGCAAGCGCGACTTGGTCTTCAAGATAGCTATGCTGCTATCAGTCGCGCAGGACGACTCTATGGTCATAGACGAGGACATCTTGCACACTACTTGGTCCCTACTAACCGAACTAGAAGTCAACATGGGCAAGGCTTTTGCAGGAGTGGTCGACGACCCTGCCATGAAGTATAAAGACTTCATAGTTGCCCAGATAGCCAAAGAGCCTGGAATGTCTATGACGAGGTCAGAGCTACTGAGGAAGAATTGGAACAAATTCGACGGGATGGTCTTGGATAGGATAATTGTCAACCTAGTAGACGCCAAGATGTTGAGGAGTTATACCAGACAAGCCAAAGAAGGACGTGATGTGGTGTATGAGTTGTTGACTACTAAGAGGTTTAACTAACTGAAAGGAGTTCACTAATGAACGCACAAGAGCAATTTGCATACGAACAGGCACTAGAACAAGAACTAGACTATGAGTCAATGGAACAAGTAGCTGCGGATTTCAGTGATTGGTTCAACGAGCGATACGTGTATTGGTATATAAGAACAATCTTGAACTGGGATATCCTTAATCTCATTGGTATGGATTACAGCCGTTCGTTGTTCAAACATCTTTTTGGTAGATAATCAACTAAAAAGCGGTCACTGACTAACTCAATGACCGCCATTCCTTCCACCCCCACTACCTCACTTATTCCTCATTTGATACTCCCACCTACTTCCCGAGCCCATCATGCGCCGCACATGGGCCGGGATGTGTCTATCCTCCAGTGCCTTATCTATACGCTCATCACTTGCCTCGACGCCATACTTAGACATCAACTCAGAGGCACTCTTCAACTTACCCCTGACTATCTGTGACACTATAGTCTCAATCAACTGATCGTACTCCCTACCCGCAGCGTCAAACGCTTTGCCCTCTTCGTAGCGACGTGATCCACTCTTCACCTTAGGCCCTAGTGTCTCCATCAACAACTCAGGCCCGGTCAGTGTCTGTATCTGTCTATCACGCCGGTCGAAGGTAGGATACTTCCCAGGCTCACCTTTAGCTACAGCCTCCCATGCCTTCCACAACTTCACTCCCTGTATAGGCATCACTGCTTTTAATGCCTCCTCAGTTCCATGCCCGCGCTCTACGGCCTTAGTCCACTCAAGCGCCGAATCTAGTGTCGGCCCGAACCCCGTTGGCAGCAACCCACTCTCCTTAGGAACTAACCGTATGTGTCTATACGCCTGTCTAATATCCCCTTTACTAGCCTCTTGCAACGTGCGCAACGCTTCTCCCCAATTAAACCCCACACCCATAGCGTTGGACATATCCACGTTCAGAAACTCACCTAGTAAGTAGTTCCCGCCCTCTGCATACGCTAACAACTTAGCCAACTTCAGTGGATTCTCCTTAGCCAGCTTAACCATAAACTCTACCTGCTTAATAGGATACGACCAGAACTGAAACGCCAACCTACCAAGCGGACTCCTCAACTGCTTCGGCATCCCAACCTTACCATACCTGAATTGAGTCTTATGCACCAAATCAATCCCGGCTTGCATTGCAGCTTTTTCATCTAACCCTTGTGCTAGAGCACGTTCATACCCCGCCAAAAACGCATGTTTCCTATTTCCTAGCTCGACCTTAGTAAACAGCCACCCAAGTGTTTGCCGCAACCGCTCCATCCCGGCAGGAACCACGCCTTCCATCATCACACTAGGCACCTCCTGCGCAACTCCGGACTTCCTAAACAACTCCTTCCCTTCATCTGTCCACCCTTTAGCCCATCCCTTCATGGACCACTTCTCACCAACTTCCGCTATAGTGTTCAACCTCTGTGTATAATTCACCAACGCTGACCTTGGGTTCATCCCTAGCTTGGTCATCCATTGATAACTAGCTATCCCACCAGCTATCTGCTGCGCCCGTGTCCTCGGTCCCAACCCAGCCCAGTCCTCTATAAACCACCTAGCATAAGGCCTCAGACTAGGCTCGACTTGCTTAAACAACTCACCGACCTGCTTCAGCGCCGGATCGCCGTAAAACTTCTTAGCGAACCCATACAGATATGTTTGATACGCTTTCATCGCGTCTAACTGATACCCTTGCTTACCTTTCCTCACGTCCAAGAACCTTAACCTAAAATCCCTGGGCAAGTCCTGGTACTTCACAATTCCACCGCCATGCATTTTATTAACCGCTTCATACAACCCTTTCAGGCGGTTCTTTAACTTAGTCAACTCCACTGGCTTGGTCTCCAGCCTAACCATACCCTCAAGTCTATCTATCTCATTCTTAAACGTCTGCGCCAATTCATCCTGGTCGAATATATGCGGTAGGTAGTCCTTAACCTTTCTTCTCAACATACTATACGCCTGTCTATCTCCCGGACTAAGTTTATTCACCCACCCTATGTGCCTAACATCTTGCATGGTCTTGTTTAACTTCTTATACGCCTCCATTTCATCCGCTGACAAATCATCCAACTTTCTATTACCCTTCAATGCACTAGCTTTAGACGCCAGAGCGTCATACACACTCTTCAAATCTGCATCTAGTTCAACCACCTTGACTGTAGGTTTGTACGACTTACTCGCTGCATACGCAACCTTCTTATACCCCTCCGGACTATCCGCAGCTTGTTGTGCCATTTGGTTGTACAAGAAGTCAAACTTATCTTTCAAAAACCCATATAGCTTAGCCTCTTGTGCGTTCAACTGCTCCACAGGTAACTTAGCATCCAACGCCCGGCCAACACGCACAGTGCTATCCGACCCAACCTTAATATCTCCAGCTGAGGCTAAGAACTTACTAACTTCATCAACCAAGAACCTATTCTTAGCTTGTTCGGTTAGGTCCACAATCCTATATATCTGTTGTCCTGCACCACCCTTGTCTAACTTAAACACCGTCTCCGGGCTCAGGGGTACAAACTCGGCTACATACTCTTTCCACGTATGTGGAGCCATATCTGGCACAGTCAGTCGCTGCATCACTTGTCGAGGAGTGTCTAGCGCACTATCCACCGTTGCCAAGGGCTTAGTCCACTCTTCCATCTTGGTAGCTAACCTACTTACAGCACCACCTGCTTTACCAATACTAGGTATCTTAGTCATCCCAATACCCTTCCCAACCGCACCACCCGGTACTCCACCTATCAAGCCAAAAGTCGCTAAGTCAAACATCTCTTGTGGATGACTCTCTGCATATCCCTCCCTGGTCATCGCCGGAGGTAGTTGCTCAACCAATGTAGTCTTCACCGCATGTGGCAACGTCCCTTCCAAATTACCCACAACATACTTAGCTAACCTAGGCACAAACCTCGAATCCCTCTCAGCCACATACTCCTCAGGCGTCACCATACCCTTCCCCGGCACGACCAAGACCTTGGACTCATCCACTCCCTGCGGAATCCCGCCCCACAACTCGGCCCGGTCGACCTCACTCAACAACCCCTCTGGGTCAATCTTCGCCTCCAGCACACGGCGTTCTTCCTGCGTCAACACTCCATTAGGATCAAGTGGCATAATTTAGTCCTTTGTATAATTACTTACCTATCTTCAAGTTAGGTTTCTTTCCAGACTTCTTCAACCCAGACGGAGCTCTTCTAATCACTATTGGTTTCTGTTCTCTCTCTTGGATTAACTCATCCATCTTTTTTAACCAAAGTTCTGCTTGATCTAGCTGTGTTTTATCATATAAAGTACTCAACGTGTTGAGAATTTTCTTGTTGCTGCTAGGCTTTTCTTCTTTCGTTTGCACAAATTCCTTCTTAGCCTCATCTTCAGCTATCTGTCTAGCCCTTTGCCCAGCTCGTTTGGCCACCACATCCGGTGCACCCTTCTTTTGCTCCGCCGCCACTGCTGTCCATTCAGCCGCGTCACCTACAGCCCTTACGTACTCACTAACCCTACTCTTTGCATACTCATCATTCGAACCTTTCAAGGCCAACAACCCTGTTCCATACAACTTATTCACCCTAGACCGTGCATCAGCTGCCTTACGCTCAGCCTCGAACGCTCCTACTTCGTGCTTACTCATATCCAACCGCTCTCCGGA
>Ga0268276_1002027_pt1 | contig 18225 bp, 10 predicted proteins | sample saktaG_4_FD_190145 | JGI IMG/M metagenome (GOLD analysis project Ga0268276, IMG submission 190145) | Saline water microbial communities from Sakinaw Lake, British Columbia, Canada - sak_2010_1_5_45m | ecosystem: Environmental > Aquatic > Non-marine Saline and Alkaline > Saline ...
GCCAGCCTACGCTGCGGTGCAGGATTTTCTTTCGCGGCATGTTCTTGGCCCATTGCGCGTCGTCCCAGGCGTAGACGGGATATATAGCCGAGGTTTCGCCGTCAGCTCCGAAGGATAGATTGCTTTTGCCCGCGACCTTGGACAGCACATATGTTTGGGCGCCCACAGTGAGACGGCAGAGTTCGACGGCATCGTTTCCGGTGGCGTCCCAGGCCAGTGGCTGGAACCAGAACTCGATGAAACAGGAGGATCCCAGATCGCGGCATTTCCATGCGAGCGCACCCTCTTCAATGTATAATGCCGGCTGTTCTTCAAGTCGGCCCTCAGTCGGATCGGCAAATGACGGTTCGGCAATCACCTCGGCTTCAGTCAGGTGAGGATTCCAAGGGAATGCTTTCTGGAAAATCGCTGAAACCGAATATCCACCGGGTCGGACAACCTCTAAAGTGAACGTGTTACCGTGTTTTTTGAAGGCTTCTCCATCAAGCGTGAAGTGTCGCAGGGATGCGCCTTCATTGGCGGTGGCGGTGAACACAACCTGAGTGGGCAGGTTTTTGAGGATCAGTGTTTTAGAGGGCGACAGTTTGCCTTTTCCTTGCGGTGGATCGATTGCTACAGCAGCGATTCCGGCTACCACACCTTCTATTGCTCCGATGTCAACTCCCTTGCCCTGCACGCGGGGGGCGCCAAGAAAGTCCGTGTGGCCAGCGGCTCCAGAGGCACTGCTTAAAAAGGCGGAGTTTCCGGTATCCAGGCACGGCGAATTCTCAAGCAAACGAAAATCACCGCCAGCTGCATCCACAAAACGCGCGTAGGCGGCCTCTATGTTGTTAGAGCCCATTGCTGTGGCTGACGAGAGGCAGCAGTTGACAAACGTGATCTTGGGCAAGGCACCGCCGCTGAAGGCACTGCTGTTCCCTGTGCTGATCGTGTTGTGGGCGCTGGAGCACTCCATTCCCGGTCCGGTATTGTAGGCGATTGTGCAGTTGAAAATACCGTTGTCAGGCCAGTAGGACTTGGCATAGCAGAAGGCCGCGCCGCTACCATAGTTGTATACCACGAGGCAGTTGTGAAGTTCCGAGTCCCGGACGCCCGCGCCATTTTTTTGGGCGTAGTTACCGATGATGCGGCAGCGGTGGAAGGTGCCTGCATATGCACCGCCGCCACGGATCGCCGCATTGTTGCTGATGATGCAGTCGTAAATTTCAGGAAGGTCTTTGTTCGTAGGCGCGTAGAATCCGCCGCCTCGGTTGTTGAGGTTTTCCTTGTTCTCACTGCCCGCAGCACCGCCCGTGAGGGTGAAGCCCTTTAGTTTGCCCACGGCCATGTAGACGCAGCGCACCGCATTCGAGCCGCAGCCCTGATAGGTGGCGTCTGCCGAGTCGCGTGCGCCCATGATGATGGTGGTGTCGGCACCGTCGCGTGAGACGAGGGTGATGTCTTTTGTGACGACCACGCGGTTCGACAGCCAGCCGCCGGGGGTGATGCGCTGGCCCGCGTCATAAATGCCTGGTGCGACTAACACGGTGTCGCCTTTAGCGGAAATATCGACGGCTGCCTGGAGGCTCTGTTTGGCTGTGCTCCACGTCATTCCGGCTCCTGAATCGTCCGGACGGGTACAATCCGCATAGTGGATCGCCCCGTAACCTGTCAGGCAAAACCAGCCGCAGGCGAAGCATAGTGGCGTATTTTTTTTCATATAAACTCCGAAAATCTTCTTATCTCATATTGTGCAGGTCATGGTTCTAGACACGTCACGCCGTAGGAAAGAAGGAGGAAGAGAGCATGTGTCTTGAAGTTAGCCAATACACGCTCTCCCGCAATAGCGAGAAAAGCGTGTCCTACACCCGAATACACTTCATTGTGTAGCTCTGACCTGTGCTGAACTCCGTCGAAGTGACGGGGGGTACGCTACCACAAGCCTGCGGCTATTTCACGCCTTAAATCTTCAAACTCTTTAATAACTCTTTGAATCTTTAGTGCAGCAGGATTATTAAGCCGCCAGCACTTTCTATTTGACGAACTGGTCAACTTCCCTTGACCAAAATTTTCAAGATAGCTTGCTTAATCTCGCGATTTTGACTTATATATTACGAGATTTGATATAATTCTTTGAATCCGAATCCGCAAAGGCTAAAAAAGTATGAAGACAATGAAAACAAACCGCAGAATTTTTCTTAAGGCAGCCAGCATTGCAGGAACCGGGGTGAGTGAAGAAGAACTGAAGGCATTGCGGGAAAAATATACTCCTCCGATAGTAAAAATAGCAGGGGACATGGCAAAAAAAGTAGGTGGACATGGAGGAATGGACTTTTTGATGCAATGGCGTTTGATCGATTGTTTGAGAAACGGACTTCCGTTAGATATGGATTGTTATGGTGCTGCAGCTTGGAGCTCTATTGTGCCGCTTAGTGAATGGTGCGTTGCCAATAATTCCGTTCCGGTAAAAATCCCTGACTTTACACGAGGCGGATATAAGACCAACGCTCCGCTTGACATTGAAATGGCAAGAGGTGGCGGAAACACGGGCGTAAAAAAAATCACCGGTTGTTTACTTGTTGGATTGTTGATGGTTTTGTCTGCGTATGCAGATGATCTGAAGATCGGCGCCGCATCCGTAAAAATCACCCCCCCACTTGGAACGCCGATGGCAGGCTATTATTCCGAAAGGGGAGCGCAAGAGATCCACGATGATCTTTTTGCTAAAGCCCTTGTCATTGAAAAAAACGGCACAAGGATCGCGATAGTTGGATGTGATTTAATTGGCATCCCCGAAATCGTAGTTGCCAAGGTTAGAGAGTTAGCTGAAAAGTCAACCGGTATGGATGCGGCTCATGTTATGATTGGCGCGACCCATACCCATACCGGCCCCGTGCTCCCGGCTGATCCTTCCTGGCTAACATCCAGTCCTGCTTACCTTAAGAGAAGATTAGTTGATCCTAAAAGTCAAAGCGGTCAAATATTATACGGCTATATTACAAAGCTACCCGGACTTATTGCTGATAGCATCACACAAGCCAATGCCGCATTAAAGCCAGCCAGGTTGTCATTTGGACTGGGACGTGAAGATTCCATCAGTTTTAACCGGCGCTTTTTTATGACTGATGGTACAGTTGGTTGGAATCCGGGTTTGAAAAATCCCAAAATAATCAAACCTGCCGGCCCGATTGACCCGGATGTGGCTGTTCTTTATGCGGAGACTCTGGATAGTCGCCCCATTTCAACCTTTGTGAATTTCGCCCTCCATTTAGATGAGGTCGGTGGTTTGGGCATTTCCGCGGATCTTCCTTATACACTGTCAACTATTCTTAGGGAGGTAAAAGGGAGTGATATGGCAACTATTTTTTCCCAAGGATGTTCCGGGAATATAAATCACATTGATGTAAATGGAGATGCGCCCCATGGCGGGCATTTCAGAGCTGAAAAAAATGGTACTATTCTCGCAGGGGAGGTTATTAAAACTTATGCGCGTTTATCGGCTCTTGATGTGAATTCAGTAAAAGTAAAAAGTGAAATTGTGCCACTTCCTTTAGCTAAAATAACAAAAGAGGAACTGGCATGGGCACGTGAAATAGAAGCGAAATACGGCAAGCCTGGCGCAGCGCCTTTTTTAGATTTTGTGAAGGCATTTAAAGTGCTGCGTGTTGCAGAAAGTAAAAGCGAATCGCTTCAGCCCGAGATTCAGGTTTTTGCTATAGGCGATTCGTGTGCAATTGTCAGTTTCCCTTATGAAATGTTTACAGAACTGGGACAGTATATTAAAAGCAGATCTCCTTATCCATATACCATAATCACTGAAATAACCAATGGTTACGATGGTTATATACCTGACAGGAAGGCTTATGCCGAGGGAAATTATGAACCGATATCCACAAAAGCTGCGCCAGGTTCTGGTGAAATTTTAGTCGAAAATGCGCTAAGGATGCTCAATGAATTAAAGAAAAACCAGTAAGGATGAAAATCATGAAAAATAGTGGGTATTTTTGTTGCGTCATTATGCTTTTCGGGGCTTTGACAACGCATGCACAAAACAAATCAAGTTCGAACCAAAACAAGATTTTTCGAGCAGGCGCATCTACCGCTAACATTACCCCATATTTGGGAGAAGGCATTGCCGGAGGTTGGAACCCCCTGCCTTTGGCAACCAGCGTCCATGATGAGCTACACGTTCGTTCTCTTGCTTTTGACGACGGCGAGGTTCAGTTGGTTTTTGTGGTTGTTGATAATGTGGAAATACCCCGTGAAGTGTTTGACGAGGCTAAACGGTTGACTTTAAAAGCAACCCAAATACCAAAAGAACATATCACGATGTCATCTACGCACACCCATTCTTCAGTTTGGGCAGGTACGGAAATTAATCCGCCTGAACCTTCGCTCAGTATTCGTGACCGTTCTGCTGTAGAAGCGAAATGGCCTAAGCCGTTGGATGACTACCAGCAGTTTGTCGCACGTCGCATTGCTGATGGAGTCAGGGTGGCAGTGAATAATCTGGAGCCTGCGCGGATAAGCTGGGGAGTGGGTAGTGTGCCGCAGCACGTTTTCAACCGTCGCTGGAAATTAAAATCCCCGATATGTAATCCCTTTGGGAAAATGGAACGAGTCCAAATGAATCCAGGCATTGGCAATCCCAATATTCTTGAACCGGCAGGCCCTACAGATCCGGAAGTTTCATTCCTCTCCGTTCAATCTTTGGAAGGCCGCCCCATAGCTGTATTTGCTAATTATGCGTTGCACTACGTAGGCGGGGTGCCTAAGGGCGAGATTTCTGCAGATTATTTTGCCATGTTTGCAAACCGTCTTCAGGAACTATTAAATGCAGATCATTTAGATCGTCCTTTTGTAGGCATAATGTCTAATGGCACTGAGGGTGATGTAAATAATATTAATTATGGAGGTACTCCTAAAAAATATCACCCTTATGAGAAAATGCGGATAGTCGCTAATGATGTCGCCCAAGAAGTATTTAGAGTATATCAGGGGCTCCAATACAAAGATTGGGTGCCCCTAAAGGCTGCTCAAACGGAACTCACGCTTAATGTACGTAAACCTGACTCCAAAATGCTTGAATGGGCAGAGAAGATAGTCCAAAAGAAACAAACCGATAATCCGAAAAATCGCATTGAAGGTGTTTTCGCAGAACGCACTATTCAAATGAAAGAATGGCCCGAGAAAATTGATGTTATTTTACAGACTTTTCGTGTAGGGGAGGTCGGTATAGCTACAATTCCCTTCGAACCTTTTGCTGAAATAGGTTTGGAAATTAAAACCCGAAGTCCTTTTAAGCCATCCTTTACCATCGCGTTGGCTAATGGCGGGTATGGATATCTTCCGACTCCCGAGCAACATCAATTAGGTGGCTATGAGACATGGCTGAGTGTAAATAAGGTAGAACCTAATGCATCGAGAAAAATTGTAACAGAAATTCTTAAACTTTTTAACCAAGTCCGGTAAACTTTCATTCACTTTTATAGTGGAGTTTAGGGGTTGACTCTATCCGCCCTCCCTCGCATAATAAATACTAATTATGGGTACCGACATGTTGCCTGATAAGCCTATGGGATGCTAATGAGAACGATCACATCTGTAAGGGAAGGGAGATGCTTTATATGAACGAGACCACAATGAAACCTCTGGCTGGAAAAAAGCCGGTTACGCGCAGGTCGTTTCTGCAACGCTCGGCCGGAGCAGCACTGGGTATGGGCGCGTGGACTGCGCTCAGCGCCGACCGGGTGATCGGAGCCAACGAAAAGGTGAATGTCGCAGTTATCGGATGCGGCGGCCGCGCAAGATATATCTTGCGCATGATGCTTGCGGAAACAGATGCGAATTGCGTCTGCCTCTGCGACTTAAGCGACCAGCGGTTGGATAAGATGTGGGATTTCATCCAGCCGGCGCAGTCCGTCAAGCCGCGCTTCGAGAAGGACTACCGCAAGGTCCTGGACGCGCCGGATATCGACGCCGTAATTGTCGCCACGCAGGACAACTGGCACGCGCCGCTGACGATCATGGCATGTCAGGCCGGCAAGGACGTGTATGTGGAGAAGCCCCACTCGTACTGCATGTGGGAGAGCGGACTGATGGTCGAGGCTGCCGCGAAATACAAGCGCATCGTGCAGGTCGGCACACAGAACCGCTCGGCCGAATACAACCATCAGGCGCGCGAGATCGTGCAGAGCGGCAAGCTGGGTAAAATCGGGCTGGTCAAAGTCTTCAACCTCAAGAAAGGTTCGTCTTTCAAACTGGGCGAGCCGGGTACACAGCCCAAAGACTTCGACTGGGATCGCTGGCTGGGACGAGCGGCATGGCGGCCCTATCATCAGCAGATCTGGCAGGGCGGCTGGCACAAGAACTGGGAATACTGCGGCGGGGACCTGACTGACGACTCCATCCATCAGGTTGATCTGGCGCTGATGATAATGGGCGACCCCGGCTTGCCTAAGAGTGTGCGCGCCCTCGGGGGACGCTACATCTACAAGGGGGATGACGCCGAGGTGCCGGATGTGCTGAATGTCGCCTGGGACTTTGGTTCGTTCGTTATGGCGTTCGATATGACCCAGTACCCGACATACATGGAGAAGACTGCCAACGAGCTCCGCAAAAGCAGAAATCGCGTTCCCGACTGGTCCCTGAACGCTACGCGTATCGAGATCTACGGGCAGGACTTGCTCATGATTCTGGGGCGGCACGGCGGAGGATTAAGTATCGTGAAGGCGAGCAATCAGATTGTTGACAAGATTTACGGTCAGCCGGGCGATACTAAACACTACCGCGACTTTATCGAATGCGTGAAGAATCGCAAACAGCCCAATGCGGACGTTGCGGTTGCACATGCCAGCAACCTTGTCGCGCACATGGGCAATATCGCCCACCGGATCGGCAATGTCTCGATGAATTACGATGCCAAAACCAACACATTCGATAATCCCGCCGCTAACGCGATGATCAAGGCCACCTACCGGAAAGGGTACGAGATTTCCGACAAAGTGTGAGATCAAGTGTGGCGACGAAGTGTACTCCACACCTCATGGGTGCAATATGTATTGTGAAGGGCTGGCTCCAATAACGCAGCTGAGCAGTTACTTTGTTATTTAACCACTTCGAAATGTGTGAAAGACTAGAGGGTAAAATGACCCATCGTTTTTTTGTTGTCCTGTTTGCCATTCTGTTGGGTACAAGTTCGTTTGCGCAGGCTCCGTTGTCAGCACAATCTGCGAAGCAGAAACCCGCGCAGTTTTCGGGGACTATCCGGCTCCGGTTGCCCCCGCGACTTTACGCCGTTCCCGGTATTGAGATGAATGTGTATTTCGATAACATTTGCCTGACGGTAACCCCTCTGAATGTCGTGTTCGATGCGGTCTGCGCCAAGGGAAAACAGCAGGTTGAGCGCTGGACGTTTGTTCCGACGGAACAGGATGTCGGGACGTTCCCGTTTGCTGTCGAGGTCCGAGATGAGCTGAACCGGATCATTGCCCGGGCGGAGTCGGTGCTGGAGGTCGTGCCGGAAAAAGCCGGAGGAGGCATGCCGGTCAGTGTTTTGACGGTCGGCGACAGCCTGACACATGCCGCCGTATATCCTGCACACCTGTTGGAGTTGTGCAAGGCTGATGCTAACCCCCAGATCACTCTGGTTGGCCATGTTCCTGGCGCAAAAAACCCGAATGTCCGTATTGAGGGTTATGGGGGGTGGACTGCGCGACGTTTCGCTACGTTTTACAAGGTGGAGGAAAGACAGAGCGGGCCGGAGGACTGGAAAACATGGAATTCAAGCAGCAGCCCCTTTCTGTATGCGGACGGCTCGGGAAAATCCGGGCTGGATTTTGCCCGCTATTGCCGGGAGTTCAATGGGGGCAAGGGGCTTGACTTTGTCACTTTTCTGCTGGGATGCAATGACAACTTCGGAGCTAACGATGAGACCATTGAGGCCAGCATTGACACCATGTTCAAATACTACGACATGTTGGTTGAGATGGTGCATCAGGTTCGTAAAGATACGAAGATCGGGATGTTATTGCTTGTGCCGCCCTCAGGAACACAGGATGGGTTCGGTGCCAACTATAAGTGCGGACAGACCCGTTGGCAATACAAACGGAACCAGCATCGGGTGGTCGAGCGGACGATGGAAAAATACGGCAAGCGCGAGAAGGACAACATTTTTCTCATTCCTTCCAACGTCAACCTCGACTGTCTGCACAACTATTCATCTAGCAAGGTTCAGTGGAATTCTGAAACAAAGGAGGAAGGGAGCCGCCTGAATAACGGAGTCCACCCGTCTGCAGAGGGCTACCGCCAGATCGGCGACACCATTTTCTGCTGGATCAAGGCGCAATTGGCTACCGTTCCGGTGTCCGGCAAGTGACGTGCAGCGTGTTATCCTGGTTTGCTTATTGAAACATACGCGCCAGATGCATTTAACTTAAGAGCCTACAGCCTAAAATGCCAACAACCTGTTTAAGACGACTAGTCACTCCCCCTTTTGCAACCGCGTGAGCATGCCCAGCAATTGTTCGATCATCTTGGGAGCAGCCTCGACCTCGAGTCGGCTGGTACCAAGCCACGTTTCGTAGCCACCCAATTTGTGCTGCTCGACAGTCGGCAGGTAACCGAAATAACCGTGCGCCAACGACACGATAAACGTGGGTTTAAAGGGGCTCCGGGCTTTCAAATCCAGTCCGATTTCGCTGAAGACCTCGGTCGGAAAAGTCGCGATGCCGACCTCGCCGATACGAAAGGTCTGCAGCGGGAACTCCCAACGTTCCGGTAATGTGGTCGTCTTTAAGACGCGGTCGACGTAAGTCTTCTCCATCACGTTGGGTTTGACATTAGAATCAAGTTTGGCAATGACACCTTTGGCCCATTCGAGTTGTTCTGGAGTCGGGTGACGGAGCTGAAGGTCAATCTTCTCGAATGACACGCCTAGCGGCACGCTGTCGTGCCATTGTATGGTCTGATAGGCTTCGTGTACCGCCTGAGCCACATCATCGGCAACCTCCCGCATCCGCGCGTAAGGCGGCGTTTTCTCGCGTTTTTTGCTGTAGTCGACGTTGTTGATGTTGCCACTCGTGCCGTTGCTCATCATGGCCACGAACGGAGGGTTTTGATGGTCGGCATCCAACAACTGCCGCATGCGGTCGTCGAACATTCCGTAGTAATCAGCCGAAATGTCCCCGTGGCGCACGCCACCGACATAATGCAGCGAGTAGTTGGACAGTAGCCCAATGGGGCGGCCTTCGAGCGACTTCACAGCGACCAGGCAGACTTGGGGATCTGTCGGTCCTGCGGGCCGGTCCAGATTCGCACTGCCATTCGGCGGATTCATCTTCACCAGGTCGTTCGTGCTTCCGAAGGGATTCATCGGCATCGTGCCTGGCTTCATGAACCAGCGCCGGCAGAAAACATGCTGCGGCACCGACGCAGTCGCCCAACCGATGCGGGCGGGCTCGAGGTTGTTGATCGCGCAACGCACTGCATCCGCGATGCGGCGTACCACAAATTTCTGGTAGTCGTCCAACTCGGGCGTGAGGTTATAGCGATCTCCAATTGCGCAGGTCGCAGAATGGGTATGTACGGCGGAAACGAGTATGTTGGAGGCTGGCATCCCAGTTTCCTTCTCCAGCAGTCGCCTCGCCTCATCGCTTACTGTACTCGAAATACCCAACAAGTCGCACACGACAAACGCCACACGCATTTTACCGTTGTCCAGAACCAGACACTTTACCCACAGATCGTCATGCACATGCGTAGCAGGGGGGTGGTTCCACCCGCCGATGATCGCTTCTCCCAAGTACGGCGTGATATTACCCTTTGCCGCGCCTGCACGGAACGTGTCGGCCGCGCTGACGAACATTCCCAAAACCATCGTGATACCTGCTGAGATCATTCCAATCCGGTTCATACGACTCCTTTGCCTTTTGCGCAAACCGTAAGTTTTATAAATATCTTAGTATGTCAGAAAGGCCGCTTTTTGTCTACCCCACCCCGTCGGCAATTTGCGATTCCGACAGTGGGACTCGATTGACAAAGTAAACGCGCCCCCCAGCGGTCGGGAGGGGCGCGTAAGGCGGCCGCGCCGCCCATCCCCTCAAACTCTTTGCCTTCCGGTACACGTGCCGGAAACTCTTTTTTTACTTTCATCTGTCCTCTTTTCTTTTTACCTTTTCAAATGCTACCGCATCAGCCACGACAATGCCCTTAACGCTCGCCGCCTGCCACCGGACGGTCATGCAGCAAGGCAAAAACTCGTCAGTATCGACGATATGCCGTAACGAAAACAGGCGGTTACGGCAAGATCTCGCGGAACTACACAGCGGCGGCATTACGCGTGGACAAAAGGGAGAAGAGCATGCGAGACGACCCCGCTACGCTGAACTGGTCACCGAAGGAGTAGGCCAGACATAAAACCTCCTTCAAATTAACTTCTGATATCGTAGTAGAGTGTCAGAGAATGGAAGCGATCGCCGCCGGACCCGTTCATTTGCATATTTCTTCATCAGCGGGCGAGGATCGCCGCAGCCAACTCCCGGCGGGCATCGAGCAAGGTCTTCGGATCGCGCGTGTATCCCCACCACGTCGGGGTGATGCGGTTAACGATTTTCTGCACGGCTGCGGCTCCGGCGCGTTGCTCGAGCAGGGCGAAGTATTCATAGTCTTCCATACTGTCGCGAATGTTCTTCAGCCGCATACTGGCGACCGGTCCCTGGATTCCGCACGGAACGCCGGGATAAAACAGATATCCTCCGCCGTTGAAGTGCCGCGGATGCGCAAACGCCGGGTTGCACCACGGCTCGATCATCCGGGTCACGGTGCTCCAGTAAAGCAGGCCCGTGATGCCGTACTGCCGGTTGATCCAGGTCGGCACGCGGTAAACCAGCAACGGCCGGTCGATGTGCCAATAGGGCGGATCTTTCTCGCGTACCTCTTCGTACTTGGGGTGATAACGCGGCGACCGCTGCACCAGCGCGGTGTACGACCAGACAGCATCGCCTTGCTTGAGTTTCTGATTGATTGTCTCGCGGTCGATAAACGACCAGAGCGGGCACCAAATGTCAACCGCCGGATCGATGTCGGCCCAAACGGGCTTATGGGGATAGGTCTGCTCGACGACGAGGCATTTCAACTCAGGGGCGGCCTGGTGCGCGACATCGGCTAAAACGATCACCTGCTCGTAATTCTCCGCGGTGTTGGGTTCGTCGAGAAGGTAAATGTACGCCCGATCCGCCCAGCCGTTCGACTTGACATATTGGTAGTAATCGCGGTAATAGCGCAGGGCTTTTTCGCGCTGGTCGGGCGGGATGGTCTTGTAGTTGGCGCCTGTGGTGGAGTGCGGCAGGCGGCCGAAAGGCGAGGACGGAATCTGGAAATCGGTCACGTGCAGCTTTTCGATGAACGCGCGCAGCGCCTCGTGCCGCTTCGGGTCGATGGTCAGCGAGCCGTCCGGATTCGCCTGCGGCAACAGGTGGCTGGGCAGAGGCGGGTTGAGGCGGTGCTCGGCCAGGGCTTGGCAGTAGCGGGCTTCTATTTCACGGAATTCGTCCGAGTCGCGCTTAACGCCGAAAAGCGAGGCTATACCCGAAAAGCCGCCGAAATGATTGCAATGGGTCGGGCCGTCGGGCAGATCGAAGTCCCACACGGTCAGCGTGACCGGAAGCTCGGCCTTGCCCTTGTCGGCAGACACCCGGATCGTGCCGCGGTAGATGCCGGCCGGCACACCCTTGGGCACGTGGATGTCGATCCACAGGGGCTGGTTCTGCCCCTCGAACACGTCGAACGGCACGGCGTACATGTCATGCCCGGTGGTGATCGTCGGTTCACCCCAGTGCTCTTGCCGCCGGGAGCGCGGCAGGATGGGGTTGCCGGTGACCGGATCAATGAAAGGGACTAGCGCGTCTGGGTACAGCCCAGGCGGCAGCTCCGCTCGCGGCGTGGACATGCGGACCCGCACGTACTCTTCCCGATACAGCCGGATGCTGTCGCCGGAAAATTTCGCCCCCCCTTCGCCCACCAGTTCGGAAAGCACTGCCGAGGTCACCCGCAGGCCCTCCCCCCGCGCGGCCACGACCACCTGAAACGATTCGACCTCGTTGCGTGCGGCGGCGATCTCCGCCGTCGGGGTCCCGAAGGGAGTTTCGTGTTGGAGAATGCGATCCATTGCGTGGAGCGCGGTGAGCCCGATAACGGACCGCTCAACAGCCAGAGCCGGGGCTGTCAGCAAAACCGATGAGAGAACCAGAGGCAAAGAACGTAACCTTCGCATAATCAGATCTCCTTTACGTGTCGCTTCTCAAACGGCACGGACACATGCACGACGAGATCGACAACCGAACCGCATTTCTGTATAAACATACGGTAAACAGGACGGCCGTGTCAATCAGTACCGGCAAGCGTGGGACAATCGTGATCGAGCGGACGGCTCTGGAAGAAACGACATGAAAAGGAGAAAGCTCATGATGCGACACATGCTCGATTTTTGCCTCAAACGACCTGCCGCAGTGACGTGGCTCATGGTCGGCACTACGCTGGCGCTTTTGCTGCTGGCCGCGCTGCCGACAGTGGCGCCAAAAGCTTTTCCCGCTTTGCACGGTGCCAAGATCGACACCGATCCGGAAAATATGCTCTCCGCCAAGGAGCATGTGCGCGTCTTTCACAACGCGATGAAGCGAGAGTTCGCGCTTTCTGACATGCTGGTCGTGGGCGTGGTCAACGAACGCGCGCCAGATTTTGTCTTCAATCCTGCCACACTCCGCGACGTGCATGAGTTGACCGCCTTCGCCAAAACCCTGCACGGCGCGGCGATCGGCAAACCGGATGATCCCCGGGCCGGCGTGATAGAGATCGACATCATTGCGCCGTCCACGGTCGATAATGTCGAGCAGGGCGGGCTTGGCAGTGTCAGCTTCGAGTGGCTGATGCCGGAACCGCCCGCCACTCCCGAGGCCGCGCGCGCCGTGCGCGACAAGGCCATGAACCTGCCTTTCATGCAAGGCACGCTGGTCTCCGAGGACGGTCAGGCGCTGGCTCTCTACATTCCGCTCACCGACAAGCATCTGTCCTACGCTGTCGCGAAAAGGCTCAAAGAAAAAATCGCGGCCTTCAGATCCGGCGACGACTACCACATCACCGGCCTGCCGGTTGCCGAAGACACCTTCGGCGTGGAGATGTTCAAGCAGATGGCGATCTCCGCCCCGACCGCCATGCTGATCATTTTTCTTTTGCTGCTGCTTTTCTTCCGCAAGCTCGCCCTGATCATCGCGCCCTTGATCGTAGCTGTAGTGAGCTGTATCGTCACCATGGCGCTACTGGTCGCCACAGGCCACACGATCCACATCATGAGCAGCATGATCCCGATCTTCATCATGCCTATCGCAGTACTGGACGCGATTCATATCCTTTCCGAATTCTTCGACCGTTATCAGGAGAGTAAAGACCGCGCGACCGCTATCCGGCATGTCATGAAGACCCTTTTCACGCCGATGCTCTACACCAGCCTTACTACAGCAGTCGCCTTTCTCTCGCTCTCCCTTACGCCGATCCCGCCTGTGCAGGTTTTTGGTGTTTTTATCGCTATCGGCGTGATGGTGGCCTGGTTCTGGACCATCACCTTTATCCCTGCCTCGGTGATTTTCATCAATCCGGCTAAACTGGCGAACTTCGGTCTCACGGAACAGAATGCCGAAGCCGACTCGCACTCTCTGATGACGAAGTTGCTACGCGGCATAGGACAGGGCACCTACCGCTACGCCAAGTTGATTATGGTCGGAACATTTTTAATGATTGTGGTCGCGATCTGGGGCATCAATCGCATCGTGATTAACGATAACCCGGTTAAATGGTTCAAACCGAACCATCCGATTCGTGTGGCTGACCGTGTGCTCAACGATCACTTCGGCGGCACCTACATGGGATACCTCGCACTGCGTCCGGCAGACGAACTGCCAGCTCCGCCAAACATGGCTGTGGCACTGTCAGAGCCGATGCGGCAGCGAATGGACGAACTTAAAACAGACGGCACAACCGATATTGAAAAGGTATTTGAGTCGCTTAAGGCGCGTGCGCAATCTCTCGATCAGAGTGCGGCAGGCCGCGATGATTTTTTCCGACAGCTTCAGGCATACGCAGCTGCGCAGACCGATGCCGCGCCTGACAATCTGTTCGAGGCCTGGGATGCCGCCAGTCTCTTTGTCAGCGCTCAGACGCAGAGCGGACAGACCTTCAAGGATCCTGCCGTGTTGCGCTGGATTGCCGGTTTGCAGGAACACCTGCTGACAGTGCAGAGTCCGGACGGGCGTCCGCTCGTGGGCAAGAGCAACTCGATCGCCGACCTGGTGCGCACGGTCTATCGCGAATTGATGGAGGGCAAGCCAGAGTACTATCGCATTCCTGACTCGCGCGAGGGCGTGGCTCAGACCGTCATGCAGTATGAAAGCTCACACCGGCCGCATGATCTCGCCCATTTTGTGCGTACCGATACTTGGCGCAACACCAGCCTCTGGATCCAGCAGAAGAGCGGCGACAACCGCGACATGCAGGTGATTGTCGCGTCCGTGGATGCCTACGTCGCCGCCAATCCGCCACCGGCCGCGCTGGAGATCGAGTGGTTTGGAATGACATATATCAATGTGATCTGGCAGGCCAAGATGGTAAACGGCATGCTGATATCATTCCTTGGCAGTTTCGCGGCAGTATGGTTCATGATGATCATCCTCTTCCGGTCTGCGCTTTGGGGATTTCTCTCCATGCTGCCGCTGACCGTCACGATCGGGCTGATATATGGCCTGATCGGCATTGTCGGCAAGGACTACGATATGCCGGTGGCAGTGCTATCAGCGCTCAGCCTCGGCATGGCCGTGGACTATGCGATACACTTCCTTTCCCGTGCCCGCGAGATGCAGGCCAGGTACGGCTCGTGGCAGGCGGCTTCAGGACCAATGTTCGGCGAACCCGCGCGTGCCATCACCCGTAACGTGATCGTGATCGGCGTGGGCTTCCTGCCGCTGCTAGCCGCCCCGCTGATGCCCTACAAGACCGTCGGCACCTTCATCGCCGCGATCCTGCTTTTCGCGGGGGCGACCACGCTCTTCCTGTTGCCCGCGCTGATCCGCCTGCTGGAGAACCGGCTCTTCCCGAAAGCCGGCGCGGCCTTCATGTGCCGCTGCGGAACCTGTTTCTTCGCGGCGGTTGCCGGGGTGCTGACCGTGGCGCTGAATGTCCAGCTATTCGCCGATGTGGCCTACACCACAGTCGCTTGCGTGAGTCTGGCCTGTATAGCGCTGATCGCGCTCTTCTGCTTCCTGAACGGCAGGCGTAAAATCTGCGCAACCAAAAAGTCCGATCCGTCCGACCTGTCCGACTCGTCTGACAAACTTAAATGAAAGGCTAATCCAATGAAAACAGTACTCAAAACCATGCTCGCCTTTGCGGCCGGTCTCGCTCTGGCGCAGGACACCCCTTCTGGCGACGAGATTGTCGCCAAGGCCAACCGCACCGCCCATTATCAGGGGCGCGACGGAAAGGCTAAAGTCTCGATGGTGATCCAAGACTCCCAGGGACGCCAGCGCACGCGCGAGTTCACGATTTTGCGGCTCGACCTTGAAGCAGAGGGCGATGCCTCTGGCACTTTTGCCGGCGACCAGAAGATGTACGTTTACTTCGAGCGTCCCGCCGACGTGCATAAGACTGCCTATCTGGTTCACAAACATGTCGGCAAAGATGACGACCGCTGGCTCTATCTGCCCGGCCTCAATCTGGTAAAGCGGATTGCGGCTTCAGACAAGCGCACCAGTTTCGTGGGCTCCGACTTCTTTTACGAGGATGTCTCTGGACGCAATCCCGCAGATGACAACCATGAGCTGGTCGAAACCACCGACACCTACTACGTGTTGAAGAACACACCCAAAGACCCGAAGAGCGTTGAGTTCGCCTTCTACAAAGTGTGGATCCACAAGAGCAGCTTCATTCCGGTCAAAGCCGAGTACTATGATGCGGCTGGTCAGAAGATCCGCGAAGGGCAGGCATTGGAGGTACAGCAGATCCAAAGCTTCCCGACGGTCACCAAGACCTCCATGAAAGACCTGCGTTCCGGCAGCGCCACCACGATCTCTTACACCAAGGTGGAGTACAACGTCGGCCTCTCGGAAGACCTCTTCACCGAGCGCTACCTGCGCAATCCCCCCCGTGCCCAGTTGCGATGATCGCACCCGCTATTTGACATTCCCGAAATAGCGGCGTTACATTAGCATCCCATAGGATGCAGGAGTTTAGGTGTTTAGACTGTCAGGTGTTTAGGTTTGTACAAAAGTAACGATTTTGATACGCAAAACAAGCAATTGCGCCTTTTTACATAAAATACCGTTTGTTTATTGAAACATACGCGCCAGTTGCATTTAACCTAATAACCTGCAGCCTAAAAAGCTAACAGCCTATGCGTCCTATGGGACACTACTGAAGCGCATTTATTTTTCAGACCGAAAATTATCTACGCAAAGATTCGCCTGACCTGCAACCCAGGGTTTGCTAAACTGGCAAATCTCAAGTGTTGGAAATAGGTGACGAAAACCAGGGGGATGCGAAAATGAGCGGCGCTTCACGTCACATGTCCGGATGTTTATGCGTTTTACTTTTGTTATCAACGGCGTCAGGCAACGAGCCCGCACTGCCCGCCGGACTCGCGCCTGCCGACTCGGAACCGGCTTTGCCGTCCGGCCTTTCCGCCTCCACGCCGGCTGAACCGGCCTTGCCGACAGGTCTAGGCTCGCCTGACCACGGACCGAAGCTGGCGGCTCCGCGCGAACGACGACTGCCGGAAGGTTTGAGCGGGTTCTGGGAACTGCGCGGCGGTGTGCGCCTGCAGGATGATCCCTATGAAAAGGCCGCAACGCTCGGCGAGACGCGTTTGCAGTTGCAGGTCGATCGCGCCAGTGAAAAAATTGCGCTCAAGCTGGTCGGCGATTTCTTGTATGATCCTGTGCTCAACGAGCATGATGCCGATCTCGAGGACGGCGAGGGCTGGTGCGACCTGCGGCAGGCCAACCTGCTGTTGCGACCGACCTCCTTCATGGATCTGAAACTCGGCCGTCAGATCAACACTTGGGGCACGGGCGACATGCTCTTCATCAACGACCTCTTTCCGAAAGACTGGAACTCCTACTTCATCGGACGCGACGATGAATACCTGAAAGCGCCCTCCGACTCGGCTAAGGCATCGCTCTTCAGCGACTGGGCCAACCTCGACCTGATCTACTCGCCGCGCTTCGACAGTGACCGCTTCATCGACGGTCGCCGCATCTCGTACTGGAACAGCGGGCTGGGCCGGCGCGCGGGACGTGACGCCAAGGTCAACGCCGACAAGCCAGACGACACTTTTCGCGATGACGAATGGGCCGCGCGCCTGTATCGCACACTCGCCTCCTACGAGGTTGCCGCATACGGTTACGACGGTTTCTGGAAAAGTCCGGCCGGCAGCGATCCGCAGAGCGGACGGGCGACCTTTCCGCGTTTGCAGGTTTTCGGTGCCAGCGCACGCGGTCCCGTTGCCAAAGGCATCCTGAGCCTGGAGACCGGCTGGTACCGTTCGGCCGATGATATGGACGGGGACGATCCCTTCGTGCGCAACAGCGAGATGCGTTACCTGATCGGTTACGAGCAAGAGCTGGCGCACGATCTCACCGGCGGCATCCAGTATTACGTTGAGCAGATGCTGGATTACGACGCTTATCAACGCACACTGCCGGCCGGCATGCATGCCGCAGACCAATACCGGCAGGTCATCACGTTGCGGCTGACCAAGCTCCTGATGAGTCAGAACCTACAGCTCGGGGCCTTCCTGTACTTCTCGCCCACCGACCGCGACGCTTATCTGCGCCCCAAGGCCAGCTACAAGATCGACGACCACTGGATTGTCGAGGTTGGCGGCAACCTCTTTTTCGGCGAAGACGAACATACTTTCTTCGGCCAGTTCGAGCGCAACAACAACCTCTACGCCAGTCTGCGCTACGGCTTCTGATCAATCCTGCTTGCGGATCATCACCAGAACCATCTTAAAGCGCGGCTTGGCTTTGAGCGAGTGCAGTTTGCCCGCAGGCATGATGATCATCTCGCGCCCTTTTCCTGTTGCGTCAAATGAAAACGACACCGAAACTCAGGAAACTTTCCTGGGAATCCTCTTAGGTTGCGTCAAATGAGATGACACCGAAGTGCGGGTCTTTTTGGTTTGTGGTTTGTTGTGATGATCCT
>Ga0268276_1002029_pt1 | contig 18193 bp, 14 predicted proteins | sample saktaG_4_FD_190145 | JGI IMG/M metagenome (GOLD analysis project Ga0268276, IMG submission 190145) | Saline water microbial communities from Sakinaw Lake, British Columbia, Canada - sak_2010_1_5_45m | ecosystem: Environmental > Aquatic > Non-marine Saline and Alkaline > Saline ...
GTCAACTTTTTGGTCTTCTATTGAGCATGTATCCACCAGTGCCTAGCGCATCAGCTTCTGAAACAGAAGTATAGCCTACTATTCCTCTAAACTTCATCTTATCGTTAGCGGTGCGTGCTTCGGCAATTAAAATTTCATTTATTAAATAAAAACCCAGGGAATGTATTCCTAGGTTTTTATTTGTATGATCTATTTGCGTCTACACGCAAATTGGCACCCCTATGCTTCCCGTATTGGATGAGATGGAGTAGTGGGAAAATAACCTCTTAAAAGCCTTGTAAAATAAGGGTTTTAAGAGAATAATGCGAGAATTGCTTCTACGAGCAAATTTTGCCTTAACTGATACTCTACCCCTCAAAAATGGCACTTTTTTAACTAAAATCCCATCACTCCAAAATCTGAAAGTGGCTATTTATAAGGATTTTAGGATTTCGGAGAGGTAAAAATAGGCCAAAAATGGGGGTTGTAATTGCCGTTTTTTCGAAATTTGAAGTGCGTTTAAAGGCACTCTCCGTGCGTTTTTAGGGTATTCCCGAATGAAGTCTAAAACCCTTACGAATAAAGGGTTTTAAGATAGTAAATAGGAACGGTGAACCATTCCCTGTTCTTTTTTCTATTGTATTACTTTTTCCTTAACGCTAAATACAAATTCCGGAGAAAGCGTAGCTATAAGTTCTTTTTTTTGATTATAAAAATCTAAGAAAAATGTAATATTTCCTGGGTTTTCAAATTTGAAAGCACTATGGACAAATGCAATATTTATTTTTTTTGAAGTTTTAATTTTCGGTAGGGTTAAAATCCTATCAAGTAACACTGTTTCTTTTTCATTGCATTTCATCCGTATTTTAAATTTAAAAACTTCCTCATCGTCTTCAGTTTTTACTTTTGCATATATCCCAATTCTTAATAATTTTGGCCAGATATTTTGACTATCCGGAGTAACTTGGAACTCAATGGAATCATCATAAATCCCCATCAGAGAGTGTTTGTTTCCTAATTCGTTTCTAATATCATCACAAATAATAAAATTCAATAATTTCATTTCTAATCTCCTCTATTCTGTGTTTGTTATAAGCGTGACTTCGTTGTATATTCTTTCTTGGTTATTCATATCCTTTTTCTCATAATACTTATAGAAAAGCGCAGATCCGGATGTTGCTACTATACCACCAGCCTCAATGAAATCTTCCTTAAGAAAATCTATTTCAGGCAACAATTTTTGTATTGCCGCATTTATGTGAATTTTTTGAGCTTCATTATAATCATATTTGTTCTCTGCTACTTCTAACAACCATGGAAACAATTTAATAAATCGCATCAAAGCAACGCCTGTAGAAGAAGGCGCATTAGTTCTATTTTTCCACTTAGTAAGTGTGCGTTGAGGTATTTCTAATGCTCGTTCAATTGATGACATGCTCATTTTATTATCAATAAAATAATTTAGAATATTCTCAATGCTTTTTTGTTGTAACCTTTTAATAGTTTCATCTATTAAAAGATCATTCTGATTATAAAAATCACCTCGGGTTCCACATATAGAACATATATTTTCGTGTATTTCAATATTATCTTGACCTCCAAAAGGTTCTTTTATTAAAATACTTTTTTTCTCGTCTATAATATCTATAGAACCGCATGCCGGACATCTCTGTTTATTCATATTCCTCCTCCAACTTATTAATTAGACCTACTTTCCCCATGGCAAGATATATTGCCATATTTCTATTACTGGATAAATGAAAAGATTTAATAAGCCATTTATTGGTTTCATCATTATGCATAAATGCCATGTACCCCAATTTATACATAGAAGTAAATTCATAAGCATCAACCTTGATTGGTTTGTCTTTATTTGGATTATTCTCCCAATCTTTCGTATTAACAAAAGTTAAGTTCTCCAACCCATCATTCTGAATGAAATCTAAGAGCTGTGACTTAGTGTTTAAGTTAAAGTCATTTCTTGCATTTTCAAGAACATTATTTATAGGAATAACATTATCTCTATCGTTTTCACATGCTTTTTTAAAATCTGTATATCTATAATACGACATTTCTACCTCAATTTCAAGTATTTTATACTTAAAGTAACAATAATATCTAAATATTGATACTTAATATGTATTTTTTAATTAAAGTAGGAAAGATTCCATTTTTCTATGATGTAATTTTCCTTTTTATATGTTCTTACTTTTGAACGTTTATCGATAGTCATACCTAAGGTTTTAACTATCTAGACAAGAAACTCCTTACTTCTTATAGGTTTCCGCTAAAAATTATCAAATTATTGAGCTATACATGTGTCTCCATTTTTGGAAGCTTTTATTGCTCTGCTTTATATTGTTTTCCTAAAGTATCAATTAAAAATTCAGCTAATATTTTACTACAATTTACCGCTAATTTTGAATGGTGTTTTTCTGGCTTATATCGCCTGGTATGTGCATCGCTCATTTCATTTCTCATATTCGCTAAGCCATTTATAATTGAAATTAATCCTGATAATATTTGTTTTATTGAATCCGGATAATTATTATCCGAAGGATCGAGTTTTAATAATTTTTTAATTCTCCCATATCCAGAAATTAAATCTCCTTTATATTGATACTCTGGATCGTATTTCGAGAGAATGTCTACAATTACAGTTTCCGTTAAGGTTCTTGCATTAGTTATAGCGCCATCATAATCTCCTTCTAATATTTTATCATCACATTTTTTTATCTGATCGGATAAAAAATCATTTTCATATTTCTCAAGAGATTCAGGTTCAATGTTAATGCCTTCTTCGTTAACAATTTTATATTTTTTACCCTTTCCTATAACCTTATATCCGTCATATGAAATTATTTCATTTATTTTATCAACTGCTATCGACACTTTAAACTCAGTACCATAAAATGATCTCGGATCAAGAATTTCTTCAATAACTTTCGCAAATTCAAGTGAACCATTTAATTTTTTCATATTTTCTTCAACATAAACCCATCTTGATGGGAATCCTGATTCATAAACATCTCTAAATCCATGACGATTAAACAACTTAACCAAATCTGCTCCACTTAAATATGGAGTATATCCACAATCCCCGTTTATAATTGTTGATAACTGTTTAATAGTCAGTTTAGAAACTTTCATTATTTTCCTCACAATTTCATAATGACTTGATCCGTAAAAGGTAACAAGCGTAAAACATTTTATTACTTTTAGTGCTTTTCTATACTTTAAATTTCAATCCTTTATCGCTTCATACAAACTTTGTCTAAATTGGTTTTCATCTGTATTATTATAGAAGGGTACGCCCACGAGTCTATATCTTTGTGCCTTCCGTTGAGTTTTAAACTCTAATATTTTATCTTTGTATTTTTTAATTATTTCTTTCAAAAATTTCTCTTTCCATTTGTCATACTCTTTCAGGTGTTTACCCTTTGGTTCAATAAATATTTGATAAGTAAGCATTCCGCCGTTTTTTTCCTGAAGAAACAGAACAAAATCAGGCTCAAATGCCTGGCCGTCAGAGAAACTAAAAATTTTAAAGTGCCTTTCATTACGGATAAGATATATCCCGTTATATTTTTGTTTTAATGTATCCATCTGGCGGTCTAACATCCTGACAAATGCCTTTTCCTCATTGGTCCCGTAATTAGCATTAAAAACATACCAATCTTTATCAGATATAAATTGTTCGTCCCCGTTTATTCTTTCATTTTCCTTAAGCAGTTTCAGTACTTTATTGTGAAAAATGGAAGAAACATTATTCGGCTTAAAGTTTTCTGTCCCCTTGTATTTGGTAATATTTTTTCGGATTTCCACCTCAATTTGATAGAGCAACCCGGTTAAAGCATCAAGCTGTACTCTATTAGATAAGCTGTAAATTTCTGCCGAATCACCCTGAAAGGTAATTTCAAGTCCACCCAAATAGTCATTCTCGCTAATAAATTCTCTCATTGATTTTATGTGTGGGAAATAATGTTTTAGAGACCGGAAAGTATAAAATGAATTTTTGGAAATAGCATTGTTAGTAATATGGAGAGGAATATTCCTAACTTTCATGTCTTTTTGAGTCGATTCAGCAACAGCTCTCACATTTCCGTTCCCACTAAGTAAACTTTCTGTTAATCCGTGCCCGCTTGCCATCATGTGAACATAATTTTTTTTGCTCACACCAAGATCGGCAAATGATTTAACATATTCATAGTTGTTTTTTATCCGCTCATTAATATAGATTAGAGCGTGTTTATAAAAATCACTTTCCTTAAAAGACTCTTTTAGATTCAGCTCTTTTTCAATCTCCCGTTCATCCATCATACCTTCTTCAATCAGTGCGGTACGAAGCTCGGAAATGTAACGGGAATCGTTAATGCTATGATAATGGAGCTCCTCTAATACCCGCATTTCATCTTTTAGGTCTTTATCAAATTTTCGGACAAAACAATCATTATTCCCCTTGGAAACGAAAGGAAAGTATCGCGCCCCACGCCCGATAAGCTGAGCTTCTGATATGGTTGTTTTCCCGGGTGTACCGTATCTGGAATCACGGGTAGTATAGCAACGGACAATATCAAATAAATTCAAAACATCCCATCCTTCATTTAATTTCTGTACAGCAAATATTGCCCGCATTTGATTATCTCTATCCTCGAGGGAATTAAGAAGAATCTGTTGATTTTCCTTTTCTTTTTCTTCATTTACCGAGATACAGCGGCTTTCATCAAACTCCCGGCGCAGCCTTTCTGCCAGTTGTTTAGAGCTGATCTTGTTTTCATCAAAAAAAATGAATGCTCGTTTTACTAAGGGAATATCTGATTTTTTACGAATTCTCTCAATATCATTACCCGAAAGACTGTCCATCAGCTTATGAAAATTCGCTTTATTTTCCAGTGATTGGGCAATGGTTTTTTGGGCTTTAAATAAAATAACCGGCTTTAGGTTAATCCGATGTTTCGCCGCGACTTCCTGTTTGTATTGGCTTAAAATCAATGCCTGAAGAATACGTTCTTTCTCTTCAAAATCAGCCTGTACGATATAGACATCTTTGGAATAGCCGTCATTTCGGAATTGGCAAAGATCGTAACGATAAATAACTTTATTGCGATATTTTTCCACAATATTTTTATGGTAATAATCCAGTGTGGCGGTAAACTCTAAAAGCAGGTTATCCTCATTTTGCTTAAATATTTGCTCCACCGTATTTTCCCAGTTTTTAAATAATTCTAACTGTGTTTTAGTCTGGGTGTTGATATGATGTGCTTCATCGGAAAGCAATACAATCTTTTTATCTTTAAAATCCTCATAAATAATTGTATTTTCTTTTTCAGTAGTTAGATCAGAATGTAATTTTTGAATAGTAGTAAAGCAAATATTGATATCCTTGTCATTTACACCTTCAAAATTGATAACCGGAGTTACTTTGACTCTTCCAGTTCCTATGCAAATATTTTCTTTGAAGAGAAACTTGGAAGATAAAGGATTAAGAAAATTATCCTTTGTCTTTTCTATGATATTGGTCGAATTAACAAAAAAGAGAAAATGCCGATAACCTTTTTCGTATAAATATAGTATTAATCCTGCCATAATCAGTGTTTTACCACTCCCGGTTGCCATGTTGAAGAGAAAATGCAAAGGCCAGTCCTTACCGGGAAAATCATTATCCAAACAGTGGAAAAAACGGGAGAAGGCTTCTACCTGATAAGGGCGCAGTTCAAATTTAGGATTTAGATTATCTTTGAGAAAGTCCGGGATTTCTTTTTTTAGAAATCCCATTATGGATACGGCATCCAGCTCTTCATATAAAAATTTTTCAGTCATTGTATGTCTCCCCGTAAAATGACTGATTTAATTTCTTATCATCTTCACTCACCTTAAAATCTTCGTCATCAATTTCTGATAAATTGACATACAACTGATTTTTATTCAAAAGCTCTGCCAACAATTTTTTCTGTTTTTCCAATCCATTTTCAAATCTTCCAATTTCTATAAAGTTATTGATTGCTTCTTTAGGCATCTCCGGGTTTATATACCAATTAAGGAATGAGTTTTTGGCAATATCTTCCCAGATTTCTAATAAGTCATCAGAAGTTTTGGCGGATTGAATTTTATCCATGAAGGCTTCATTGTATTTCATCATCTCACAGTAGATGAAGTCGCCTGCTTTGTTTATTTCAATTACTTTTTTTACTCTTTTTTTAGTTACGGTATCTACGTATTTCATCTGCTCACAAATAATAAATCTTCGATCCCCGCCATCTTCTTTGTTCAACTCTAACACAGCATGCGCAGTTGTGCCGCTTCCAGCAAAAAAATCGAGAATAATCGCGTCTTTTTTATTTGCGACAACAGCATAAAGACAATCATAAACATTATAAAGCGATTTTGGGAAATCAAAATTGCAATCAGGAACCAATTCCTTTACGATTTTAGTACCATACTCGTTAGCATCGTAACGGGTATCAATCCATACACTTTTGTAAACTCCAAAATCCTTACCTATTTCAATATCCCAGATATCCCCTTTTCTCCTAGCCCTTAAAAGGTGCTTAATTTCTTCAACTGACTGTCGTGCATATCTCCATTTTCTTTCAACATTTTTCTTATCTATTGGATATATCTCGATCAAATTATCCCTATTAATATTTGCTGAACCAGGATGGTAATCATCTGGGCAGACTTCACCAAAATCAATTATTTCCAAAGTATCAGGATTTATTGTTATTGGGTAAAAACAGTTTTTGGCATCTTCTCTTAGGCTTTCACCACCCCAATTTCTAAGGTTGCTCCAATCAATATCTCCTTCCGAGACCTTTCTATTGTTTATTGTTTTTATACCTTTAGGTATAACGAAATATGCATATTCATGTGTGTAGGAAAAATTTGTTCCTTGAACTCCTCTGGGATTATGAACAATAGTAATACAATGGGTTTCGTGGTTAGGAAAAATTTCGTCCAGCAAAACGCCTAAATATACGTGTTCATTATCATCAATAGCAATAATTAATGCACCGTTAATAGTTAATAAGTTTTTTGCAATTTCTAATCTATTACGTAGAAAAGTCAGCCAAGATGAGTGATTAAAATTATTGTTATAACAAAATGTATTTGCATTGCTTGGTGGATTATATGGCGGATCGATATAAATCAAATCTACTTTGCCCCTGAACTGTGTTTTTAGCGTATGTAGGGCAAGCAGGTTATTCCCTTTGATAATTATGTTTTCTTTTATTGTACCATTTTCATCCCGCCTAATTTCTGTTACTTCCTCTTCACCGTTTGAAGTATAGCGTTTGAAACTGGTCAATACCTTTGGGTCAAATAACCGATCAATCTCATCTTGTGCTAATACTTCATTAAAGAAAATTTCTTTTCTTTTTTCTTCTTCTTTGGTCTGCCCGCCTTCTAAGACACAATCTTTATAGGGCCAAACAAGAGACACCTCGGCACGCTCACGCAAGAACTTACCGCCAATATTTAAGCCTACCTTGTTGCGGAATCGAGTATAAGAATTAGTAAGAAAGTTTTTATCAGATATATATTCAATAAAGGTATTGATATTAAAGATCCAACGTCCTTCAATTTCATCAAAGAATTTTTTCTCTATCTCCGGTTCGGAAAGTAGTAGCTTTACCAAATCCCGATCGATTTTCCAGGCACGATCAATTACTGCCGCCTTAATCAATTCCCCCTCGTCATCCACAAAACGTGAATCCGTTTTTAGCACTTCAATTAGTTTTTCATTAAATGATTTCTCTATATTATTTTCCGGCATATTCATCTCCTCTTTTTGAATATCGATGTCTTCTCTTTTTTATATATTATTTTTTTATGTTTCATCACTTTATCGTGGACAAATTATTATTCTCTTTTAATTTCAGATTTTGGCTTTTAGATATTACCAATAAAAAATATTAAATTGATAACAATGACATTTAATTAAAGCAATGAGATCGGGAGTTTCAAATGGTCTTTTTGAAAACAAAAGAAATTTTGTTCTAAAACCTAACGTCTATATTTCATCTTATATTCGGATTGCTAAAGGTCTACATTAAGGAGATAAAATATCGAAAGCATAAACACAAAAATCCCAGGTTAAATTATGTGTTAATTTTGTATTTTTCGTTCTATTTCTTTTAATTTTTCTGTTATCATTTTTTTATTTTTTAATTCACATTGCCAAATGATAATAATTTTCCAACCAAGCTTCCTTAATACTAGTTGATTATTTTTGTCTCGCTCAATATTAGAATTGATTTTATTTTCCCAAAATTCTTTGTTTGTTTCGGGTAATTTCGCTGCCTTACAATGATGCCCGTGCCAAAAACATCCGTGAATAAAGATAATAGTTTTATATTTCGGCAAAACGATATCCGGTCTTCCCGGTAAACGTTTATCATTTTTTCTATAACGAAATCCTTTTTCAAACAAAAGCTTTCTTACTAAAATTTCATATTTGGTTTCTTTGCCGGAAATTTTGGACATAATCCTGGAGCGTTTGTTTTTTGAATAAATATCAGTCATTTCTGTTCTTTCAATTAGATTTTTTTCGAATCGTCTAATCGTTTATACAGGTGGGATAACAAACTTAAAGCATCCAAACAATCTTTTTCTGAAAATAATCCCGAATCTCTTAAATCGCAAACTTCCTCATGTGCAATTGGGCAACGGCAAGCTGCCCAAACTCCAAGAACCAACATTCTATGGCCGCCAGTAATATTTGTTATTGTAGTATGCTCGAAATTATCACCATTTGGTTTTTTGAATTTATAAGTAACAGACAATTTTGGATTGTTTAATGCAAAAACATTTTCTAATAAATTATTGTCCGTAAGCGTTGAGTTAGATTTATTTTTTACGGCATTTATATATTTTTTTACGGCTTCAAAAAAAGCGGTATAATAATCTTGACTAATATAATATTGTTTGGAAATTGCTTGAATCTCTGGATGTAAATTTCTCCAATGATATTTTGGATATTCTGGCACGATATCATGAATTTTTTTAACTGTCTCTTGGTACGTTTCTTCTGGCAATTCTGAAGATTTTACAATCCATTGTATAATAGGTTCAACATTTTTTCTAATGTCTTCCGGCAATTTGCTAAACCAATCGGAAATATTGACTCCTGTTGCTTCACTTAATTTTTTTTCTCTTATTTCGGATCTCTTTTTACGCCAATCTTGCTCCAACCATTTAATTAATTCTTGTAAATATTTCTTTAGATTTTGCGTTTCAGGATGGTTCCAATTTAAGGATTGCCTGCCTGTCGCAATTACATCTTCCTTAAAATCGTCAATAAAATCCACCTCCAAGCCTCCTGTTAAATAAGAAAAGAAGTGGCTTGAAGTGCTGTCTGTAAAATATTCCGGAGCATTTACTAATTTGTTTCTAGAAAACAGGGTAATCCCTCGCATATTTGTTTTTGGCGATATTGGTTTTTTCGTCGCTATCAATTGACCGGTAATTTGCTCTTTTTTGTCATAATCAGATTCAAATTTTAAATCTTCCGGGATTTTCCATTCGACTTCTTTTTCCAAGCCCTTATATTTTCTTTTATTATCAACAGTTATTGGTTTTTCCGAATTGTGTTGTATGATAATCTCGAAATCTAAATCAATAATGAATAGTTTAGAAATGCTATCTGCGAGATTGTCCGCAGAAAAATCGCTTTCTCTTTGAATTTTTCTTAAAATTATTGTTGTGCCGTCATGATCATCCGTCGAGTAAAGTTCATTTTTTATTATTATTTTAGGATTATATTCTTTATCCGTCGTATTCTTTATGTCTTCCCAACACATCGAAAACACATTTATTTTTCTTTCCTTTTTTGTAATTATTTCTATCTCGTGCGCAATACCAAAAAAGGATAGTTTCCCCAGACCCTTTTTTCCTATAACTTTTCTTCCCTTCGGAGTAATTTCGATGTTCTCTACGATTCTGCGAGCCCTTCCGATTCGTAAAAATTTATCGTTAATTTCGTCAAAAGACATTCCCATTCCATCATCTTTTATAATGATTTCTTTTTCTTTGCCTTCGTCATTTAAGTTCAACCGGACATGCTCGGCGTCCGCATCATAGGAGTTTGCAATTAATTCCGCCAATACCGGCGGCAACGTAGAATACATCCGAATTCCGAGGTGTTCTATCGTATTCGGATCAAAACTCATTTTTAATTCTTCCATATTAACCCTCCATATCTGAGTTATACTCTTTTATTATTGTTTCTCCTATTCTTTTTGCATATTCGGGAGGTACGGCATTGCCGATCATTCTTGCTGTTATTTCTATGCTTTTTGTATAAAACACATAATTTTTGGGAAAAGTTTGCAAAGTAGCTCCCTCTCTAATGGAAATTGCTCTGTTTTCTTCCGGATGTCCGAAACGTCCATTTGAGATACTGATAAATTTTGTAGTAATTGTAGGAGCCGGTTTATCCCATGACATTCTTCCATAATTATCTTTAAAACCATTACCATTATAAAAATCTTTTTTCAGATTACTATCATTTGCCCAAACCAACCAAGAACCTCCATTTTTCGGTGTTTTTTCCAAGCGTAATATATTTTTCTCACTTAACCCTGCAACTGTGTGGTTAAATTTCGATTTATCTCTGAATCCGGCATTTACTTTGACAAAACCATTATGCGTTCCTATAAAATCTTTTACAACAGGTTTATTATTTTTATATGGCTCCGGAAAAACTGGTTTTTCTGTTACTCTTGATGCTATCAGAGAAAACCGTTTTCTTGTTTGAGGAACGCCGTATTCATTTAAATTCACTATCTTATATTGTATTTTATATCCTCTTCTGTCTAAGTCTGAAATAAATTCTTGCAAACCGCTTTCTTCTTTCTTTTTAAGAATTCCCGGAACATTTTCCACAACTACAAATCCCGGATTAAAATATCTGACAAAACGATGAAATTCTGCCAACAAATTTTTTAAATTTTCTGATTTTGTTTTATTGGTTCTGACAATTGACCAATATTGGCACGGACTACATCCTATCAAAATCAAATCATCATCATCTTTTTTTAAATTAATATCCTTCTCAAGTTTTTTTTCTTCCAATTCAAATATGTCTGCTAAAATGAATTTCGAATTAGAATTATTTTTTTCATAAGTATCTTTGCAGTTAATATCAACATCTATTCCGGCAAATACATCAATGCCTGCTTTTCGCATCCCATAGGTCATCCCTCCTCCGGAACAAAAAAAATCAACCGCTTTTATAGTTCTTCTCTTTTTCATTGATATTCTCCTCCACAATATAACTAATTATATAACGGTTTAATTATAAAAAATATTTTGCTAAATAACTTAAGATAGAAATCTTTTATGCTATCTTAGGTACAACCAAATCATCTTTACTCTTCTATCTTGTAAAAGAAGGTAGCTTACCCAAAGCAATCCAAGCTCCTATTAATCCAAACACGACTGAAAGTGCTTTACCATTTAAAAAAACATTGTATGCATTGAGGAATGATTCTTTACCATACTTCAAAAATATTTTATATTTATTTTATTAAATCACCACTAGCGGTCAAAAGAATTAGTCTTTTTCAATTTTTTTACATCTTAATATTAATACGACAAAAGGTTTAAAAAATCCTTCTTTTTAGAGAAAAAAGTTGCAAGATGCAAGGTACAAGTGCGGAGAATCTGCCATAATGACAAAGAGATTAAAACTAACAATGTTTACTTATATCTGGGGAAAATGTGTAAAATCTGTGGGAAAATAACCTCTTGAAAGCCTTATATAATAAGGGTTTCAAGAGAATAATGCGAGGATTACTTCTACGAGCAAATTTTGCCTTAACTGATACTTTACCCCTCAAAAACGGTACTTTTTTAACTAAAATTACCTCATCTCAAAATCTGAAATTGGCTATTTATAAGGATTTTATGATTTCGAGAAGGCAAAAATAGGCTAAAAATGGGGGTCGTGCTGATTTTTCGAAATTTGAAGTGCGTTTAAAGGCACTCTCCATGCGTTAAAAGGGCATTCCTGAAGAGGGTCAACCCTTATATATAAAGGGTTTTAAGAAGTTAATAGGAACGGAGAACTGTTCTCTGTTCTTTTTATTAAAAATATCTAGAGATCTAACTCTTGTTCGTGCTGAATATTTCAAGTATTACTGCAAGGGTAAATAATCCCTTCGTGTCAGCTGGATTAAGTTGTTGGAAGTTTATATTCTATTAGTGGAAAACAATCACTAGCATGAAAAATAAACACAGGCTGTATTGCTAATTCGATAGGATCAAATATTTCTTGCCACGTTTTTTCGACTTCCACAGCATCTAAACCAAACTCAATACTATTTGTGGTAAAACCTCCAGTAACCTCATTTGTGAAACCTTGACCTTTCTCAAGAGGGATATTGCCAAAAAATAATTTTCTTTTTACGACAATAGTTGCAGTTATTTCTATAGGACCATAAAAAATATTGTTAACTTTTGTAAATGCATCTTCTTTAATAAATTTTAAATTTTTATATCCCCCAATTTCTAATGGGAGCTCCCCAGAGTTCCAAGCTTTTACTAATAAATTTATGAGAATATCGTTAAAACTGTGATCTTGTTTGTATATTTCAATATATCGAGGGTCGCACGCTGGCATAGCAAAATGTGTAGAGGCAGAGTGCTGAAAACGAAAATTGAAAGTTTCAATGCGCCGAAAGTCGCATAAGGCAGGAAAGTTAATTTTTAGCTTTATATCTGGATTTTCTGTATCAATAACTCTTAATAAATCTATTCCTTTTTCTTTTGCTCTATTTTTAGCTCCTTCTGTAAACCCTACATTACAAATAAGAGCTCCTTTATTTGCCCTAACATCTTCAACCATATCAATAAATTGTCCGAGATCTCCAATGTCTACAGGATTTTTCCAATCTTTGCAGTCAGCAACAACTAATATTGAATATTGACCAATGTTGTATCGTATTACGATATCTATTTGTCTAACTGTTCCAGATTTTCCTCTTATTTTCTCATCATTAGTTATCCGTGCGCCTGGGGCGATATTTTTCTGTATTGAAGCCACTGCCTCTTCAAATTTTTTCCATTTAGGCTTGTCATTTTCTGTCATTTTTATTTTTCCTCCAACATTCGAAATAATGGGGTCAAATTTCAACATTTTACATACAGTAATTTTTTAAAATATGATAAAAATGTAATAAAGGACTGTTTCTTGTCATGTTCTACTCATTTAAGTAGGCTTTGAGAATCTGGAGTTATCAGACCCATTACAAAAAATTAGAAAAAGTTACAGAATTATTGAGCTAGCACAACGGTATACTATTAAGGTAAAAATCTATAAAATCACTAATTATTCATTTCCGCACCCTGCCAAATCTCAAATACTGGAGATTTTAATTCGTTTGGTTTTTCTTCTGGAGTATAAAATATTACATATGTCATATTCCTCCAACTAATAAAACCACTTTTATCTCGACATTGGTAATAACTTTTTCTCCAGGTTCCAGTATTTAAGTAAACATATTCGTAAGGTTTATGGTTTTCAGTGGATAGAGTAAGTGCCTCAATTTTTGGGGAATGTGTATGTCCCATCACAATATAGTGTATGTGTTTGTCTAAATCAGGCAACAACTCCTCAGCTCCTTTAACTGTACTTTCTGTTCCAATTTTTTTCATGATTTTATCTGCATCCTTTAAAAATTTATTTAATCTAAATACTTTAAACGTTTCTAAAAATTTAAGAATAAGCTGTATCTTATCAGCAATATCAAGCCTTCCTCGATCATGCTGTTCATACCAGTTTTTCACAAATTCCAACTTTCGAAAATCTTTTACTATTTCATTAATAGTTTCTTCAATAATTTTCTTTAATTTCCTATTCATCTTTACTTGATACACTAACCATTTTAATGTGGCAGATAGTGGACGTACATTTTCAATATCCTGAAAGTTTCTTTTTACTTGCTCTATTTCTGTTTTATTTAATTTACTCTTCTCTTTTAGTTTATTCATAAGTTTATAAGGGAGTTTGGCAATTATCTCTGTCGTAATAGGATCACCAATTGGAGTTAATTTATAATCCTCTTCGTTATGTTTAGATTTTTTCTCATAGTTAAATTCATCAAATATATGTCCATGTGTAGCATATACCCCATGCTCATTATCGGAAAAGTAATGTTTAAAATTTTCGTCATTACTTACATTTAAACCTAAAAGTTCTATCACTTTTTCTTTTAGCTCATCTATCATAAAGCATAGCCTATCATGGTTTCCGGGAATATAAATAGTTTCAATATTAACCCCTTTAAATTTTCTTTTTAATACTTCTTTTGAAAATAAATTAAAGGTATCTTTATTTTTCTCGGCAATCTTTTTTAATATCATCTGTGCCCTTTTTCTCATTTTCTCAGTACCCTTTCCCCAAGGCCGGTCTTCTTCTTTTTCCTTAAACCACTCTTCGGTTCTAAGAAGATCAAAAATATCGCCTAAAAATACTATTTTTACTTCTTTGTATTCATTCTTAGTATTATCCGAATGTATTTTAATACTATCTAAAAATTTCTCAAAAGCCTTTGCGGGAATATTGTGTTTTCCCGCTGTTTCATCCACCAAATGCAAGTCACTAATAAAAACTATCATAATACTTTACTCCTTTCTATTTTTACATAGATATTAAAAAGACAGAGTAAGAAAATAACGATATTACTTTCTTACTCTGTCTTTTTACCTGAAAGATTCTTCCTAAGAAAATCAGGAAATGATTCATTTATTAAAGTACGCTCTGTTAGGAATTTCCCTAAAAAAATAGGAATTGCCCCTTCGGTGCTTTTTGGTATAAAGCTCTCCAGAGTTCTGTCCGGTAACGGTCCTTTTGCCTGAAAGTTTAAATACTTTTGGTATCTTACTTCTTCGGCTCCTTTTCTCTTTTTGTAAAAAAGAAAAAGTCTCTCCTGTTACCTTCATACAGGTTATGATATTAAATTATATATATTATATATACTACACTAATTCTAGAAATCCTTCTTTTTAAGGAAAGTTTTACTTTTTAGGTAAAAGGAGGAAACACGTTACTTTTTATAAAGCATTAAATTCGGGAGTATAAAAGAAGAATGTCCCCTTTTGCTTAAGTTTTAAAAGCCCTTCTTTTTGGAAGGAAAGTTTTCTATCAAGGAAATGTAGATTGCCACGTTATAATAAATCAGGGTTCACGATGACAGAACGGGACGGATGAGTTCGACCATTACTGTTCAAATATTCTTTCTCAATTATTTTGATTGATTAAATTTACAATGACTTTAACGATAGTATCTTTTTCTTCTGCTCTGCTTTCGGCAATCAATAAGATCAAAGCTACCAGGGCATTATCCGCAAGACGCTTACTACCATCTTCATTATATAAAATACCATTCTCGTTTAAAAACCAAAGAAATAAAGATGCAGCAATTCGTTTATTTCCATCTATAAAAGAATGATTCTTAACCACAAAATATAAAAGATGGGCAGCTTTTTCTTCAATGCTGGGGTAGAGATCTTTTTCATCAAAAGTCTGATATATTGCTCCGATAGAGCCAGAAAAAGATTGGTCTTTTTCCAAGCCAAATAATCCGGAGGGGTAATGGCTTTTCAGGTGCTCTAATTCATAGCGGGCTTTTTGGTAGCTAATTCTAAATATCTCCTGAGTGGTAACTTTTTTTATCTCTAATTTTTGCAGATCATATTCATCTAACAAATGCAGGGCTTTTTGGTAGTCAAGAATTACTTTTAATAACCCGGTAGCTTCGGTTGAATCTAAGGCTTTATTCTGCAGGAGTCTTTCCATAATTCTTGAGGCTTTTTGGAATTCTGTTAGTTTAGCCCGGTCCTCGCGGATTCTTTTTTCATTGATGGTATAACCTTTGATCAAGTGTTCTTTTAAGACATTGGTAGCCCAGATGCGGAATTGGGTGCCACGTTTGGAATTTACCCGGTAACCGACAGAGATAATTACATCTAAGCTATAACCACTTCGCGTTCTTTCTACTTGCCTATTGCCTTCTTTTTGAACTATCCGGAATTTCCGGATAGTTGAACTTTTAATTAATTCTTTTTCTTTAAAAATATTACCAATATGTTCATTAACCGTTCGAACATCTTTTTCAAATAATTCTGCCATCTGCTTTTGAGAAAGCCAAACAGTGTCTTTTTTTAAATTGACTTCAAAGGTTTCTTTCCCATCCGGCGTGGTATAGATTACTATTTCATTTTTTTCTAGCATTAATATTTTCCTTTTTTAATTATCGATACTATTTATAAATTATTTTACATTAGTAGGTTAGTATATATTTACATACTGCATTACTTGTCAAAAGTCCTGCTTTTTTGTAAGAAAAGTTTTTAGTTAAAGAGGGGGATTAATGTTTAAAACATCTTGTGCCAGTAAAGACCATGGCCAGGTTATGTTCGTTGGCAGCAATGATTACTTCCTCATCTCGCTTCGAACCACCGGGTTGAATAATAGCGGTTACTCCCGCTTTGGCCGCCTCGTCTACCCCGTCTCTAAAGGGGAAGAAGGCATCAGAAGCAAGATATGAGCCTTTAGAACGTCCTTCTGATTTTCTGATGGCTATGAGAACCGAATCTACCCGACTCATCTGCCCGGCACCAACACCTACTATCTGCTTGTCCTTGGTTAAAACAATGGCATTCGATTTGACCTGTTTGACTGCCTTCCAGGCAAATAAGAGCTCTTCCAATTCTTTTGGATTTGGTTTTCTATTGGTGACTACTTTCAGGTCTTCTATAGTGATTTCTTTTATGTCTCTGTCTTGAACCAGAAATCCACCGGATATTTTTTTAATATCTTTTACCTCGACATCTCTATTTTTTAAATCTCCTACTTTTATTAAGCGGCGATTCTGTTTCTGTCTTAAGATAGTTAGAGCTTCATCTTCAAAGTCGGGTGCCAGTACTGCCTCTACAAAAGGAGTTTCATCAATTAAATCAGCCAATTTTGAATCTACTACCCTATTGATACCAATAATGCTGCCATAGGCAGAAAGAGGATCTCCCTGGTAAGCTTTTTTATAGGCCGCTTCAATAGTAGATGCGCTGGCTAATCCGCAGGGGTTAGTGTGTTTTACAAAGACAACGGTAGGCTCCTGGAAATCTTTAACTATCTCCAAGACCGCTCCTAAATCTACTAGATTGTTAAAAGATAATTCTTTGCCTCCTAATTGTACTGCATCTCCCAGATTGGCCTCTTTTACCAATACTTCTTTGTAGAAAGAAGCAGATTGATGGGGATTTTCTCCATAACGCAGGTCTGAAACTTTTTCACCCAGCAAATTTAGAGTATGGGGGAAAGAAGTTGAAACTTTCACCAAATTTTTTCTTAAATATTGGGAAATAATACTATCATAAAATGAAGTATGTTCAAATACCTCGGTCGCTAATCTCTTTTTAGTCTCCAAAGATATTTCTCCTTGATTTTTCTCTAATTCTTCCAAGATGATAGGATAATCCCGGGGATTGATTACTACAGCGACATCTTGATAGTTCTTGGCTGATGCCCTCAAAAGTGAAGGCCCGCCAATATCAATATTCTCGATAGCTTCTTCTAATTTTACCTCTTCTTTAGAAATTGTCTTTTGAAAGGGGTATAAATTTACCACTACCAGGCCGATTGGCTCTATCTGCTGAGTTGCTATCTGCTCTTGATGTAGGGAATTATCACTTTTCGCTAATAACCCTCCGAAAATCAAAGGATGAAGAGTCTTGACCCTTCCATCTAATATCTCCGGAAAATTGGTTACTTCGGAAATTAATTTCACTTTGATCTGGGCATCTTTTAATAGCCGGGCCGTTCCTCCGGTAGAAATAATTTCGATGCCTGATTTTTCCAGGCCTCTAGCAAAATCAATAAGTCCTTCTTTATCGGATACGCTGATTAAAGCACGTTTTATTTTGGTCATTTGTTTTTCTCCTTTATAGCCTTGGCGGCAATATCTTTTCGGTAATACATATCTTCAAAATAAATTTCTTCTATTCCTTTATATGCCTTTTCTTTTGCTTTAGATATCGTTTCATCCCAGGCAGTTATCCCCAGAACTCTTCCTCCTGAAGTAACGACCTTGCCTTCTTGAAATTTGGTGCCGGCATGAAAGGCTATCATATTTTTCATTTTTTCCAATTTTTCCAAACCGTTAATTACTTTTCCTTTCTGATACTTCTCCGGATATCCCCCGGAAGCCACCAC
>Ga0268276_1002030_pt1 | contig 18185 bp, 20 predicted proteins | sample saktaG_4_FD_190145 | JGI IMG/M metagenome (GOLD analysis project Ga0268276, IMG submission 190145) | Saline water microbial communities from Sakinaw Lake, British Columbia, Canada - sak_2010_1_5_45m | ecosystem: Environmental > Aquatic > Non-marine Saline and Alkaline > Saline ...
TTTGCAGTTTTATTCTTACCTTTGACATATAGGGCATCACAAACTATTCATTTGTGAAGTAATTACATGAAAAAAAGTAGCTTTTTAAAGATTACTAATTTAAATAAATCATGAAAAGGAGAGGACTAATAGTGTTTTTGGTATTTATTCTTAGCGGAGTTTTGTATTATATTTATATTGATACTCCTGTAATTACGGGGGATTCGGTCAAAGAAATAACAGCTGTTGTTGAGAGGGTTATAGATGGAGATACTATTGTTTTAGATAATGGGGAGAAGGTGAGGTTCTTGGGAATAAATACACCTGAAAAGAAAGAATTCTATGCAGATGAAGCAATCGCATTTATGAAGGGTGTGGAGAATAAGACTGTTAAGGTTAAAATTTCAGAAAAAGATAAATATGGTAGGTCCCTAGGGTATGTTTTTTATAATGGGAAGTTATTAAATGAAGAGCTACTGCGGGGTGGGTTTGCGTCTCTTTATATTTATGATAAAGATGAATATACAGTTAGATTAACGAAAGCGGAGAAGACGGCTATGGATTCTGGAATTGGGATATGGAAGAAATCTTCTAATTTTGGTTGTTTGGTTTTAACTGAGTTAAAATATTTAGAAGATGGCAAGAGGTGCACAAATAGAGAGAGAATTATATTAGAGAATTCGTGTAAAACATTAAATGTTTCAATAAAAGATGATGCGACGCACATAGAGCATGTGCTGATTAAGACGGGAACGTTTTCTAAAAACTATTCTTGTATTTTTAATGACGCGGGAGATTCATTATATGTTTGGGATAAGTCTGGGTTATTGGTTTTTGAGAGATATTAGTTATAATCTATAATCATTCTTCGTAGCTTTTCTTCGTTGTGTATAAATTCTACCCTTGAGAATACTCTTCCTTCTCTAATTAATCTAAGTATTTCTAAATCGCATTCGTGTTGTGGAAGTTTTGGTATTTGTTCTGGGGAATGTATTTCTATCGTGTCTCCATTATCGGTTTTTGTGTTCGTTGGCAGTGCGGTTAGTTCTCCAGTGTATATTTCTACTTCAAAGTCCCATGGTTTGAGTTTTCCGTTAAATGTTCTTTCGTTGTTGTTAAAAAATACTGTTCCGAATCTTCTGATTGTTCTTAATCCAACTCCAAGTTCTTCCAAAACTTCTCTTTTTGCGCATTCTTCTAAAGTTTCTCCATCTTCTAGCTTTCCACCGGGGGCTACATATTTTTGGTAGTGAAAATCAGTTAGATCGTGATCTCTTAAAATCATTGGTACATGGTTGCCATATGTTGCATAGCATAAAATACCATGTTTTATTGGTCTGTCTGCCATAAAATAAGATGCTGTTGTGGGTTTTTAATTATTTATATGTTTAATCTTTAAGAAATCGTATAGGCATAAAGCTCCGAATACTAAGAATAATCCAAGACAATAGCTTGCGATTACGTCTGAAAACCAGTGAACGTTAAGATAAACTCTGCCTAGTCCTACTATTGCCATTCCCGAAATACAGATTATAATTGAAACTATTTTCTTTAGTTGTGATTTTATTCTAAGAGACAAAAATATTAATATTCCGAATAGAATTGTAGAAATTAGGGTGTGTCCGCTTGGGAATGAGAATCCAGAATCTACGATTAAAGAACTTATTGGTCTTGCACGGGCAAATGCATATTTTAGAAGATAGATTAATATTCCGCCTGCTGCAGATGTCAGAAGTAATAAAATTGAATATGTTTTCTTTTTATATATCCATAAAATAATGGAGATTATAGTTAAAAGTATAATTATGTAAGTAGGTTCAAAAAGGGTGTTTATTATCAATGAGGAGGTCTGTAAAAAGTTTGTTTGATGGGTTGCGGAAAATAGAGCCATTGAGTTATCTAGATTAATTAAAAATTGCGTGTTGAGATTTATGGCGATTAGGGCAAATAGAACTAAAAATATTAAAGACGAAATCAATAAATTATTTTTCTTCATATTCTTTACATGTATTTTGTATTATTAAATGTTTGTTAGAGAATTATAATATGCCACATATTTTTCGTATGGTTTTTTGGCTTATTTCTCTATCCCCGGGGATTTTTGGTTGTGTTTCTGTAATTGTTCTTGCATCTAGGTGTTCAAGCAATCTTAATGGTCTGTCAGCAGGGAAATACGCCATCCATTCTCTTAGTGGAATTCCAAACCATGGGCTATTATCTTTTGGGCGAAGTTTGTTTGGAAATATTTGAATTGTGTTTTGGTATCTTTCAATTTGTTTCTGTCTTCCATGTATGTTTGTGGTGCAATCAGCCAAATTTGGGGATGTATTTGGGTATAAAGAGCAGTGCTTATTTGTTAATGCACATTGATTTTCTATTCCATCTACAAAAGTATCTGTTCCTTCATTGTGATGAAATCCATAAAATGGGCATCCTCTCATTGTCGGTGTTTCATTTATTGTCATTTTTAATAAATCACCAGAACTCTCTTCCCTTAATTATAAAATATATTTGTGTTTTTAAGTGTTGGGTTTTAGTAATAGGCGGCGTCAGTGCGCCGCGAGCACTGACGCCAATCATCGCAGCCTATGATTTGTAAATCTTGCGACCTACTTGTCATGTGGCGATGAATGTGATATGTGATAAAGTTAAGCAATAAATTTGATTATTAAAGGTTGTTATTCTCTTTTAATTTTCTTTTTCTTCATTAATAAATAGTTTGCACGACCTCCGCCTAAAGTTGCGTCATCTCTTGATTCTATTATCTCAAAATATTTCTTAAATAAATTAATTAATTCCCGTAATGAAAGAAACCATAGTTTGTTTCCACTAGGCGCATATCTCATTTTGTCTCCAACCCTTCCAAATTTATCTGCATTTATGTTAAAGCTGGAGGAAAGATATAATGCACCTGGTCTTAAAATGCCAGCAATCTTTTCTACATATATTTTTCTCTCTTTTGGTGGTATGCAATGCATAATAGACCATTCTAGACAAAAATCAAAGGGTCCATCCAACATATTCAAATTATCTTTTATAATATCTTTGACAACAAAGCGAACTTCAGGTGCATTCTTTTTAGCATATTTAATTGCATTTTTACTAAAATCGATACCTGTAACATTAAATCCCTTGGATAAAAGATATTTTGAAAGAAACCCTTCTCCACATCCAATGTCAATTGCCTTGCAGGGTTTTAATAAACCGGTCTCTATGAGTTTTACTAAATATTTTGGAGGTTCTTTTCTAGTCCAGGGTGCTGAGCAAGGCGAACCATATTCTTCGAAGTAGTCTTTCATAAAGTATTAAATGAAGTTTCTTTTATAAATTTACTTCTCTTTAACATTTTAGACATAGTCACGATGGAGGTTGCCCAGCCTAAGCGCGATGAATGTGATATGTGATAAATTGTGGAAAATATTTGGATACTTAAAGTTATTGAATTATTTCTTCTTCTTTTCTACCTTATTAATTACTCTCCACGCAAGAATTCCGAATATTACTAAAATTGCTATTAACGCTAAGAATACAATTAATTTGTTTTGTAGATTCATAATTATGCCTTCAAAAACCAAAATTCCACCTGTTGCTAATCCTGTTATTTGGATTAGATTTTCGATTGCAAATAATCCAATAATTAATAATAGGAATCCTATTCCTGCGAATATATAGAATCTATATTGATTGTATGGCTTGAGTGCATTCTCATATTTTTCTTGACATTTTTGATAAAAATCACAATATCCTTGCGGACATGGGGTCTTTATACACTGAATATTTTGAGGGGTCCATGTGCCGTTATTTTCTTCGCAAATTTGCATTGTAAGATTTTCGATTTCTAGTGGAATGCTTTTAGACATGTTACAGTAGTCTGTGTATTCTGGTTCGTTTAAAAAAAGACTCGTGCCAACATTAACTGTTGAGACTATAATTATTGTTAGTATTATGCTTATGAGAATTGATAAAGCAAGTTTATTCACCATGAGATATTAAGGAGTTTGTTGTTTAAATAAGTATTTATTTAGTTTCTTTCTGCGTTTTCTGCTTTTTGAATTGCAGTTTTATTCTTTTCGAAGAATTCTATTGCTTCTTTTAATTCTTTGTTCTTGGGATTTTCTGCATATTTGTGAATATCTATTTTTTTCTTATATGCCTCACATGCTTGTATGAGTGCTCTTGCTCCATCATGTGTTCCTTTAGGATGAGCATGCACACCCGCGCCCATTGTTGTGATAAAATCCAGGCTACCCATTACGTCAATAAATGGTTTCAATAAAGTTGGATTTAACCCCCCAGATATAATTGGACAACATTTTTTCATTGCTCTCCATGAATCATCTTCAAGGACAATATGATGTGCACTATCTTGATGAACAAGTTTCACAAAATCCGCATCTTTCTCTGGGATCTTCCCCCATGATTGGTTGAAAAAGTGTCCTTTTCCTACTAGACTTAATATGCTTTTTGCAGATGTTACGTCTTCTTCTGGAGAGCCAGCCATTTTTCCAACTCCAGCTGTTCCGGTGTGTATTCCAGATGCGCCCGCTAGTCTTGCAAATTTTGATAAAACTAAAACAGAGAATCCGAATGGATTTTCTGGACGAGTAAATGCTCCGTGTGCAGCTCTATGAAAGTGAATAAAAACATCAGGATATCTTCTTCTTAGTGTTTGAACGGCAGTCCAACCAGATGTTATTCCGTCTATTAAGAAGGCGTAACTTCCCTTTTCGAATCCTGCATTTTTAATTAATTCACATCTTTCGATCATCGTGTCAAAATCTGCGGCAGAAACATTAAACGAATGAACTTTTTTCTTTCCGGTTATTTTTACTGCATTATCCATGGCTTCCTTTACATGTGCGACCATCTTGTCATATGGACAGAAATCTTGATTTGCCTGGGGCTCGTCGTTTTTAACAAAATCTCCACCTCCAACCCAGAAATCAAAACAAACTTCTGCATATTCTGCGGACGTTAGACCCATTTTTGGTTTTATTATTGTTCCTAAAATTGGTCTGTCATAAACTTTTAGATATTTTCTCATATCGTCTAATGTATAATTTGGTCCATCATATTGTTCTAGCATTGCTGGAGGGAACCAAACGTCTAGTAGTTTTAGAGCGGAGACTTCCTTCATTCCTAAAACATTTCCCACTACATATGTTAAAATATTTTGAACATTTCCGATTCTATCGAATAGCCTACATGGATATGCGATCCAGACTAGATTTTTCTTTAATTCTAATTTGTATACTAATGCATTCATTTCTCTAGAAAAGGGGGTTTCTGTATTTACTTTAAAATTTGTTCCTGTTGAAGATTCGGCTGAGACTTCAGCTGCTGCTTGTAAAAAATTTAATGCTTTTCCCGGTAGTAAATGGAATACACATAACATGTATTCTCCGTTTTGTGGGTTTTCTAGATTAAGATTCACGTAAGCCTTTTGTTTTTCATTTAGACTTTCCAGAAGTTTTTGGTTTCCAGACTTATCACTCTTTTTTTTCATAGATATAGTTTGCTTCTAAAGTTTATAAAGCTTATGTGAGTTTCTTTTTTATTAGATAAATGTCATCGTTTACTCTGCATAGTGGAAGTTTTATTCCTACTTCTTCTCCTTTTATCGCCTCGTTGACCGGATTATTATTTATTTGCATAGTTTCTATTTTGTGCTTTATTAGGCCTGTTTTTTCTCCTATGATATATATCTCATCTCCAATTTTTAATTTTTCTGCGTTTAATTTTATGGCGGCAACTGAGATATTTGGCCAGTATTTTACAATTTTACCTATGAAAGCTTTATTTTCAGTTTGTTCACCAGAGTCTGAATTAGTGAAGTCATCTGAGGTCGGTGCTTTAATATAAAATCCGGAAGAGAATCCTCTGTTGTAGACTCTTTTTAGTTCCTCTAGGGATTCTTCTATCTCCTCTTTTGATAGTTTTTTATCTAAAGCTTTTCTGTATATTTTTGTTACAGTATAAACATATTCTGGGTTTCTATTTCTGCCTTCTATTTTAAATGAGGTTATTCCGGCTTGTTTCATTTTTTCTATAAACGGTAAGGTGCATAAATCTTTTGCAGACATTACTCTGTTATTTTCTAGTATCAGTTCGTTATCGCAACCGATTTCTTGTATATGATATGCTCTTCTGCAGGGATGAGTGCATTCTCCCCTATTTGCTGATTTATTATGTAAAAATTGAGACATAAAACATCTTCCAGACTCAGAGACGCACATTGCTCCGTGGCAGAAACATTCTATATTTGCCTTGACTTTCTTAGAGATATTTTTTATTTGTTTTAAGGATAGTTCTCTTGCTAGGACTAACCCCTTTGCACCTAGTTTCTCGTAGAATTTTGCGGATTCTGCGTTTGAAATTGAAGCTTGGGTGGATATGTTAAATGGGATTTTATATTTTTTACAGAGATTAATTACGGCTAAATCCCAGCAGATTACTGCATCAACTTTTCCCTTGACTTGTTTTATTATTTTTTCTACGTTTTCTAGTTCGTCTTGATATATTATTGTGTTCAGTGTTAGATACATTTTTGCTTTCTTACATATTTTTTTCATTTCTAGTAGATCTTTTATTGTGAAATTTTTTGCAGTTGCTCTCATGTTGAAATCTTGTAGACCAAAATAAATAGCATCTGCTCCTGCATTTATTGCGGCATTAAGCATGGCAAAATTCCCAACTGGACTAAGTAATTCGTATTTGTTTTTCATATAACAATTAGAATTATATGTATTTTAAATGTTATTGGGACTATATTCTTAAAAACAATTTTATTTAATAAGCCTAATAATTAAGAAATTTTATGAAAGAAGCACTTAAAGCTAATTTAAGAGATCAAGATCAACCACCAAGCTTAGAAAATATTGATTTTGAAAGTGCCTCATATTTAAAACAACTTGGTGGCGAAAGCTATTTTGAGTTTGGTAAATATGATCCACGAGATGGAAGTGTCGCGGTAGTAGTTGAATTGCCAGATCCACCGGTGGTTAATTTACCAGAAAGTCAAGCAGAGTGGCAAGAAAGAAGAGAGTGGTATCTAAGGCATTCTGGGAATTATAACACAACTGCGCTAGAAGGACTTTGTTGGGGGTATCTTAGTGAAGAAGATGCGGAATGGATGAGTTTCCCAAACTCTATATTAAATGAATATGAGTTAGGATCAGATCATATAAGAGAATTAGAATCGTTGGAGTGGGAAGAGGAGGAAAGAAAGAGACAGAGACCGGTTAACGTTCGTATGTTTCTAGATAAAGGCAAATTAATATCTCCTAGTTTTATTGGAAAAGTCAGAGAATTTAAAGATAAAATATATAGTGGGCAACCATGGACATTGGAAGACTTTGGCAAGATTGGTTTTAAAATTCCGGGAGAACTTGATGAATCAGAAGAAATGTTCTACGTGCTGAAAACACTTGACACATTTTTAGACCATGTTGGCACAGTAAATCAAAGCGCTGAAGTACTCGCCGAAATAATAAAGGCTTCTAAACTAGAGAAATCCCTTATTCAGTTAGCGAGACAAAATCCGTGGCAAGTTTATAGCACCTTAAAGCAGGCATACTGTTCAACTGAAACATCTATTGTCGATTATAATAGAAGAATTGAAGAAATTATTTTTGCATTAAAACTTTAAATTTGTGTAGTAACTCTTAAGTTACAATACTCAGAAAGATTTATAAAGTGTTATTTGTTACATAAATTATGGCAATACGTAGTTTAGGACAATTCGAAAAAAATGTTGGTGTAAGCTTTAGTTACGTAAAAAAGGATTTACTTTCTGTTAATGACTCTGTATCTGATTTACATGATAAAATACAACATTTGAGCTTGAATCAGGCGATGCTTCTTGAAAAATTTGTTAAATTGGAACAAAAACTTAGTGGAAAAAAAGTAGCTGTGCCGGCTAAAGCAAAGAAGGCTTCTGGTAGATCTTATAAGAAAAAGGCGTCAAAAAAGATAGTTAAGAAAGAGACTATAACTTATCAATAATTTTTGAGAATAAAAAAGATTTAAAAAGCGTTATTTACATTCACTTCTATGCCTCAATAGTATATCAGTTAGTACACAGCCCTGTCGCGGCTGGGAGCCGGGTGCGATTCCCGGTTGGGGCGTCCGGAATTCTGTTCACGTTTTAAGGGTGTTGGAATATACACGATTTATACAATCGCTTTATATTTAACTTTCTCCTCGAGAAATGATGAAAGTAGATCCTTATAATCATAAAGAGAAATATCTAGCATGGAAAGAAATTATTTCTAGAAACGGAATCTCAGGAGTCTCTGAAAAGAACTCTAAAATCATTTTAGACTTCGTTTTTGATATGGAATTTGGACTCAATGTTTCTGCTAAAAGTGTAAAGGGTGCAAGAGGTTATCCACGTTTAAATAATTTAAGACAAAGGATGATTTTTATGGCTAAAAAGTTTGAAGAACTTTATGGTGTTGCGGATATAACCCAAGTTAATGAAAGAGATTTACATTCACTTTTTGGCGGAATGAGAAATGGATCAATTAGAAGAATAGATGGCAAAATATACAAAGACTCTGCCAACTTTGTTAAGATGTTTAAATCATTCTGGCACTGGTATCAAAAAGTTAACAGAAAATGCGGAAAAGATATAATAGATATTACCGTAGACCTAGATTCTAGTAAAGATAAACCTATGTGGGTATATTTAACTGAAGAACAAATTTTCAAGCTATATGGGGCAGTTAATCTAAAATATAAGGCTCTTATTATGTTCCTTTTTGATACTGGAATTAGATCGCCAACCGAATTAGTCAATACTAGAATATCAGATTTCCACAACAATTACAAAGAACTAGCAATTAGAGATGAAGTGAGCAAGACTTTCGGAAGAAGAATCAAGTTAATGCTCTGTTCTAAGATTCTTAAGGAATATATTGAAGTAAACAAATTAAAGGACGATGATATTTTATTCCCAATTATACCCAATACAGTAAACAAATATCTTCAAAAATATGGCAAGAAGCTTTTCGGGGAAGGCAAAAGTCTGGCAGGACAAAAATATTCAGAGCTAACAATGTATGATTTCAGACACTGCTCCTGCTGTTATTGGCTTCCAAAATATAAATCTGAGTCTGCATTAAAATATAGATTTGGATGGAAGAAGTCTGATAAGATTTATTATTATTCGGATTTACTTGGCATGCGAGACACAATTTCTGAAGATGATTTATTATGCGATTTAACTAAGACAGAGATAGAAAAGAAACTAGTTATATCTGAGAATGAAAACGATGTTTTGCAAGAAAGAGTAGCTACACTAGAAAGGCAGATGAAAGAAGTTTTAGAACATGTTAAGCAATATGAAATTATTGTTAAGAGATGTTGAATAATCCTCAAAAGAAAGTTTTAAAAAGATGATAAATATCAATAAATAAAGGGTGTTGGTAAAGAATAACCTTAGAATTCTAAAAAACTACAATGGAACGAAACCCAGAGTTTGGTGGCAAAGGAAACGGATTAGTTTGGCTTGCTCAAAATACTGATTTAGGTTTTGAGGTTCCAAGATTTGAAATTATTGATACTTCTTTTCATAATTCTGGAAATTTAAAAAAATTAGAAGACCGTTGTACTGAGTTAGCTGATAAATTTCAAGGCGAAGAAGTTGCTGTTAGAAGTTCTGCTGTTTTATCGGAAGATTCTGATAAATTTTCTGGAGCTGGAATTTATGATTCTTTTTTTGTTGGACCTCAAGACTTAACGCCTCAAAGACTGCAAGAAGAAGTTTTGAAAGTTCATGCTTCAGTAAATAATGACAGGGCAGTTCAATACAGAAAACAAATTGGAATTGGTGAAGAAAGAATGGCAGTTGTTGTTCAAAAAGCAGTAGAAGGAATGAACGGAGTTGCGATGTCTAGACTTCCTCAAAGAGCAGGGATTATTCCAGTTACTTGGTCTGATACTCGAGGAGCAGTAGTTGGTGGGAATCCAGACGCTTTAATTAGAAGAGCATACTTTACCCCTAAAAATGATTTTCAAGCTATATTCATAAGTGAAGGTCTTTGGGAAAATCAAATTCAAGAATTTCAAAATGTTGCTGAATTATCAACAAAATTAAGAAGCAGATATGGGAAAGAATTTGAATCTGAATTTGTTATTGGACACGATGGAAAAACTTACATGCTTCAAATAAGACCCTTGACAAATGTTCAAGACAAAGAAATAAAATTCCCAGAAAAAGAACCAATATTTACAGCAAAACATTGTATGACCGTTGGTGAGTATATTGGCCCATGGGTTACTCCATCTGAAGTTACTGAGTATTGGGATGAACCTTCACATTATGCTTATTTTGCTCCAAGACTAGATAAATCAGTTGTAGATCAGTTGAGAGAAACAAGCAGAATGTTTGGAGGCCCTGAAAATGCTCATCTAAATTATGACAATCTAACTCCGAATAAAAGGGCGATGGTTATTACAAGTCACAGTGTTCCTGGAATGCATGCATTGACTATTGCCAATGAAAAAGGAATAATTTGTTTGGCTGGAGAAGGAAAATATGATCATTTTAAGGGAAATAAAAAATTAGCAGATTTAGATAGAGATTCACGAATGATGGTAGGCAGAGAAATGGGAATGACCTTAATAGAAAGAGTTAATTTAGATGTTGCGTTAGCAGATGTAGGACAGTATGTTCATATTGTTTCAGATGGATTAACAGGACATGTTTATCGTGCAACAGAACAAGAAGCAAAAGATTTTGCAAAGGGAATGCGTTCTCAAATAGATTATCAAGTTTCACCATTAGAAGGAAGAGATTTTGGACATGATATGTTTGACGTGGAATTTAGAGTAACCCCTTCAGACTTATCTTTATGTGGTGCTCTTTGTAGAGATTTTGTAAAACATATTGAGAAAGCAAGTGGTAGAAGATTTAGATTAGATGTTAGTCCTGCTGGAAATTGTTTTGATGTATACGCACCAGGTGCAGAATGTGAAGTTTATGGAGCAATGTTTGATCCAGATAATAAAGGAGAAGGCATATCTTTTTCATCTGGAAGAAGTGCGGAAAAAATTGCTAATAAAGAAACAACACAAAAATGGTTTGAAGATTTTAGAAGCAAATTAACAAAGGGATATATTCCTACTGGTGAATAATTAATCACCTCTTTTTTCCCAGAATCCACTAACCTTATTCTTCCAGATCTTCTTGATCTTCTTCAGAATCAATATCTTCTAAGTCTAGGTCTAGCTTTTGTTTTCCAGCCTTTGTGTTATTTTTTGCCATTTTACACCTCCTGTTTAAATTTAATTGAGTGATTGTTCTATCTCTAGCCATCTGGAAATATTTTTCATTTAGCTCAATTCAAATCCAATTCCTATCAGTTTCTGGTAAACTTCCCATGTATAACCGCTATCTATAAAATAATCTAGACTTAAATCACCTCTTTTTTCCAGTCACCCCCCTATGACAATATTTGTCCACAACGTTTATAAATCCTAAGCAGCAACGACAAATTGATGGAAACTAAACTAAAGCGGGCATTACTTACATAACGGACTCCCACGAAAGTGCCAAGATGGTCCATTACCCGGATAATTGAATGCCGAAACATTTATATATCTGTTTTTATTGTTTTAGATATAACTATTATATATAGTTAAATGCAAAATGGGAACAATGAAGATTCTAGCAGAAGGATTAAGCCCTGCACAAGAAAGGGTTATGTCTATTCTGGAATATAAAAAAATAAAGATTATAGAAAGAAAAGATATTGTAGCAATAATAAAAGAATACGTAGCGGTAAAAGATATTCAGGATTTGATAGAAAAACTTCAAAAAAAGAAAAGAATAATCCCTCTAAAAAAAGGAGTTTATGCAGTCGTTCCATTATCTTCTATTAATATGGGGCCTCTTTTATCTGAATTTGAAACAATAGACTATCTCTTAAAAGAAAATTATTATATAGGATTATATAATGCTTTTAACTTACATGGGTTTACTGAACAAATTCCCATTAAGATATTTGTTTTTAATACTAAATATTCTGGAGATAAAGAGATCTTACAATTTAGAATTAAATTTTTTAAAATAAAGGAAGACAAACTATTCGGGATTGATAACCAAAAATACCCCTACTCCGATAAAGAAAGAACAATATTAGATGTACTGGAATATCCGCAATATCTCGGAGGATTGAATGAGGTTTTAGATAGAGTAAAAGAAGAAGGGTATAATAAAAACAAATTAGTTGATTACGCAATTCGATATGATAGTATAAAAGTTATGAAATTAGTAGGGCTTCTTACGAATAGCCAGAAATTATATAGTTTTCTTCTTAAAAAAGGAACATTAAAATACTATACAAGTTTAAAAAAGACAGGGACTAAACTATTGGATAAACGATGGAAAATCAGATTGATTTAAAAGAAAATATTATTGAAATAGGAAGAAGAACTAATTTTCGTCCAGATTTAATAGAAAAAGATTACCATCTTACAAAAATATTACATAAATTGTCTGAGAAGAAAATACACAATCTGGTCTTTAAGGGCGGGACATGTCTAAACAAATGTTACTTGGGTTTCTATAGATTAAGTGAGGATTTAGACTTTGTTTATAATCAAGATGTGAAAGGATTATCTAAGGGCGAAGTAAAGAAGAAACTCGATGAATTAAGGAGAATAATATTTGAAATACTAGAAAATCTAGGAATTGAGACAAGTAAGGAGTTGGGTGTTGGGTGGAAAATGCTAACTTCTAAAGAAAAACCAAACATAGTTGGATTGGAAATTATCGCTAGCTATAAGTCTGTTATAAGCGAACTATCCCAGAAGATAAAAATAGAAATTTCATTTAGAAAGAAATTAATTAATGAAACTAAGATGAGGCCAATTCATCATGAATTTATAGACTCACTAGGAAAACCTATTTTAGAAGAAGATATAAAGATAGAAGCAATTGATATTGTTGAAAACTTTGCAGAAAAATTTAGAGCATTGATTACAAGAAAGAATATTGCCATTCGTGATGTTTTTGATATATATTTTATTTTAAAAGAAAAAAAGTTAAAATTTGATAAAGAGATACTAAAGTTAGCGTTACTTAAAATAAACGAATCAAAACCATTTGAAGAAAAAGAATTTTTTAGTTTTATTGAAAATTTAAGCTCAAAGGCAGATAATTTAGACAAAAAAGAGATTTCTACAGTATTAAAAAAAGATCAAGAAATAAATGTTTCTGAGATGATTGATTTAATAAAGAAAGAAGTATTAAGTTTAAAATAAATAAAATATTCGAGAATTCTCACAAATAGCCAAAATTGCCACCAAGATTTCTGTATTAAAAAGTGGGCGGTCGTCGGCAAATTCTAGAGAAAATCGCAGATTGGCACTGACATATATAGAGATATTGGCACTGCCAGATGAGCGGAGGGCTGTGAGGACAGGCAACATTTTTATATTGCTTTAGAGTGGTTTAGGCGTGGAAGATTATAGAAGACAAAAAAGCTTTACAATTGAGTATAATTATCTCTAATTCTGTCCACCCATCAAAATGGTCACATCTCCTGTCACGGCGGTTGGGGCGCCCCTAGGGCGTTGCAGCAGAATTTAGTTAAATTTAAAAATATTAAATTCCTCTTAAAATTATAAGAAAACAAAATAAAGACAAATGGGGAAAAAAGTAAAAACAAAACCAAAAAAGGAACATTTTATTATTCCAAAAAGGGCTATGTTTGGGATTGCACCTGCCATTGCAATAATTGCAGTATTATTATCAAAAGACAAAGTTCCAGAAGGGCTTTTATTTTTAATTGGAATATTTTGTGGATTTTTAATTGGAAGAGGATTTTTTGAAAAATGAAATATTGGCAAGACACATTAGGGGCAGGATTGGTTGTAGTTGGAATTGCTCTTTTAACTAGCAATAAATTTATCGGAATGCTGTTTGTTGGATTCGGATTAGGGTATGATGTGCGTCCTTTAATACAAAAATTGTTTAAGAAAAAATAACTAATTAAAACGCCCGCACTACTATCGGTTGGGGCGTCTAAGGTCCTATCCTAAAAAGATATTCTGTATATTCCAAGATATATAATCTGTTAACTATACTGATTATGCTTATTACGTAAATTTATCCCTTTTTTATATGAAAGTCGTTCTTAACGAAGTTGGGCCAAGAGATTGGAGATTTTCTCATAGGGTAAGTCCACTAACTCAAGATGTTTATCATACAATAAGGATGCTTGAAGGTGCCGGAGTAGAGAGAGTCGAAATTGGAGCGAGTGTAAATTATGAGAAATATCCATATATGGGAGATACGTTTGAATTATTATCAAGATTAAGGGGCGGTTCTCAAGGGAAGCATGCTAGATATTCTGTTTATGTGGGGCCATATGGTCAAAATTATCCACAAGATAAAATAAAAAAACTTTTAGATTCTGGGCAGCTAACGGAAGACCCAGGTATGCCTGATGAACTTTCTTTTTCAATTTCTGCAAGTGAGAAAAGAAATTTTAGTCTTTATCGATTGTCTGGAAATCAGGTTTTCGATAACATAAAAAGGCATATTGAGAGGGCGAAACAAGGGGGTGTAAAATATTTTAGGGGATATGTTTCTGCGGCTTTTGGATATGAAAATTCAATAGATGCTCCACTCGGGAGTGTAATTGGATGGACTAAAATGCTTCTTGATTTGGGATGTCATGAGGTTGCGCTTGGTGATTCAAGGGGGCATGCGGTTCCAGGAGAGTTTATTAAAAAGTGGTCTGCTATTAGATCTCATCTTCCGTTAGAAAAAATTGCTCTGCATTTTCATGAAAATAATTATATAACTTGGGAAGCAGATATTGTGACAGTGCTTGCGGATGGTGTGCGTGTTTTTGATACTTCTATAATGGATGTGGTTAGACCGGTTGTTGGAAGAGAGAGGCACACAATTCCATGTGGAGATGATGTTCCGCCAAATGCTTCTACAGAATATGCAAATTATTTTATAACAAAACAAGTAGATAATCCAGATTATCCATTTATGGAGAGAGTCGGATGTAAAGAAATTTCAACGGAACTGGATTATGATAAAGTTTGCGAGGCGGGAAAATTTATTCGAAGTGCAATAGCCAAACTGCATGTATAAAAACCTAGAACGTATGATGATTGAAATAAATTTTATGATTTACGTTTATTCCCTTTAAACAAAACAATTGTTAGAACACCGAAGAATGCTCCGGTTAATAAATAATAAATAAAATTTGTTTCTGGTTCTGGGAAGAATAATAATACGACTAATCCGACAATTAGGGAAATTATCCAAAGGTTTTTCATATTTTAATTAAGGATATCAATTATTTAAATTAGGCGGTTTGTTTAGTTTTTAATAGTTTTTCATTAGATTTATTAAACCAAATATTCTTATTCGATTATGCAAAGAAAGGGGCTTAGCGAGAAAGAAGCTAAAAAGAAGATTGAGGAGTATGGATTTAATGAAATTAGGGAAACTTCCTTGAGTTCTCCTTTAAAAATATTTTTGAGACAAGTAAAGCGTAATGTAATTATTTATTTGCTGATTGTTGCGATGGCTCTCTCTTTTTTTGTCGGTAAATCTGTAACTGCGTATGTAATTTTGGTGGTAATTGTTCTTGTTGTTGGAATTGGGTTTATTCAGGAATATCGTGCGGAGAAGGTTATTGCTTCGTTGAAAGGGATGATGGTTCCTATTTCAATAGTTATTAGGGATGGGAAAGAAAGGGAAGTTTTGACGAGGGAGATTGTTCCGGGGGATGTGGTTGTTTTAAGAAATGGAGAGCGTATCCCGGCTGATTGTTTGTTGTTAGATCAAAAAGATTTGTTTGTTAATGAATCTGTTTTAACTGGAGAGGCAAAAGAGGTTGTAAAGGTTATATCGAAGGATGATAGGAAATATTCAGATGAAAATATGATTTTTATGGGATGTTTTGTTGTTAATGGAAGATGTTTGGCGAGGGTTCTGCATACTGGAATGAATACGAAGTTTGGAAAAATTGCGGGGATGATTTCTTCTGCTGAAAAAGAATTGCCGTTACAAAATAAGATTAATAAGATTTCTAGATATGTTATTTTTCTTGCGCTTTTCTTTTCTATTATAACTGGTGCGGTGATTTTTTTTGGGAAGCCATTTTCTGAGGATTTATTAGTTGATACTTTGGTCCTGATGATTGCGTTGTGTGTTGCGGCGTTTCCGGAGGGGCTGCCGGTTGTTTTGATTACTGCTTTGTCAGCTGGTGCATATAGAATGGCTAAACAAAATGCGATTGTGAATAGAATGTCTATTATTGAAACTCTTGGCGAGACGACGGTTATTTGTTCGGATAAAACAGGTACGATAACTAAGGGGGAGATGACTGTTAAAAAAATATTTCAGGATAATAATATAGTTGATGTTTCAGGGGTCGGTTATGAGGGGAATGGGGACTTTTGGATTGGTGGTAAAAAAATTGATTTTAAAAAAGAAATTGTTCTTAATGAGTTGGTTAAGTGTGCGGTTTTGTGTAATGATGCGCGGATCGAAAGAACTGGTGAAGATAAAATTTATCATACGATAGGAAGTCCGACTGAAGCTTCTCTACTTGTTATGGCGTCGAAGGCAGAGATTTATCCAGAAGATATGACATTTAAAAGAGTTGAGGAAATTCCCTTTAATTCTGAGAGAAAGATAATGAGTGTTTTGTGTAAAACTAAGGATGGAAATTTTGTTTATTCGAAAGGTGCGCCAGAAATTTTATTGGAGAGATGTAAATATGTTAGAAGACAGGACGGTGTTTTTAGGATGACGGCTATGGAGAAAAAAAGAATATTGGATGTTAATAGTAAATTAATGAAGGAGTCTTTTAGGACGCTTGCGTTTGCATATAAATCCGTCAAAGATTTTTCAAAGGATCATTTTGAGGACGATTTGGTTTTTATTGGATTTGCTGGGATTGAGGATCCTCCTAGGGAGGAGGTATCTGAGGCGATTAGAGTTTGTTTGAATTCTGGGATTAGCGTTAAGATGATTACTGGGGATAATCGAGAAACGGCTGTTGCTATTGCTAAAAAAATTGGGCTGAATGGAAAAGTTATGGAGGGTTATGAGCTGGATAAAATTTCTGAGCAGGAATTGTCTAAAATTGTTGCGGATATTTCTATTTTTGCGAGAGTTAAGCCGGAACATAAGATGAAAATTATTAAGGCTTTGAAAATGAATGGAGAAATTGTTACGATGACTGGTGACGGAGTAAATGATGCTCCGGCTTTAAAAGAAGCTCATATCGGTGTTGCGATGGGGAAAAATGGAACAGATGTTTCTAGATCGGTTGCGGATTTGACCTTAAAAGATGATAATTTTGCGACGATAGTAATTGCGATAAAAGAAGGGAGAACTATTTTTAAAAATATTAGAAAATTTATTAGCTATTTGCTTTCGTGTAAAGTTACGGAGCTATCTATTTTGTTTATTGGCGTTTTGTTATCGCCTTATTTGGGTTGGCAGATTCCGTTGTTGTTGGCGATACATATTTTGTTTATGAATTTGGTTACGGATGATTTGCCCGCGATAACTCTTGCGATAACTCCGCAGTCTAATGATGTTATGAAGGAGAGGCCGAGGAAAAAACGGGAGATATTAAATCGTTCTTTGGTAGCTTGGCTTGCAATTTCAGGTGCATATATGGCATTGATGATGTTGGCCGTATTCTATGTGGTGTTTAATGTTTTAGGTCATAATTTTATTTATGCTAGGACTACGGCCTTAGCGACTTTGATTTTTATTGAAATTGCTAATGCGTATAATTTTATTTCATTTAGAAGGGTTGTTAATTGGACGGCCTTGAGAGTGAATAAGTATTTGTTCTATGCTTCGATTGGGTCGGTGTTGGCGACTCTTGCTATAGTTTATACTCCGCTAAATAAAGTGTTTGAGACGGCGCCATTGGGATGGATAGAATGGGCTGTGGCCATCGTAGCATCTTTGTCCATTATTTTATTCTTTAATATGCTTAAGAAGATTAATGAAAAGAAGGAATTTTTTAAGTTGGAGCATTTTTAAGGGTGTGTAAAATATATAAACTCGTAATCTGTTTATTTTTTATGAACTCGCCCGCTGAAAGAAAACTTCCCTGCTTTAGCTCGGAGTGAATTTCTGCTTTCTAATTGGCGAGTTCTTCGTCGTTATCGTTAACTATATATTTCTAGAAGTATTATAAAAATGG
>Ga0268276_1002032_pt1 | contig 18135 bp, 14 predicted proteins | sample saktaG_4_FD_190145 | JGI IMG/M metagenome (GOLD analysis project Ga0268276, IMG submission 190145) | Saline water microbial communities from Sakinaw Lake, British Columbia, Canada - sak_2010_1_5_45m | ecosystem: Environmental > Aquatic > Non-marine Saline and Alkaline > Saline ...
TTCCGTGCAACACCAACACCAACCAGAACACCAACACCAACCAGAACACCAACACCAACCAGAACACCAACACCAACCAGAACACCAACACCAACCAGAACACCAACACCAACACCGGCGCAGTGGTATAAATTAAAAACCAGTTCATTTCATAAATCAGGCACCTGGACAGATGTTCTTCCTCTAACAATGAACCCGTATGACTCTCAGGATGACGGCAGTGGTCCCAGCTATAATTTCTTTAATGTTGTTGACCCTGGTATAGTTTCTTCCTCTGATGTAGTTAATCTTGACCCGGCTCGAATCTCAACTTCAGGCTGGAAAATCAGTAGTTACTCACGATCAAACAATCTGTCTCCCAGCGTTTTTATCGACTATATTAAATCAAGAAAAGAATACGCCACTATTACTTCTTTAAACACTCTTGACCAAACAAAAGTTAATCTATATTCCGGTAGTCTTACTATCACTAATCCCTCGGACTTTAACAATAAAAAAGTGGTTTTAATCATTGACGGCTCTCTAACTATAGACGTGCCGAATTTTCAACCAGCCAACAGCAGCTTAGCTATATTAGCCAAGGGGTCAATAAATATCACTGCGAAAGTCAAAGAAATGAACGGCGTCTTTATCGGCAACGCCGTTGACTTTGCCTCAGATATTGCCCCAGGAAACACAACACCTAATCCATTAAAAATCAAAGGTAATATTATTGCTTCAGCCAGCAACAACAGTGAAGCCAAACGAAATAGGACCGACGACGTTTTAAAACCTTCCATTTTTATCGTTGTTGACGCAAACTCATACCTGGACTTACTACCATATTTATCAATTAGCACCTACGAATGGACGGAAATGGCACCGTAGATTAAATTAAAACATGGAAAATCAACGCGGTCAGGTTTTACTCATCATCATTCTGCTTTCTACCGTTTTACTAACGATCGGACTTTCTGTTTCCCAAATCACCACCCAAGAAACCCAGATCGCCAAATTAGAGGAAGAATCAAAGAAAGCCTTTGCCGCGGTCGAGGCCGGACTTGATGCGAGATTAAAATCAGGGTCTGATATAACCAATATCGCCTCAATTTTACCACCTAACTCAGGAATTATCTCCGGTCAAGCCACCACCGACCCCACCCCAAAATCAACTTTTATCACTCCTCTTTTAAAAAAAGATGAGCAGTATACTTTTTATTTAGCCGACTACGATATTGCCGCCAACAGTTTTAGCGCTTATTTTTCCGGCGATCTAATTTTCTATCTTGGCAATAGCTCATCTTGTCCTACCCTTGAATTAACCATCGTTTCAAGCTCCAATAGCATCAGACGAAAATTAATCAATCCTTCTTGTTCTACAATGACAGCCTCAGATATCTCCAATACAAATTCAGGGGCGCCGTTTAACTTTCAAGGAGTGAATTTTGACTATAAAACAACCTCGTCTTTGTCAATTGCTGGTGATACTAAATTAATTATTGTGAGAGTTTTATTCGCCGAAACCAAAATTGGTATTGAAAGAATTAGTGGAACATCAACAGTTTTACCTCTTCAAGGCAAAACCATTACTTCCGACGCCACCACCTCAACTGGAGTCTCCAAAAAAATCCAACTTTTCCAGTCTTTGCCGCAGATTCCGGCGGACTTTTTTATCACCAGTTTTTGATCTGCGCCCGCCAAAAATCGCAGCATGAGCCGTGTTCGAATAGAACTGAAAAGGCGAATGCTAAGATTAGGAGGGCCGCAAATACCCTCTGATTTTTTTGTCACTAGCTTTTAAATCACGCCTGATGTTTTTTCAAGATCCAAACAAGAAACAAAAGCCCCATACTTACCCCAAACCAAAGAGTAATAAATCTGAAGATTATGGTAATAAAAAGCGCCTGCGGTAAAGCCATTTTAAAAAACAACATCAAGAAAGAAGTGATGGATCCTTCAGCCACCCCAACTCCGCCGGGAATTAATGCCAGAAAACCGGCAATTGAAGAAAAGGAAAAGATAAATAATGAATAAAATAATCCCTGTAGGGGCGATTCATGAATCGCCCCTACCACAAATTGATTAACCAGCAAAAACAAAGAAATTCCCTCAAACGCCCAGGCGATTATCCCCAACCCCACAGCCGTGGCCAAATTTTTTCCCGTCAATAATTTTTGCGAGTTTTCAAAAAAAGTAATAACAAAATCTAAAATCTTAATATGAAAAAAACGTTTTTCAAATCGTTTTATCAATTTAACAACCATCTCTTTGGCATAAATAAAGATAATAAAACCCACCACCATGAGAGTTGAAAAAACAAAAAAAATAATTGATTGCCGGAAAAAATAAACCCCGCCCAAAGCTAAAATAATCATGGCTATCCCGTCAGTCATCCGTTCAAAAACCAAAAGGGGAACCATTTCGGAAAAGCGATTGCCTGTTTCTTTTTTAACTAAATAAGCTTTTAAGACCTCGCCCATTTTCCCCGGCGTAACAGTCATACAAATACCAGAGAAAAAAATTTGAAAAGATTTTTTAAGCGGAAGAATAATATTGATTTTTCTCAGTAAATAATGCCAGCGAAAAAAACGAAAAACGTAATTCAAAAAACTGAATAATAAGAGTAAAGGAATAATTCTCCAATTGAATTTAGCTGACGCCGATAATATTTTTTTAATATCGGCTAAAAGGACAAAAACAGTGTAAAGAAGAATTGACGAAATAAAGATTAAAAGAATTCGTTTTTCTTGTTTCTTAATATCCATATAACGATTATAATAATTATAACTGAAAAAAACCGCGGCGGTTTTAAAAAATAGTCCATCTGGAACCGCGGCGGTTAAAAACCATGAGAATTTTAATCACCGGTGGCGCTGGATTTCTTGGATTGCATTTGGCTAAATATTATGCAAAAAATGTAGGGACAGGTCGCGACCTGTCCCTACTGGACATCGCCCCCTTTAACAAATCCGAATACCCCAAAAACTGCGTTTTTATCCAAGGCGACATTCGCGATAAAAACTTAATTAATCAATTAATTAAGTCTGTTGATCTCGTTATTCACGCTGCAGCTGCTTTACCTTTGTGGAGGCCGGAAGAAATTTTTGACATTAACGTCAATGGAACCAAAAATCTTCTTGAGGCCGCCTCTAAAAATAAAATCAAACGTTTTGTTTTTATCTCCTCAACCGCTGTTTATGGAATCCCGGAAAAACATCCCATTTTTGAAGACGATCCCCTAATCGGCGTTGGTCCTTACGGAGAAAGCAAAATTCAAGCAGAAAGACTTTGTGAAAAATATAGAAAAATGGGGCTAATTGTCACCATTATTCGACCAAAAACCTTTGTTGGCACCCACCGCCTGGGAGTATTTGAAATTCTTTTTGACTGGATAAAAGACGGCAAAAGAATTCCGACGATTGGCTCGGGCAATAATCGCTATCAGCTTTTGGATGTTGATGATTTAGTTGAAGCAATTTATTTATGTTTAACAAACAAAAACGCTCAAAAAATCAACAAGACTTTTAACATTGGCGCGGAAAAATTTGGCACAGTCAGGGAGGATTTGGAAGAATTGTTTGAATATGCCCAGGCGACGGGTGGCGCGGGTGCCTGCCTGCCGGACAGGCAGGGAAGGGCTCCCGACAGCGCACATCCGCCAGCTGGCGGAGAGCACTGGCGGGAAGGAAACCCACGACAGGCCCCGTCGCCGAGAAAAAAATCCACCATCCTCCCCACTCCTGCTTTTCTCGTCAAAAAAGCCCTCTGGCTTTTTGAAAAAATGAAAATTTCTCCCCTTTACCAATGGGTCTACGACACCGCCGACCACGACTCTTACGTATCAATTAATCGATTAATCGATACACTCAATTGGCATCCGAAATATTCCAATTCCGAAGCTTTAATTAAATCTTACCAGTGGTATTTGAACAATTACAAACAAATTAAATCTAAGATTCCTGGGGTCACTCACACCGTCGGCTGGGATCAAGGAATCTTGAAATTTTTTAAGAAGTTTTTATAAAAAACCACGGGCATAGCCCATGGTTTTTTGCCTGCCTGACGGCAGGCAGGTTTCGCCTTGTACACCGCCTTCTGCTGTGAATATTATATCGCTTCATCCACGGATAGAACCCGTGGCTTTCGCTTTCTTGAAATAAACGGTCTTGACTTTAGTCTTTACTCTATATATACTTTATGTATATGAATACAACAGTAATTAATATCAAAATAAATCCTACTCTCAAAAAACAAGCCCAAAACATAGCCGAGGAACTGGGAATTAATCTTAGTTCTCTTATAAAAGCTTATCTTAAACAGCTTGTTAGAGTAAAAACTGTTTCTTTTAGCCTGGAAGAAGAACCGACTGATTATTTGCTCCAAGCTTTAAAAGAGTCTCAGGAAGATATTAAGGCGAGCAGAGTATCACCTGCTTTTGATAACCCTAATAGGGCAACTAAATGGCTTCGTAAAAAAAACAAAAAATATGCAGGTTAGATTTAGTAGGCACTTTAGCAAACATTATGATAAAGTTGCTTTTAACATTAAATCCGCCTTCGATAAGCGATTAAAACTTTTTCTTAAAAACCCTTATTACCCACAATTAAACAATCATTCTCTTAAAGGAAAATATTCTGGCTATCGTAGCATAAACATAACCGGCGATTGGCGTGCCTTATATTCTGAACATTTCCAACAAGATAATAAAATAGTTATTTTTGAGATCTTGGGAACTCATAGTCAGCTGTATAAATGAATCTATGTTTAAATCTATCAAACCTTCTTCAAAAAATTTAATTTTTTATTCAATCTTTTTTATCATTATTACCGCCGCGTTTTTAGTCCGTGTTTGGGATCTTGGCAAAAACCCTGCCGGTTTTTTTTGCGATGAGGCCAGTATTGGCTATAATGCTTATTCTATTTTAAAAACAGGCAAAGACGAATGGGGAATAAAATTACCCATTTTTTTTAAAGCTTTCGGAGAGTATAAAAACCCGCTTGATATCTATTTTACAATTCCCTTTGTGGCTATTTTTGGCCTAAATGAATTCGCGGTAAGATTCACTTCGGTGTTTTTTTCTTTATTAAGCCTTGTTCTGGTTTTTTTTATAGGCAAAAAAATGAAAGACAAAGTCTCCGGACTAATCCTAATGTTTATTTTAGCTATCAATCCTTGGCATATTCATTTAAGCAGAATCAATCTTGAGGGTTTTCAAATCTTGCTATTTTTATTATTAATTTCAATATTTTTTCTTTTAAGATTTTACAAACATAATAAAGCTGTTGATTTAGTTTTGTTCTCCCTCTTTTCTTCTCTTGCCAGCTATTCTTATTTCCCCGCCCGCATAATTATGCCGCTTTTTTTTATCGTCATTATTTTTTCTGTCCTTTTCAAAAAAATATATTTTTCGCCCGAGGTAGCCACGGCCGTCTTAATTTATATTGTTGTTTCTCTGCCGCTGATTTTTCATTTAACTTTACCCCAAGGCTTAAACCGCTGGCAGCAGGTTTCTGTTTTTAATCAAAAAAAAATTAATCCGATTAAAAAAATTGCCACCTCTTATCTCCTTCATTTTTCGCCTGACTTTCTATTTCTAAAAGGAGATATCGACATGCCCGGCCAAGACGTCACTAGACACTCTATCCGCGGAATTGGTGAATTTTATTTATGGCAATTACCATTTATTATTTTGGGGGCTTATTATTTAATAATTAAAAAGTCTAAATTTTCCTTACCCATCTTTTTGCTTTTAATCTTGTATCCTCTTCCTTCATCGTTAACCATTAATGTTTCACCCCAAGCAACCAGATCAATTACCGGCATTGTTCCTTTCACGTTCTTGACTGCTTTTGGCGTTGATTGTTTTTTATATCAGCTAAATAAAATTAATCACTCAATAAGATTAATTGTTTTGTTTTTGCTTTCTTTTGTGGTTGTGTTTTCGTTTGTCAACTTCGTTCATCTATTAAAAAAGTACCCGCTTTATTCGTCTGATTCTTGGGGTTGGCAATACGGACCAAAAGAAACCATGAATTATTTCCTGTCCAAAAAAGATAATTATGACGAATTTTACATGGCGGTTTCTTTTAACGGCCCAAAAATCTTTCTAAAGTTTTACGATCCTGATAATTTATGCCAGAATAAATGCAAGATGGGTGACTTATTACTAACGCCCGAGATATATACCTCTTCCAAACGTCAATTATTTTCCTTAAGCCCTACAAGGCTAAAAAAATTGAAATTTAAAGATAAATTTAAGATAAAAAAAACCATCTATTACCCCAACGGCAAAGAGGCGTTTTTGATTGGCGAGCTTTATTAATTTAATAAATATGATAAAAAAATTTTGCTATTATACTATTCTTGTCGTGATAGATCTCCCAAACTGCCGATAAGGAAAGCAATTTTCCCATCGGGATAAAAGATTTTCTTTTTTATTAAAAAAAGGTTCTTAAAACTTGATTTGTCTAAGTATTCTGGGCTCAAGGAAAATAGCTGTTGCCTTGATAACTCAACAATTTCGGGCGCCCGCCAAAAGTCAGCTATTTTACATTTGTTCTTGCAAGTATTCTTAGGATCGTAGAATTTCAAAAAAATCTGGCCCTCATTAAATTCACCGCTCATATAAAGATCGTCATAAGAATCCTTAACCTGCAAAAAATATCTCATAATCTCTCTTGGACCATATTGCCATCCCCAGAAATCAGCGGTCTTTAGAGCGTGAACACGAAGATAAAAATGATAGAAGGAAAAAAAATTAATAATTAGCACCGAAAAAATTGCCGTCAAAGACAAAATCTTTATAACAGTAATTTTAAAGCGGGCGATTTTTGCCAAGATTAAATCAAGGCCAAGGGCAGTCAAAAGAGAAAACAACCCAACACCGATCATTGCCCGATTAGTGCTAATTATGGAAGTAAAAGCTCCGCTTAACGGATACACCAGCATCCACAAAAAAATTATCTTTTTTTTTAATAAAGGGATCCTTTTGCTGATAAAAAACCAGATTGTGCCGATAAGCAAAAAGGGTAAGGTGGTAATCAACAAAGGGCTAAGGCCTAAAGAAAAATGGCGATTATTAGGAGCGTTGGGGTCTCCGTTAAAAAAAAGAAAGACTGGCGAATAATGATAAAAGTAGTTTTGCAACATTTTTAAAATTATTTCCTTTATCGATGAGTCGTTAGTAAAAATAGAAACCTGGTTATACCTAATTAATCCCTGACCGGAAAAGATATGTAAGATAGATGGAAAAGAGATGATAAGAAAAGAAGACAAGCTAATAAAAAAAATCTTTTTGTCGGCCAAAAGACGTTTCCTGCTTATGATAATTAGAGCGACTAAAAACACCAAAACAATCAATTTTGCCGGATTGTAGGTATAAAAAGTCAATCCCCAGAAAATACATGAAACAAGAAAATATCTTGCCCGCTTTATACCTTTTAACCAAAAAAATAATGATAAGAGGAAAAAAACAAAATAGCAATTGTACTCGAAACCTGTTCGGCTATAATGCAACGACCAAGGAGCCAGCGCCAACATCAACGCTGAAATCAGCCCAATTCTTTTTGAAAGAAGCCGACTGGCTAATAGATAAATTAAAAATACACTAACCACTCCGTATAAGACCGAAGTTAAACGAACGCTGGTTTCACTTAAACCTAAAAGTAAAATTGGTAAGATCTCTGAATAAGTCTGAAACGGCGGAGTGTATTCACTAAAAACCTTAAAAAAGATTGGGAAACGCTCGCCATGACTATCGCGGCCGGTAGTGGTCAACGAGTAAGCGTCCACCCCTCTGATTGCCTCATCACAAAAAAAACCGGGCGGCACATTCTGGATTTGATACAAACGAATTGCAAAGGCAAAAGCAACAATTAAAACAATTAAGAATAAGGAATTAAAAGATTCTTTATTACTCATAATTTTAAAAATTGCCCCTCTTGGTAAAGATAAAAATGCCTGTTCGGAAAAAAAGTTTTAAGTAAATCGTTTGGTAAAGGCGGCAAATTGTTAGTTACGTTGTTAATCCCTTGATCGCGAGTAAAGATAACTGGTTCATCCAAGAAGGGATTTTGTTTGATAAAAAAACGACCGTAGGCATTCCAACTCCCTATGCTCGGAACAAAAACAACAGCCGGAGTCTTAAGAGGCGGAATTTTTACTGACTCTATTCCGTTAAATCCCTTAAAACTTGGAATAATCATAAAAGTACTCACTGCTCCGTATATAAATAAAATAAAGAGAATTAAAAAAGGAGAAAATCTAGCCATCCGGAATTTTTTTTGAGGGAAAAAATCAACGATACTTTCTGCTCCCATAACGGTTAATAAAGGAATTATCCAAGATACTTCAAACCAGAAACGCGGCCCCATAAATGTTCCTTCGTTGAAGTAAACAAAATATAAAACTACTTGAGCAATAAAAAGACTTATCAACAGAAATGCCTTTTTTCGAAATTTACCAACAAAGATAAAAGGTATAAACGAAAAAGTGAAAAAAGCTGGCCAGCGATAAAGCATATCTAAAAGAGAACATGCATTAAAGGTTAAGTTTTTAAAGGCGTCTGTTAAGGTAAAGGCAGCGCCCCACTCCACGCCTCGCATGCCAAAACCTAACTGGTTAAAAGGAGAATAAACATTGTGGGGTAAAACTAAAGGATTGCCGGTTAATTTAAAATTGTAATAGGCATTAATTAAGACAAAAAGGCCCACTAGCGCTCCACCACCGATGGCCGGGTAAATATTTTTTAATCCCTGCTTAAAAAGAAGTATAAAAAAGAGCAATCCTAAAAGAAAAGCATTCTGTGGTCTAATTAATAAGAGAAAACCTAAAGCAAACCCAAGCAAGAGCCAAAAAAACGTCTTGGCCGGTTTCTGGTCGATTTTAGTGTAAGTATAGGTCGCTAGCAGAGTGAAGAATAGGGCCGAGGGGTGGCTTAAAAAACTGGCTGAGATTAATAAAAAGAAAGGAGAAACGACAAAGAGTAACGACGCAAAAATAGCTAAAGTTTTTGAAGTGATCTGCTTAGCCAACAAAAGAAAAAGATACACATTAAAAAGAGAAATTATCGGATTGACAAGATGAGGTCGATTAAAAATAACCCCCAAGCTCAAAATAAAAGAGGTCCCCGGAGGAAAAGCACTATACCATTTCCCGTTGTTCACAATAAATTCCTGGTCAAAAAATCGACGCAAATTACCAGGTAAGGATTCAAGGAATAGCTTTCCCCGGGAGAAAATTTGGGCTTGAAAAAAATAGGCTGCCTCATCCTGACTGTGTGGTATTTTCTCAAGAACGGCGATTGAAAGTAAGGCGGTGGCCACAAAAACAAAAACGTAAATTAAAACAGCAATTGTCTGAAAGTTGTCCGAAAAGAAAGACAACGCGACGGTTTTTTTGGGTAGAATTTTTATAAGAAGAAGGGTAAATCCTAAAATTAAAAAAACCCCAATAAAAGTTTTTGCCAGTATGCTAATCAAGGTGCTTAAATAGTAAACAGAGGAATTATTAACAGGATTTTGAAAAGCAATTACTCTACCATCAAAATTAAGGTTACCATCGTGATGAAATTTAGGTCGCATCCACAAGACTAATGTTTTTTGCGAGGAAGTTTTCAAGGTTAATTCAGCCTCATTTAAATTCCAAGCATAAAAGATAATTTTTTTAACCGGGAAGTTTTTCAACTTAAACTGTTGGTTAAATTTCGGACCATGGTCGTTAAAAAAAATTTTTGCAGCCCAGGGCTGACGACTAAAACTAAATTGAGATTTAAAGTAATTAGCAAGAGTAAAATCTTTAGGGTTTGTTAAAAAAAATAATTGACTATTGTTGTTTTGGTAGATAACCTCTATTTTTTGCTTTTTAAAAGGCAGCACCCAAAATGAGTCTTGATCATTATCAAGGTTAAGAGCAAGTGAAGAAAAACGATTGATATTTTCCTCTAGCTCCGCGAGTGGTTTTTGACCTTCCCAGACGGTCAATTTTCCTGAATCTATTCCAAGCTTAACTTTTATTGGCCTTCCTACAGTCAACCAAAGAAAAGAAAATAAAAAGAGGAAAAAGAAAAAGAACTTATATTTTAAATATTTCATTATAAATTATGTCTTTTTTATAACTCTTAGCTTGCTTAAACCTAGGAACATTAATGTGACAATCTCTTTTTTACTCATCATGTTTTCACCCATCAACTCCATAAATAAAAAATTCTTCATATTTTCTTAAACACCATTGCCTTCGGGTGATCGTAAACAGTAAAAGATTCATCAGCTGACTGATCGTTCACGTGGAACGTGTAACGTAGAACGTCTAACGTTGGATATACGACGAATTCGGCGACTTTTTTATAAGAGATTCCTCCCCCGACTTTCGTCGTGGTCGGAATGACGGGGAGAGAGTTAAATAACTTTCTATAATATTCGGCCGTTTTGGGATAGCAGGATTTGTATTTTTGACAGTCAGCTAATTTTTGTAAAGGCACATAAAGGCGGTTTGAAGCGATGATAATATAATCAGCCTGCTCAATTCGTGGATTGACTAAGGCACTCCACTTAACCCAATCATCCGGCCTCTCATAAAGAGGCAACTCAACGTATTTATATCGTCCATTATCAAATAATGGCACCCGATCATCCCAATGTTCCACTGCCAAGGTTGAGCCGGCCGGAATATTTTCTAAAATCCACTCCGTGGCCGCAATCCGCGTGTGTTTTTGAGAGTAAATGTTAACAAATAGCAGAGTCCAAATCATTGCTAGTGTCATTCCCACGAAAGTGGGAATCCAGTGGTAATATTTTATAGATTCCTGCTGGAGTTTACCCCGCCTTTGGCGGGGCAGGAATGACATTTTTTGAACTTGGTGTAATCCAAATCCTGCCATTATTGCCAAAAACGGATAAATCGGCAGCATATAGCGCATAAACTTAACGGCCGAACGACCAATGATAATGAAATATAAAAAATAAAATATAAAGAATAAAAAATATCTGACGTCATTCTGACCCCGCCTTTGGCGGGGGAAGAATCTAGTGAAATGTTTTATTACGCCCCGACGTAACGTCGGGACTAGATCCTTCGCTTCGCTCAGGATGACTCCATGGGTCCTGATCTGATATAAAACTGACAAAAAACCGACCAGGCTTAAAATCGAAATAATCGGTCCCAATCCCCACCAAAAAATATTCTTTAAATAATATAAGTAAGGAATCGTTCCGACGTATTGAAGCGTGTACGGAAAAATATATGGATCCGAGTTCATTCTAATTTGAGCTAAGACATCAGAAAGAAATCTCTTGTGTTCTATAAAGGCATAAGGCATGAAAAGGAAGTTAAAAGTTAAAAATGAAACCCCGAAGCAGAATAAATTCGCTACAGGGCGAGAGTTAAAAATTAAAAGAGCCAAAATTATTATTGGAAAAAAAATTATTGCGGTAACTTTCGTGGCCATCATAGCGGCAAAGATTACTCCAATCAAAACAATTAGTCTCCACCGGTAATTATTATCTATACCACGATCGTGACTAAGATAATGTAAAAGAAGATAGAATAGAAAAGTAACAAAGGTGGTGAGGAAAACATCAACGACAAAAAAATGAGAATTTTGGATGGGGAAAAAAGCAATGGCATAGAAAAATGAAGAAAAAAGGGCCAAGCGGGAATCTCTATTAAACAATAATAAACAAATCTTATAAACCAAGCATATCGTCATCAAGTCAAAAACTATTGACAACATCCTTCCTGCGTAAAGCATGCCATTATAGTTTGAAAAGTGGGAACCAAACAGCAAATCAACCAATTGAGTAACCCCTTTTAAAAGATAAACAGGCAAGGAGCCGTAATTAAAAAAGTCAGGATTAAGCTGATTGAAAAAATGAAGACGATCGGCCACCATGATCAGCATCCGCTCGTCCGGGTGAAGATGAAAACCATTATCCCAATTAATGCCATATATACGCAAAATAAAACCTAGAGCTAAAATGAGAAGGAAAAACGCCTTGTTTTTCATTATTATAATGAAGACTGTTTTTATTAAAGACAGTCTTCTAAAACTAGAATTTCTCAAAAAAAATATTTTCTTTTTTTGTTCCTTTTTCTTGTAAAAATGTTACCATCGAAGAAACCATATCACGACCACCACAAAGATAATAGTCGCAGTCGGTTAAATCTGTTAGAATCGGTTGGGCTAGTTTTTGCTGTTTCAACTGACTATGACTAACCATAACTGATTCAAACCCGTTCGTAACATGTCCCAGCATAAAATAACGACTATCTAAGCCTGCTAAGTCTTTTTCTCGCGAAAGACAGATTTTGAATTGGAAATTGACATTTTCTTGAGCTAGTTTTTTAAGTTCATCAAAAAAATAAACATCTTTTCTTGTCTTTAACCCCCAAAACAAATAAGACTTTTGACTTTTGACTTTTGACTTTTGACTTGTAATCATGCTTTTTGTCGGTGCGATCCCTGTCCCAGTTGCCAAAAATATCTTTGGTTTATTATTTTCTTTCAAAGTGAACATCCCAGCTGGGCCTTGAAAATTAACAGAGTCTCCCACTTTTAAATTATTAAGGTAGGTTGAGCCCAAACCACCGGTGACAATCTCCACCACCAGCTCAAAATATTCTTTGATCGAATTTGAAGAACAAATAGAATAAAGACGGGGTTGGTCTTCAATTTTTAAAATCAGATATTGACCGGATTTGAAGTTTATTTCTTTTGGTTCAAGCAATTGGAAACGAAAAAGAAAGACGTTGGCAGTCAGCGATGTTTTTTCGGTAAGAATTGTTTTATAAGCGTTAAGCATTTAAATAATTTCTAATTATTCTAATTAACCTAAATAATTTCCGATGTCCAATTTCCCAAATCTTTATTTGGATATTGGAGTTTAGGACTTAATTAGAAATTAGGTTAATTAGGAATTAGGTTAATTTTATAATCTAGCTCTCTGAGTAATTTCTGCCTCCACCAATTCTCTAGGCTTGCCGTATTTCAAACGTGAGAGTTGTATTATTGCCTTAGCCACTTTTTCATTGGCAAAAGCCTCCGCTTTCTTCATGTCTTTGGATAAATCAACAGAAAAGGGCGGCATGGGTTCATTGTCAACTAGGGTTTTCATATAGGCATGATAACGGTCAACGTTAATTAAATCCGATTCTCCAAAAACCGGCTGATACTCATGGGCTAAATAAGAAGCATCGGTCACGCCGACTCGAAAAGCAATCAGGGATCCCACGTTGCCAAAAACAGCATTTTTTACCTCCTCTTCCATTTGACCAATAAACTGATTGGCGACCGTTAAATTTAAATGATATTTTCGCGCTTCGGATAAAATAGTGGCAAAATCGGGGGTGGCAAAATTCTGAAATTCGTCAACATATAAATAAAAATCTCGCCGTTGCGGTTCAGGAATCTCTTGCCGGCTCATAGCCGCTACTAGAATTTTTGGGATTAAAACCAACCCCAAGAAATTAGAATTTTCCTCACCTAATTTTCCTTTGCTTAAATTAATCAATAAAATTTTTCCCTCGTCCATTACTTTTCTGAAATCAAAGCAAGATTTTGACTGACCAATAATATTTCTCATGGTTTTGTTGGTAACAAAACGGCCGAATTTGGAAACAATGTAGTCAAGCACCTCTGATTTGTGAAAATCTGACGTTTGGGCAATTTGATCAGTCCAGTAGCGGCGAATTATTGGGTCGGTTACTTTAGGAAGAATCTCCTGAACATATTTTGGATCCTGCAAGACTCTAACTACTTCAACGAAGGTAGCTCCAGGCTCGTACATTACGGTCAACATTCCATTCCTAACGGCATGCTCAAATCGCGGACCAATAATCCCAGTTCGTTGAGGATCGTACAGCTTATACATTAAGTTAATAATTGACGTAGTTAAAAAATGCTTTTGATCTTCGGTGTCGGCCTCAAGAAGGTTTAATCCCATGGGTCTATTTGTTTCTGAGGGATCAAAATAAATCACTTCTTCAGCTCTTTGGGGAGGAATAAACTTAATAATATTATCAATCAAATCGCCGTGAGGGTCGATGACGCAGACACCATGACCAGCTTTAATATCTTGAATCGCCATGTCTTGAAGAAGAACTGACTTTCCCACACCGGTTTTTCCAATAATGTAAACGTGCCTTCGTCTATCTTCAAAACCGACGCGGACTGGACGCTTGATCCCCCGATGATAACCATAACCAATAAAGGTCCCTATGGACGTGGGTACCTCGGAAGCAACCGGAGCCGACTTGGCTTTTAGCCAATTAACATGAGGAGTTTCTATGGTTTTGTTGGGAAAATGAAAAATTGTCGCCAATTCCTCTGATGATAAAATAGAAACCGATCGGCTAAAAGGAAGTTCAAAAATCGGAAAAAATTTATAAATAAAATTCATCATAAAACCGCCCTTAAATAAAACCCGCGCCGACTTAAAAGAATTAAGATCGGAAGAAAATTGCGAAAAGGCAGACTTGATGTTGCGCAAATGGGCCTCGGCTGATTCCTTAGTCGTCGAAGAAACAACCATTCTTATGGCCGTTTCAAAACCGGGTTTAGAACATTTCTCGTCAATTTTTTCCAACACTTTAGCATCAACTTTAAAACTGGCTTTTTCCGGACTGGCTTCTGTTTTTTTAATTGAAGAAATGTATGACTTGCCTTCTTTCTTCCATTTTGAACCCGCTGGTCTAATCACAATTTGAACAATTCCTCCTTCGCCTTCACCCATCTTAGAAAGAGCCGAAGTAATGGCGGCTAAAGAATCTGTTGGCAATTCTTTAAAAACTTTTATCGGTTGATAAGAATATTCTTTTTGTTTTAATGAAGCAAAAACAACTTTTCCTGATTCGGTAAAAATGTTAGGTTCATCAACCAATTTAATATCCGCCTGTGGATAATAACCATAAATTTGCTTCTCTACCATGTCTTTAATCCGAACTGGGGTAGAGACGTAAAAACGGATGTCAGCTTTTCTACCAACAATTTCAAAAGCAACTACGTCCTCAATTTCTAAAAACGAAAACCAACCGGATTTTTTCAAAGAATAAAATGAAGAAAACATCTGTTCGGCAGCATCAATCTTTATTTCATTGTCTTTAGAAAGTTTTACCTCCAGGGTTACCATTTCTAAAGACATTATCTCCCGTTTTCTCAACCGCAAAAAAATCAGCACTAAATAAAAAAACAAAACGGTTAAACCAAAAGCCAGCAAGCTGGCGGCCAAAACAATAAAGAAGGTAATTGTTCGTTCAATAATTTGTTGGAAATAAATTTCAAACATATTAATGATTATATATAATTAAGACATGATAAGAAAGATTTTTTATCCACTTGTTTTATTAACCTTTGGTTTTTTTACACTCATTAATATCTATTTCTCTCAAACCCTTCATCCTTTATTTTTTAATCTAACAAACAATCAAAAAAAAACTGATGCGGTTTTGTTTTTGAAAAAAATAAAAGGAACTAAAGAATTCCCGCAACAACTTCAGTATTTTAAAAATATCTACGGCCAGGACATTGAAAAGGAAGTTTTTACTGACGAGACAAGGAGAAAGGAAGAAGTAAAAAATTTAGAAACGATTTTGCTAAAAAACGAAAAAGCCCGGGACATTTTGGTAAAGCTGGCGATTTTGTATTTTGAAGACGGCAACCTTATAAAAGCCAAAGACTATTATCAAAGAGCAAAAGCAATTGATCCAATGATCAAAAACGAAAAGCTAGAGGAAATGTAATTTTTTAATCAATCTTTCACGACTGGCTAAATAAAATTGTAAAAAAAGATCCGGATTTGAAAAAATTAATGAGAAAATTGAGGGAGTTGAGGACAGAACCCACCCTATAATTTCCAATGGACGATTTTGAAGAAGAAGAATCAGTTCAGAAACAGTTAGCCCATTTTCTTGAAGCAATCTCCATAAAGTTGTCTGATCAAATGTTTCTTTTATTGCTTTCATCAAAAGACTATTGGCAGAAACTCTTGTTTGTCCCGGTTTCATTCGTTTTTCCCGAACAACGCTGTGTAAAAGATAATAAAATGGTGGACGCTTTAAAAATTCTTCATAAAACCGTCTTCCCACCAGACCCCATTCTCCTTTATTTTTAGCCTCTTTAATGATTTTTGCCAAAACTTGAGCGTATTGGGGCAGAACATCTATTAATTGACCGACTAATGGAGAATTTAGTCCGGCCGCTTCTCCAAAAGGAACAACCAACCCCTGAAAGAATCTTCTTTTCGCCGGTTCCTCTCGAAAAGCCATTGGACTTCCTGGGTTATTATCCACTATATTAAAACCTTTTTCTTTATACCAGCCAATCATATTAATCCACTCCCTCTCCGCTTTAATTTGCCACCAAGACTTTGCTTCTGAACAATAAGTTTCTTGGGCTGCCATCACTTCTGCCATTCTGTCGGTTACTGGCATGATCCAATTTCTATTATTATCTAACAAACCATCAATAAAATATAATAAATGTGGATCAAAACCTGTCGTTGAATAATTCCCTCCAAATAAAGCACGGACAACATAGTCTTCTTGTCCGTAATGTTGATGAATAATGTTTCCGCCCCATCCGGTAGCGTCTATTACTAAATTACACCTTATTGTGCCTTTTTGTGTTTCTACTTCAACTTGACCTCCTGGTTGAGCACAAATTCCTTGGCAAAAAACGCCATGAGAAATTAATCTACCTTGCTGATTAATTTTAGTCTTCAAACTTGTCTCTAACACTGTTTGTGGCAAAACAGCAAAACCATAACCATTGTCATTTCTAGGCTCTATTAAATCAATCACTCGGCCACTTGGGTTAAAGGTTATAGTCCCGTTTATGAGAGGTTGCTTGCTTCTTCTGGTTTCTAAAATATACTGCAGGCTCCATCTTTCGGCAATTTCTTTGCTAACTAAATATGTTGCGTCCTTTAGGGCGGGTTTATCGCTTTTTTCAATAACTAGTACACTAACGTCTTGTGAGATTGCGCTTGCTAAAAACAAACCAGAGAGACCACCGCCAACAATAACCACGTCAAATGAGGAAGGCGATAAAGTCTCATTCTGATCTGTCCGACGCCATAATTGTTCCATTTTAAGAACGTATTATATTATGCTTTGGCTTTATTTACCAATCCAAGTGCGTCCATAAAGCCAAAGCCATTGATCCGCTGGTTAAGATTGAGAAGCTGGATCAGTTGTAGACAATCCAGCCCGCTCTTTTGCTCCATTGAGAAAACTCGTATATGTAGCTGGGTGTAGAAGTGCCTGAAGTTCTTCATCTTTTTCCAATTGTTTAACTAATTCTTGCCATACTTCTTGCCCCGGAGGGGTTTGACCATGCCCATCCCACCACTGATCAAGATGTTTCGGCCACCACTCTTCAACAAGGCCGGCCATCGTAATAATGGAGCCAACCAGCTCGGGAAATTCCTGACTCAATTCATTTAGAATTAAATTGTGATAAATTACCTCTGAAACATAGCGGGCCAGGTAGTCTGAAGAGTCTTCTAGGTGTTTTCCGTGAAATAAAAAAGCAGCTTGATGAGCCCGACCATAAGCTTCAGGATCCCTTAGCTTAAGAGAGTGATCTAAAAGTTGACGAACCACTTGAGGCATCCTCCAAACACCCTCGTGAGCATAATAATAAAAAACGTCTGTTAATTGTTGTTCTATTATATTAAGATAGTATTCCTCTTTAAGATTTTCCTCTGCCAAACCAAGACGCTCTGCAAGATAACGTAAAGGATCCGCATGGGTCCAGCGAAGAGCGCTGGCGTGGCGGGCAATCTCTTTCAATTCCGCTGGGACATCTATAAGGATTTCATTTGTTAAATTATTTAATACCGTTGGTAATATCTGTTCTAAAACTTGGTTTACTTCCTCCTCATTGGCAGTGGCTAAGTTTAACCCTTGAGCTTTTAAAACTTCAACTAGATAATGAGCTGCTTCTGGATGACCAAAGGTATGACGATAAATGGCGTCGTTTACCGCCAAATTTCCTCCTGTTTGAAGACTGGTTGTTTCTTCATCAAAAGGGTTGAGGAACCGGGTTGCTCCTTTTACCTCCGCTCGCCTTCTTACCTCATGTTGCCTCCATCCCTTTGGCTCTTGTCTTCCGGCTAAAACAAAAAGCGTCCGATCTGCTTTCTCATACTCGGGCTTAATAA
>Ga0268276_1002033_pt1 | contig 18127 bp, 11 predicted proteins | sample saktaG_4_FD_190145 | JGI IMG/M metagenome (GOLD analysis project Ga0268276, IMG submission 190145) | Saline water microbial communities from Sakinaw Lake, British Columbia, Canada - sak_2010_1_5_45m | ecosystem: Environmental > Aquatic > Non-marine Saline and Alkaline > Saline ...
AGAGGTAAGTTTGCAGCATCAGTTGGATTTGTACAAAAAGATGTAATCACTGAATATGTGAGAAATCAGAAGGAACATCACTTAGGAAACCCCACACTTTAGTGTGGGGGGATTTTGGTCATTATCTCGCCGAGGTGCTAGGAATCTTTACTCGTATATACTATAAACTAATTATCTAAGTATAAATGGTAAGCAAAAGATTTAAATAGTATGGTTACAATTATAACAATATGGTTAATAAACTAACAATGTGGTCATTTTTAGAACCATTACTTTATTCACAAGAATTTTTGCATCTTGCCGAGATTTCAAGAGAACTAAAAAGCCCGCATGCAACTGTAAGAAAGCATTTGAATGAGTTTGAAAAACAAGGTATTGTGATTAAAAAGACCAAAGGAAGATTAACTCTTTACAAAATAAATTATGATAATCCTATCATTTTTGACTACTTGACTCTCTCTGAAAAAGAAAAACTAGTGAGAAAATGTCAAGAAAGCTTGATCTTAAAAGAAATTGTTAATTTTTTGCATAAATTTGAGAATAAAGAGGTGTTGCTTTTCGGTTCTATCACTGAAAATACGAAAAAAGCCAACGATATTGATATTTTAGTAATTGGGGATGTCACGAGAGAGAAAATAAAAGATTTTGAGAAAAAATTTAATTTAAAGTTTCATATTATAGACCTAAAATCATTAAAAGAAGTTACTAAATCTTTAAAGGAGGAGATTATCAAGAAACATTTAGTAATACAGGGAGCTGAAAATATAATAAAATGGATGCTGGCAAGTTAAAGTGGTGTTGTAATCAAGATAAGGGTTTGAGAATAATCAAACCAAATGATAATCTTGCTAAAGAATATTTTCAAAGTGCAGAAGAAACTCTTTCTATATTGCAAGAGATTAAAGGAAAGTCAAACATGTGGCTTGCTACAACAAAGTATTATTGTGAGTATTTTTCAGTTTATGCCTTATTGATGAAACTTGGAATAAAATCAGAAATTCATGAATGCACAATTGAAGTATGCAGATTTTTAGAAGAAAAGAAGGTCGTTCCTTTAGGATTTACAAAGAATCTTGAGTTTGATAAAGGATTAAGAATTGATAATCAATATTATCTAAAAAATAAGAGTGTTGAACTAAACTTGATTGAATTGAGGGATTTTGTCTTGAAAATGAAAGACAAAGTCAATTCAATTACGTTTGATGAAATAAACAAGATTAGAGATGAGTTGAAAAGACTTCTTTAGTTCTCTTGGTCGCACGGATTTTAGATATAACCTGCTTCTTTTAGAAAATCATTTGCTCCCGAGACACTATCCCTCAGACTAAACTCTTTTGCAGTCACCCACTTAAATGCTTGGTGCTCATCTAGTTTGAGTTTGACATTGAAGGGTTTTTTAAGGATGATCTTAAATGTTGCATAGCTATTTATATATTTTAAGAATTTCAGTTCATTTTCTTTTGCAGAATAGCCGGTCTCTTCTCTTATTTCTCTTATAATCGCTTCTTTATCGGTTTCATCTTTTTCTATTTTACCGAAGACAATTCCCCATTTATTTCCTTCTGGAGTGTCTGCATTTCTGTGCAAGACTAGTATCTTATTCTTATACTCTATGAAACATCCGACTGCTTTCATTTTTCTAGAGAGCATTTTAGAATATAAACTTTTCCAGAATGATTGAGAAAAAAAAAGAAAAAGAAAAAAAATAAATAAAAAATTGTTTTGTTTTTATGCTTTCTTGCTTGCCATTCTTCTTGCAACAACCGCTACGACAATAGCCAATGCTATGATACAAACCGCCAATAGGGATCCATACCAAGCTTTGTTACTGTTTCCAACAACATTCCCTGTTATAAGGTCGGTTGTAGAACCAGTATTTCCGTTTGTCTGGATATCTTGGCTTGATGTTTCAGTTGTACAGGCTCTTGATAGAGCTGGCTGGTTATTTGTTGTACCACAATGGTTCTCATCATCACATGACATAAATTGTATGCCATTGACGCAAGTTCCAAATGTTCCGCAAACCCAGTTTTCTGTACACGTGGATGAAGCACTTCTTGATGAACCGCCTCCTCCGCCACCTCCACCGCCCCCATTACTTGGGTTGGTGTATCCGCATTTTCCAGAGATTTGGCCTTTGTTAGACCATTGATTACTCTCACACGAGAAGTATGTTGTACCCTCGCATTTCTCTTCTCCGTTAATGCATACTGGTGGTATGACTCCGCTTCCTATAAAGGTTACAGAGTTATCGTTGCACTGAACACCGAACCATCCAATTCCGAATAAGTCTTCGGATGGATCTGCTGGCTCATTATCTCCTTCATATGCTGCTCCAAATTTGTAACCCATGTATTTGCAATCAATACTTTGACTGCATAAAAGGTCAGAAGGAACTGAAACTGTTAAAGTAACAATTCTCTCGACTCCGATTACATCTTGGGAGTTGTTCAATGGTAAGAACACGTTGCTCTGCCAATTGAAGATATGATTGAAGAAATCCATATAGCTTTCTTGGTTTATGTCGAATGCCCATGTCGAATAACTTAGTACAGGGTTTAGATCAACACCTCCGCAAACCTTTGACATTATCATGCCTGTTGCGTTTCCACCATGACATAGCCTTACATTGAAAGTTGTACTTCCGCTCTGGCCTTTTGGCACAGTGAAAGTACCTCCGCCGATGAAATAGACATCATAGTCTAATTCAATGTCTTTGGTTTTAAAGCCAGTGTTTGCTAAATTATCCCATGCAGTTACTTTGACATAGTATTGTCCTGCTAAAAGATTCCAGTGGTTTATATTGCCTTTCCAATAACCTTGTTGTACAGTTAGTGTAACAGTTCTTCCTGTTGAAGTTCCATTTGCATAGAACAATTCAGCAGTTGCCCCATTAACTCCTGAACCATCGTCGGTTATAGACGCCTTAACTGTAAAGATATTAGCTCCACAGCCGAATTCATCTTCTCCGAATTTTGGCTCTACAATGATTATTGTTGGTGCAGTATTATCCATGAAATCAATCTCAGAGTGTATGTCTTCAGCATTTTCCACGTTGTCGATGCCGTACCATTCTAGTGTAAATTGACCGTCTTTAAGATAGTCAATCACAAAAGAACCATCATATAATATCCATCCTCCACCGTTGACTCTGTAGTATATTTCATCACATCCACTTCCACCGTCACTACATGTTAGGGTGTAAGTTGTATGGTTTGTTACATACCAGTCTCCAAGGGCGTATTTGGATTTTGGATCTCCAACAGTTTTTGTTGTTGTAGGGTCTGTATTGTCCATGAAATCTATTTCAGATTTTATGTTTTCTACATTTCCGACATTATCTGTGCTGTACCATTGTAAAGTGAACTGACCTTCTGGTAAGCTCAAAGTAAATAGTCCAGTGTATTTCATCCAAGTGCCATTAGCGTTGTAGTATGTCTCATAACATCCGCTTCCACTTCCATCATCACATGTTAAGGTGTAAGTTGTATGGTCTGTTACATACCAGTCTCCAAGGGCGTATTTGGATTTTGGATCTCCAACAGTTTTTGTTGTTTCTGGTGCTGTTCTGTCAATCATATATTGGAATTGGTCTGTTCCAACATTGCAAGCTTTATCTTTTGCTCTCTTAGTTACAACACATGAGCCATCATCTGGACAGTATGTATCTAAAATAACATTAAAGTCTGCATTGCAAATACTTGCGCTCCATTCAGAGGTATATGGCGTATCACCATTATTCTGAATCATTATCTGACACTCAAGCAAGTTTAAATCATCGTCAGTTTCACTGACTATGAAGTCGCTATTATGCCAGACTTCTGTTGGAGCAGTTATATCAACAATTGGATTTGTCTGATCAACATATAGGTAGTTAGAAGCATCACTTTCTGCTCCTTCATTTCCAGCCATATCTGTCGGTCTAACTTTTATTCTATAACTATGTCCATCACTCACAGCTAGAGTATAACTGTTTGTTGTTGGACTCGCTATAACATTAAATCCACCATCGTCAATTTCAACAAATACATCGAAGAAAGCAATATCTGCACAACCAGTTGTGTCATAATCCCATATAAATGTTACTTCAGATTTATTTGTGAATCCTTCATAACAATTACCTATGCTTTGGGCTTCTGGTTTGTCTGCTGTTGGATCAATTATGTCAACACATAAATCACAGCAATCATCTGGATAGATAATTGTCTCTAGATTATTTGCTTTGTCTTTTGCTCTTCCGCAAAATACGTGCAAACCATCTAAAATCCATCCATCTTGTCCAGGATCTGAGTGCCATAATTCAGTTATATCTCCATCATTGCAGAAACCATCTTCACAAACTGCATTTCTTATTGCGAAATTATCCCATTTGTACTGGACATTTATCAAAGGACTGTCGCCCAAGCCAGCATCGCTTGAAATTCCATTACCAATTACTTCTTGGTAATTGACATATGCTTTATGTGTATTATCACATTGTCTTGGGTCATAGGTCTCATTGTATCTTGTGAAGTACGTTACATTTGTATCGGGCGCTGTTCTATCTTGAAACTCAATAAGTTTTCCAGTTACTAAAACACTGTCTACATGGCCGTAATCACCGTCGCCATTATTCAATCTAAATCGTATTTGGATTTCTTGTTGGTTATCGGCGCCAGATAAATTCCAGTTCTTTAGTATCCAGGTATAATGCGTTCCTAGAACAATCTCGAGGGTTGTCCAATCTCCTGAATCACCAATTCTCCATTCAATTTCAAGTTGGTCATTTGAAGGAAGACTCGATGTTCTTCTATAATAACTTAGGGCAATGTTTTCATATCCGGAAGTATTTATAGAAGCTCGAATGTACGAATCATCCATTATAGACACATATTCATCATCTATTGGGTCTTTTGTCTCTATCGTGATGTCATCATCATTAATCGGATGTGTATAATCATATACATACCATCCATGCAGATTCATCTCATGATAAAGATTTAATCCATTAGTATAGTTGTATTCGTCAAAATTATCTTGGAACAGGGTTACAGCATTAACACTTGCAAAACCGCCTATCATCATCACTATCATCACTGCAATAGCAAGGAATAAAATTCCTTTGCTTTTTATCATTTTATTTCTTTTTTTAAACCTCCTTTCAATCGAGTTTCCTCGTTAAAATTTTTTACCTCTTAAATATATTATTTGAGGCACATAAGTCTAAGGATTTAATCAATTTTTTTAATCAAACTTAGACGTATATTCAAGAAAAATTCCTTTAAAAGCATTATGGCATCTAATCATATATGTTTTTTCCGACGGTGTTTGTTATTACTCTAAGTTACAACAAATACTGTAAAGAATTTGGTGCTTTCAGATTTCTTCAATTTTTAGTAAAGAATTCACAATCGCGTTCTTGACTTCAAGATGTTTTTTTTCAAATTCATCAAGCCATGAAGAAAGAAGTGTTTCCTTTTTTTCTTTTTCCAGTTTAATATTTTTCAGTTTTGCATAGATTTTTATCTCATTTTTTGTCATGAAATAAAATGGCCGGATTATTATTTTTTTATTTGTATGTGTTAGGGGTAAAAGGGCCTTTATCTTCTTTTTAATATCTCCTTTAGCCATAAATATTTCGAGAACCTGGAGAGAAATATCGTCGAGAGATTCATGAGAAATTGATTTGCCCCCTATTTTATTTTTAGTGAGCAAATCTTTGATATCTGGAATAATTTTCTTTTCATTTTCAAAAAGATTGTATTTTCTTATGGTGTAAAAAACCTTTTTTTCAAAATAAGAAATGAATTTATTTTTGTTTAGCTTTTTTCCGTTTTGAAGTGTTAGGATTGTTTCCGATTTCATTTTTCATATTTTTTTGGAGAGTTTGGAAACTAATTTATTATAAACTTCGTCTTCTGGAAAAGAATCCGCAAAGTCCTTTTTTCTTTGGTTATATCTTTCTTCTGCTTGTTTAGGATTAAGACCCTTAGCTATGCTTGCTTCAATGAATTTTTTCCTAAATTTTGGATAGAAAAGAGATAACTTGTCGGCTAGTTGGATAACTTTTCCTTCTTTTGTTTTAGGATTAGATTTCCGACCATGATTTAAAATGCAATCTCTTAGATTATTATTAATAATAAAATATTGTTCGCACATTTCTAGACTGTATTTTGCATGATTTTCTTTTTGCAGGACATAGCCAACATCATGGAGCCAAGCGGCAATTTCTAATTCTTCAAGGTCTATTTGCCCTTCAAAACTTTTTAATTTTATAATCTCTCGTATGGCTGTGAAAACACAATGAGAGTGTAAAATTTTAAGTTCTTCCTGTAATTTTCCAACTTTTTTGCCCTTTTCTTCTATTTGTTTTTTACCATATTCTGAAAATTGCCTTAATGCATATTTTTTAGCGAGTTCTGGTGTTGGGATTTGCTTAGACGATTGCAATGTATTCATAACTTAGATAAGAATAATTCTTCTATAAAAATCTTTTGAATCGTTAGGCGATTCATTTGACATGTATGCACTGAACAGGGCAAGAATCTTGTGCTGCTTTGTTGCACTTGAATTCTTTCTCTGAAATTGTCGTTTTCTTTGCCTTTGCTTTGTTATCTGAGGTCATGATCCAGTTTTCTGGACAAACTGAAGCACATGCTCCGCAACCAATGCATTTTTCATGCTCTTGAACGATTTTGTATGTCTTTTCTTTTGCCATTTTTTGTCTTTTCTTTTTTTATATTATTGATATCAATAAGATATCCATATGAATTCAATATGATATCAATAGAGGTTTAAAAATCTAATCTACGGATGTTGGCTTGAAAACAGATAAAATTCTCCTAAAATGTGCTGAAATAAGGTTTATATACACACAAATTAAGTAGAAAAGGCCTATTTTAAGTATAGATTATAGTTATTTTAGAAAGGTTTAAAAGATAAAAATACATACAGATTAAGTAAAGGTGTGCACATGGAATACATAGAAAGAGGCAGGGATCCGCCAAGGGAACTTCCGCAGGAGAAGGATACTCTAGATTTTTTAAGACTTGTAAAGAAAGAAGTCTATGGTTTGAAAAGAACTCCCCGGTTTCCTGGACAAGAGACACATGTTTTAAGGACTTTTATCGTCGCTATTGTCTCTTTGTTAATTATAAGTTCTGCTTTTGTTTTATTGACAGATACTTTCAACTTGAATCTTACGGGGAGAAGTACTTTTACTCAGGAAGCTGTGACGTATCAAGATAATCTTAATCTGGATATAAACTCTAATCAGAAGTATAACTGGATTCCGGAGAATTATGGTAAACTTACCGGCTTGGGTGTTTCTGGAAGGCTGATAATTCAGGAAGGAGGATATGCCCGAGTCTATTTAGGTGATAGGTTAATTTTTGACAGTTCAAAGACAGAGAATCTAGAATCAGTTAGTTCTGGAACAAGTTCTTTGATGCCAATAACTGGCCGGGTTATTGAAGAAGTCGGGCAAGAGAATACTTCGGGCATCATTCCCAGTGAAATCGGGAACATAACAAATACTACAAATGCTACCGATACTGCCGAGAACGTTACAATCCCCTTACCCTTGCCGTCTTTATCAGAGAATACAACCCCTATTGGGAATTTATCTGAAAATCTCTCTGGAGAAGTAATTGAAGACCAAACTTTAAACCAAACTTCAAATCAAACTCAGGAAGAGCCAGAAAAGCAAGTGAATATCTTGGAATTTGATTTCTCAGGCGTATGCATTGATACTTGTGATTTAAGTGGAATTAATCTAACTGATGAAAGTTATAATCTCCGATTTGAAGTAGAGAACGCAAGGATAGTTGTTAAGGGCATTGATTATGAAATACTGCCGGTACAAATAGCAGAAAATATCAGTCAGGAGAATATAACCCTCGCTAATTTTACAGAGAATATTACACAATATGCTGCAGTCATCGGCCAGCCTGTAAAATGGTCAAAGAGAATTTTTATTTCAGATTCTGATAAGGCAAAAGAAATTAAGATTGATGTTCCGCTTGAAGCAGACAAGGTTAAAATAAATGGGGAAGATACTAAAGCTGAAAAAAAAGGTAAGAAATCAGAAATTTTATTTAATGCAACTTTAAATGAGTACGAAATAACTTATGAAACTTCTGCGCCAGAGATATCTAAAAAAGAAATATCTCAGAACAGAAAAGAAATAATTGTCACAGGTCCCGATAGTGTTCACTATCAGAATGTTTTGGCATCTACCGATATTCAAGAAGCACCAAAAGAAAGAATAAAACTCTACTGGCTTGTCAATGGTACAAGACAATTGGTTGAGAATATAACTTATTTTGATGAGAATAACAATGGCTTGATTGAGAGAATTGAGTGGATAGTTCCTTCTCTGTCTGAACAGAGATATGAAATTGTGATTGAAATTACAAAAGCAGAACATCTTGATGAGAACAGGGATTTTATTTCAGATATCTACGAAAAAGTTTATCAGTTAGATAATGTTTGGAGCGAGGAGATTTCGCAAGAGCACTATGTCCGGGTTGTTTTTGAAAAAAATCTGACAAATGAGAATGATATAACTCTTTATCCAAGAATTGTTTCTGGAAATCCAAGAATAGAAGTTTATGAAGTAAATGGAACAAAACTTATTGCTGAATTCACAAGCCTGCAAGAGAATGAATACAACAAAGTTTTTTTAACTAATCTTGAAGGGGAACAAGATACTTTTGATTTAAAGATTGTTGGCGGTTCCATAGAATTTGACCATATAATTGATCCAATAACTGATGAGTTTTATGATGATTTTGAATCAGGACTTGGAAAATGGGACGGAAATGGAGCAACGAATTGGGGGACTAGTGGGACGAGATATATCAGTCCTTCTACTTCTTTATATTCAACAAATGGTCGAGAGGGAAACATATTCAGTGATGATATTGATACAAGCGCGGCTACATTTATTAATGCAACATTTTGGTTCTATCCTACTGCTGCTGTTGACAGTGGAGATTATGACTTTTATTTTTGCTATGGTTCTGGAACCTGTACTCTTATGGGCAATTTTGGTGCATTAGCCAATGATGCTTGGGTTTTAGTAGAATATACAACCTCTAACAGCAATTTCTTTAGAAGTGATTTTTATATAAGGATGAACGCAAATGTGGGAACTGGTGAAACTGCTTGGATTGACAACTTTTTAGTTCAAATTACAACCCCTGATTTGGGGGTAACAGCTGATTTTGGAACAAATCCTGTTGAAGAATATAATGATGGAGATGGCTCAATAACTTTTGATATGAAGTGCACCCAAGGGAATAATCCTATCTCAATGATTCAGTTATGGACTAATACAACTGGAACATGGAAAGCGAATTATTCTAATTCATCTTATTCCTCGGGAGATTGGTTAAATATAACTGTTGCAGGAATTCCAAATGGACAGAACTATAAGTGGGCTGTTTGGTGTAATGATACAAGCAGTTTAGATGACTGGACAGATACAAACAGAACATTTATCGTAGATTCCACTCCTCGTTTAAATGTTCAGTATGTTGAATTAGATAAAAGTTCAGATTCTTGGTTTGGGGATATAATCTTCAACGCAACAGTTATTAATCAATTAGATCAGCCAGTTACAGGGGCATCTGTGAACTTAACTGTGACCCCGCCAGCCGGGAGGGATGTGGATGCGAGGATGGTTGAGATGAAAGATGATGGGGAATATCCCGACCTTTCTGCAGATGATGGAGTTTATACTGTTAAATTTGATATAAGTTTGAATGGTTCGGCTGAAACAACTGGTTCTCACACAACGAATATCGCTGCTAGTAAAGTAGGATATGTTGAAGCATATAACTCTTCGCAATCTTTTACAACTTTTGCATTAAGAAGATGGTGGGGTTCTGCAGGTATACAAGACGCGTATGCAAATTATAAAATCCAAGACGTTGGGGGAGGAATTTGGAATATTGAGATAACGGATTTTAAAGTTTACAGCCCAAATACCGCAGTCACAAATGCAACAGTCAAAATTCCTATAATAAATCAGCCGAGCATTTCTGGATTAGAGGTACAAGCGGGCTCTAATCCCGGTTATCATCTAGAAAACAATAATGTGATTGTTCTTTATATGGCTTTTTCATCAGGAGGAACAACGCAGGCTAATTTCTCTTTTAATGCTTCAAGTGATTTAGTCCTAACTCATAATGATAGATATCAAACCCAGACAATCGGGCTTAGAGAGGGAAAAAACGGATTCACTATTTTTAATAGTCATATCCAGCAGGAGATTTTTGGGAATGCAAATTCAAATTCAGCAGAGAATGGAGAAACAACCCAGGGGCCCCATGCTCCTGGGGAAAATGTTGGGATGAAAGTGGTTGATGGAGAATCTCATGACAATAGGTCACATACAGACGATTGCATGGAAAGAGTTGGAATCCCAAATAATCGAAGCACAGGTACAAAGCAGTATGACATTTGTGGCAATTGCGGTTCTTATTATGAATGGAATATTCATTGGGAGACTCCTACTTGGAATGATTCTTATAAGTACATGGGGGCAGAGATTGTCGCAGCGAATTCAACAAATATCCTATTAAGAATGAAAGATTCGCAGACAACTAATGAGTGGGGTTCGACAAATTATTTTAATGTGACAAAAACTCTGGAGTATTACTCTGATAAAAGATACTATAAAACAAATTTTACAATTGAGAATATTGATACTCAGACAATAAACACAACTCTTGTCTGGGGCAGAGAACCTTGGACATATTCGGGAGGTGCAACAGACCAGAATGATGTGGGTATGTTGGCTGGAAGATATCCTCTGACTACCGAGGAGGATTATACTTTTGAGGAACTTGAATCAAATTGGTGCGGATTTTACGACCAAGTTACAAATTATGGCACAGTAATTATTTTTCCGACAAATACGACCGAGGATGTAGCGACAATATGCGCCCATTTAGACGCAGACCACACTCCATTAGGAACAAGTTCGGGACAGAATGACTGGCCTTTCCAAACAGACCATCAAGTTTTTTCGAATGGTTACGCCGATGATATTTTTGCAGCTTGGGAAATCGGGGATTTTGCTCCTGGCGCATCTAGAAGTATCGCATTCTATCACTGGGGCGGCTATAATAATGCTGCAGCAGGTCTTGAAGGAGAAATCGTCGCAGATGCACTAGAGATTCATAATCTGAATTCTGGGGCAGAGGGCGATACAACAAATCCAATCGCTGTCCAAGGAACAAGTCCTCCTGATGATTATGATTCTTCAAGTGATTCAATTACATTTGATATGAAGTGTTCAGATAATTCTGCTGTTTCAATGATTCAGCTCTGGACAAACACAACAGGCACTTGGCATGCTAATTATACAAATGACTCTTATACAAATGATACATGGCTCAATATAACTGTTGCAGGAATTCCAAATGGACAGAACTATAAGTGGGCTGTCTGGTGTAATAATACCGTCGGTTTTACAAATATGACTGAGAATAGGACCTTTTCTGTGAATACTTTGACAGATTGCGCAACACTAAGTAAGGCCAATACTGCTTATGGGCTCTTGAATGATGTTTTTAAATCCTCGGGAGCTTGCTTTACAATAAATGCAGATAATATAACCCTTGATTGCAATGGCCACAATATAACTGGAACTGCAACGTATGGTGTTTATTCGAATCCAACATCGGGTCTAACTGTAAAGAATTGTAATGCAAATGTAGCATTTTATGGGTTGTATTTAAAAGGTAACAATACTCGGGTGATAAATAGCAGTTTCGGTGGTAATTGGTATGGTGCCTTAGTTGGAAATGGTATTAATGCTAGTGTAATAAATTCCACTAGTTACAATAACGTATACCGTGGATTCTACATACAGGGTTTGAATGATAGTATTTTTATAAATAACACGGGAACTGATGACGGTCTAAATACCTTTTATTTAGTCTTCTCAAAAAATGTAACCTTCCTTAACAATACGGTGACAGGCAGGGGATTCTGGATACAGGCCAATGGTTTTCTTCCTGGGGCCCAATATTATCAGCATTCTATAAATTCGAGCAACATAATAAATGGCAAGCCTGCCAGATATTATAATGATATTGATCTTGCTTGTCCGAATAACACGGTACTTAATTTAGGTTCAGATTATTCGTTTATAGGATTTTTGAGTTGTGAAAATGTAACCCTGGAGAGTACAACTGCTTATGATATGATTGGTTTATACAATACTAATAATTCAATTGTGAGAAACTCAAATTCCAGCTTTAAAAATGTTGGTTTTACTTCCCAGTATTCTTCAAATAATCAGTTCATAAACAACACTGCAGAAAGAAATAGGGAAGGAGGGTTCATAATCTGGTACTATGCACACAATAATAGTTTTGTTAATAATACCCTGCTCAATACAGAGAATGGAATAAGCTTTACATATTCTAACGATGCTGTAGTGACTGGTAACAATATTACTATTGATGTCAAATCATACTCCATACTCCCTAGTTTTAGAGGAATCGTTTTTTATTCTTCAAATAATTCTCTAGTGCAGAATAACTACATTAAGACTTCCGTAGATAATAGTCTATCTTATGCGATAACCTTGTTTGGTGCTTCAACGAGAAATGTGTTCAGAAACAATCTGATTAGTGCTACTTATGCAAATACCCCCGATATAAATTTTACAGGTTTGGGTATAAACAATTTCACAAACTGTACTTTCAACAAATCAGATACCTATGTTTCTTTAACAGGTAAAATAAACGTCTTCTGGTATGCTGATGCTTATGTGAATGACTCTGGTGGTTCGCCTGTTGAAAGCGCAAATGTTTCTATTAAAGATGTTAACTCGGTCTTGCAAAATTGGAGTTTAACAAGCTCATCAGGTTATACTCCAAGGGTGACTCTAAGGGAGTATATGCAGAATGCGACTTCAAAATACTTTGATACAAATTATACTTTCAATGCAAGCAAAGCAACATATAATGACGCTCTTGTGCAGGTTAATTTAACGAATAATGCAATTGATGGAAATCTTGGCAAAGTTGTTCTGACTTTATCATCAGCAAATAACCCCCCGGTTGTAGAGAGCATAACAACCATTCCGGGCCAGAGTATAACTGAAACTGGCGAGACAAATGTAACTTTCTTTGCAAACATATCTGATCCAAATGGGTTGACAAATCTTGATACTATTAATGCAACATTCAATTTAACAGGGCAGGCCATAAGAGAGAATGCAACTTGTGTAAATATAACTGCTTTTAATTCAACACTAGGAAATTATTCATGTACTGTCCGGATATGGTACTGGGATGCTGGTGGGGACTGGAATGTAACGGTTAATGCAAAAGATGCGGAAGGAAACACTGCTTCGAAAGTAGATACTTTTGTTCTAGGTTCAACAAGTGCTTTTGTTATCAATCCAAGCACAATAAACTGGGGAACAATTGCCCCTGGTTCGACAAATAAACTGCCGAATACCTTTATCTTGATGAACAACACTGGAAACACGAACATATCTGCCGGTGGTGTTCAGGTCAGGGCCTATGATCTTTTAGGAGTTCCTCCGAATGATAATTATTTTATTCCTGCTGCAAACTTTTCAGTATCTGCTTTCTCAGGAACTGATGGGTGCAATACTACTGCAACCGTAATGGTTAATGCATCATATATTGCAATTACTGGTTCGGTATTGAACATAGGAAATAATACTGATGACAAGGGCCAGGCTAATCTTTATTATTGTATTAGGGAAGTTCCATCAAATATAATCTCGCAGGCATATTCAACCTCGGGCCTAGGGGCCTGGACAATAAAGATTATTGCTCTGGCTGTAATGATTTTGCCTGCAAGAAGAAGGAAGAAGAAACCGCTTACAAAAGAAGTCGATGAAGAGCTTTCTGAGTTGACAGACTTGCCTCAAGACAAACTTGAACTGCTTGAGACGATGATGAAGATAGAAAAGCTAAAGGAATTGAGAGAAGCACAGGAAATATCAACAGAGGATATACTTGAAGCAATCAAATTGAAGAAAGAAGGAATTCCACTTTCCATTTTTGATTCAAATCTTGCGCCATCAGAGTCATTGATAAAGTACTTGAAAGAGAATCTTAAATTGACGTACCATGAGATTGCGGAAATATTGAACAGAGATGACAGAACCGTCTGGGCGACTTACAAGAATGCATCTAAAAAATTAAAAGAGAGAATGGAAATTAAATCAAAAGGAGTAAGCATCCCTGTTTCAATTTTTGCAAATAGAAAATTAAGTATCTTGGAATCAATGGTCAATTATTTAATCAACAAAGGATTTTCTTACAAAGAGATTTCTGACCTTGTTGGAAAAGACCAGAGAAATATCTGGACAATTGGTTCAAGAGTCAAGAAAAAACTAGGATACAAGGGGTAGGGTGCCGAGACTCAAAAAGATTAGTTTTTTAACTTCCTATATTATATATTATAATATAATAATATAGGAATACCCTATTAATACTTAAGAGGTACAAAGTAAGTTAGAAGAATATCTAAAAGCAGTTTTTGATTTTTATTGTTAAATTCCTGAAAATCCTAAAACTTTGTAAAATATGTAAAAACATATAAAAGCCAAAAAAAAAGAAATATTTAAAAAGGCTAAATTCTAAGAAGGAGATAAGAAAAAGAGAAAATGAGGCAAAAAATTTTATTTGTTTGTTTTTTGACACTAGCATGTCTATTGATTGCAACTTCTTTATCTTCGGCATCGATGTTTGATTGGCTTACTGGAAGATTAACTCAACAAGATACAAGTTTAACAATCACTATCTCTGGAAATGCTCCTCGTGTTGAAACGATTAGTACAATTCCTAACCCGAGTGTAACTGAGACTGGTCAGACAAATATCACTTTCTTTGCAAATGTATCTGATCCAGATGGATTAACAAATTTGGTTGCAGTTAATGCGACATTCAATAGAACTGGACAATCAATAAGAGAGAATGCAACTTGCGTTAATGTAACTGCTTTTAATTCAACACTAGGAAATTATTCATGCACTATTAGAATATGGTACTGGGACCAAGCAGGAGATTGGAATGTAACTGTTAATGCGACAGATTTAGATAATAATATTGCTGGAAAGATAAGTGGATTTACTCTTGGTTCAACAAGCGCATTTCTTATCAGTCCAAGTGCATTGACCTGGGCAAATGCTGCACCAGGAGCAATCAATAGAACACCATCAAATCAGCCAACCTTAATGAATAACACTGCAAATACCAATATCACGGTAGGAAATGTACAGGTCAGAGCTTATGATTTAGAGGGATTCCCAAATAAAGCTTATAGTATCCAGGCAGGAAACTTCTCCATAGCTCCTTACACTGGAAGTTTTGTTGAGTGTAATACCACTGCAACAACAATGATTAATGCATCATATGCTGCAATTGGGGGAACTGCCTTGAACATAGGAAATAATACAGATAACAAGGGTCAGGCTAATCTTTACTATTGCTTGAGACAAGTTCCCTTCAGGAATAATATCACAAGCGTATAATACAACAGGTTATGGATCCTGGACAATAAAGATAGCATAAATATATAAAGAATAATTCATAAAAAAGTTAGTTAACAAAAAGAGGTAAAAAAATGAAGAATAGTTTTAGAGTAGGTATCATATTATCTGTCTTAGCTGCAGTTCTTATGCTAAGTTTTATGCAAGTAAGTGCATTTGGAATAACTTCTATGTACTGGAAAGAAAGGCCTCTTGAACTTAAGCCAGGCCAGGTTGCAGAGGTAACACTTGAATTGCAGAACATGGTCGGCAATGAGACCGTGACTTTGAATGGTACCCTAATGAGCGGTTCAGAAATAGCTGAGATAACCGATGCAAGCACGGTATATGTTGTTCCACCACAAACAAAAAATGTTCTAGTCCATCTAAAGATAACAATTCCAGAGAATGCTCCTCTTGAAAAGGAGTATACTATCGGCGTGTCTTTCTTAGAGATAAAGACCGGCGGACAGGGCGTTGCAATCGGCTCTGAAATAGAGAAATCTTTCCCAGTTATCGTCCGAATTCCGGCGAGTGCTCCTGCATCAACACCTGTTTCCCAGGGAACATCTGCTTGGTTAGTAATCCTAATTATTGTCATAGTGATAATAATAGTCTTGGTTATTCTGATGCTGATAAAGAATGCAAAGAAGAAATAAACCTTATCTAATCTGATAGCGACAATAATTTTAAATACGTGTTTTTCTTAAGTTAACAATGAAAAGAGGACCACTTGTAATTCTTGTAGTTTTATTTTTATTTGTAATTTTATCTGTTGGTGTTTTTGCAGTTGATACTACTGGGAATGCAATTCAGACTGTAGGAAAAGTTACATCTGCGCAGATGCAGGCATCTATTTTTATTCTGAATGCTGCACCAGCAGTAAATTATCTTTTTCCTGAAGAGAATGAAACTTATAGGAATTCTTCTATGTATCTAAATTATTCAGTCTATGATCCGGATGGAATATCTCTGGTTTGGTATAACTTAGATAGCACTGCGAATATCAGTTTGGGAAATTCTCCAAGCAATGCTATTCATCTGAATATGTCTGATGGAAATCACACACTTTTCTTTTATGTGAATGATACCCTGGGGGTTTTAAATTTCAGCGTTGTGCACTTTTTTATGTATGATACCCGAACGATTATCATTTACAATACGTTCAAGACAAATATGAGTGGAAGTACTACTAATTTTGATTCTTTGAATCAGTCCCAGTTGGAGAATTTATCTAATATGACTCTTGAACATACGGGATATGGAAAAATAGTCTGGCTTGAAAGGATAAACCTGACTAATGATAGCAGCCCGGGAGATAGGGTTACAGTAATAGATTATAATGTCATTATAGGGCATGAATTTATTTTTGTTAATGTGACAAATTTGTCAAATCTGGATAAATCAGCAAGACTTTGGTTCTATAATCTTAATTACGCAAATCCAAGAGTCTTGAAGGATGGAGTACTCTGTCCAGATAGTGTCTGTTCAAATAAATTATACTCTTTAGGAACACTTAGGGTGGATGTTACAGATTTCAGCAATTATAGTCTTGAGGAAACGCCCGAAGTTCCTGGACCTGGTGGCGGTGGTGGTGGAGCGGCGCCAATTGAAAAAGCAGGAGCCTCCGGGGCTAGTTTCATATTATACTGGGATAAGACGGGGATTTCTCTAAAACAAGGAGAGACTAAGAGTGATAGGCTGCTTATAGTGAATAATGGGAGTGTCGATCTTAGTTTAAGCTTAGTTTTACAGGATATAGGGGAGATATTAAGGGCCAATGAAACTGAATTTAATCTGCCGGTTGGAGAGACAAAAGTAGTACGTTTAGATTTTATCGCCTTGGAAGATAGAAAACTAGGGTTTTATTTAGGAAAGATTACTGTCAAAGGAGGAGGGATAGTTCGTGAGATGTTGGTTATAATCGAGATTGAGAGCAAGGATTCTCTGTTTGATGTTACAATTGAAATACCGCAGGCATTTCAGAAGGTCTATCCAGGAGAGGAGGTTGTTCCTTTGATAAAGGTCTATAATCTCGGGGCAACTGGAAGAGTAGATGCAAACATAGAGTATAATATCATAAATAAATCAGGAAACGTAATAACTACCGACCAGGAGACCATTGCAGTAGAGACCCAGGCAAGTTTTATAAAAGAGCTTAAAGTTCCAGACAGTGCTAAGTCTGGAGAGCACTTTGTTTATGTTAGGGTCTTATATAATAATCAGACTGCAAGTTCAAGTGCGAGATTCTTTGTGATAAGCAGGCCATTTATTCAATCTAGTCTATTCACTTATCTATTGTTGATAGTAATAATAATCCTCCTTGTGACTATCTTTGTAGCGATTTATTTAACTCTCCGGTCAAAAAGCAGAGCTAAAAATGAACCTAGAATAGATGGGAATGTCCTGATGGCGAGTAGAAGGATAATCCGGCCAAAATACGGAAAAAAAGACCTTAAGTGGGCTCTAGAAAGGGAGGATTCCCGGGAGTACTCCTTTTAAAAAACGTGTGTAGGTTCATGACATTTGTCACCCCCTAGAATAATTTGCTAAAATCAAAATAAACTTGACTTGGAGTCTTCTTTTCTAGACTAGAATGAGGTCTAAAATGGTTAT
>Ga0268276_1002036_pt1 | contig 18113 bp, 16 predicted proteins | sample saktaG_4_FD_190145 | JGI IMG/M metagenome (GOLD analysis project Ga0268276, IMG submission 190145) | Saline water microbial communities from Sakinaw Lake, British Columbia, Canada - sak_2010_1_5_45m | ecosystem: Environmental > Aquatic > Non-marine Saline and Alkaline > Saline ...
GCTTTATGCCAATCTGCCTTTTCGTTATCTGCTGCCCGTCGATGTACTCTATGTACTCAAAGCCGAATGTATTGAAGTTTATCATGCCCGGGCTGGAGGACGAGTTCTGGCACATTGAGGCCGCACCGCCCACATTGTTGGCGGAAGTTGCGCCTGTGCTGAATGTGATGTGCCGCCTACAGTAGCTGCCTCCATGCACAAAGCTAGTTGCAAAATACTTCTCCTCGCCAGGCGCCATGTAATAGTAGTCGCTTATGTTGTAAGTTCCAGACGCCAAGCATCCAGAGCCGCCCTCATCGAAGAACTGCGTGGCTTTCCCTCCGTCTGCGCCTATGACGCCAGTGACCCTTATCGGGTAAGCGCCATTGTTTCTGAAGAAAAAGTAAGGATATGTGATGGCTGAGCTCGATATATATCTGCCACTAATATCGGTAATGGCAATAGGGCTGGCGCTTGACCAGTACGTTTTCGACTGCGTCATCTGCGCATCGGATGCCATTCCGGGGAAGAAGCCGAGGAGCGCGACTGAGACGAGGGCGACGATTAGGACTACTGCTAAAAGAACGAGGTATTCGGTTGCTCCTTGCGCGCGAAAACAATGCCTCATGCCCATTGTGAAGGGGGCGAAGCTTTTATCCTTTCCGCGCGTGCTCGGGCTTCCAAAACTGTTATAAATCTATGTTAAGTATAATTAACATAGAATTAATTCGGTGTTAATTATGGATGACATAAAATTGGAGCGCGCGGCGGTGGAGCTCAACCCATGGTGGAAAGGCGGCGCGCCGGCGCAGGGCATACTGCCCCGCGAGCTTTCAGGCCAAATCGAGAAATACCTGCCGCAGCGCCAGATGATTGCCATCACCGGATTGCGCAGGACCGGCAAGACAATGCTCTTCTACAGGACGATTGGCGGGCTTCTCAGGAAAAATGAGGCGGCATCCATAATGTATTTCTCATTCGACGACTTTGCCGATGCCGACCCGCACGGGCTGTCGTCCGTCGCAAAGGCGATAAATGGCATTGAGCCGAAATACCTGTTCTTCGACGAAATACAAAAAGTGCCAAACTGGCAGGAAAAGGTCAAGCGCCTTTATGATTCCGGCAGGCACAAAATATTCCTTTCCGGCTCGGAATCCCTCTTTATCAGGGGCAAGGCGCGCGAAAGCCTTGCCGGAAGGATATACGAGTTCCAGCTGAAGCCGCTTTCCTTCTCGGAATATGCCGCCTTCTCGGGCCTGGGCGCAAACCCGCGGCTGAACGCGGCGGAGCTTCGCGCCCTTTTTGCAGAATACCTGCTCACAGGAGGCTTCCCGGAGCTTGCGGGCGCCAAGGACGCGGCATTGGTGCGCAAGTATGTCCGAGAATCCATTTTGGAAAAGGTCCTGTTTTCGGATGTCCCCCGGCTTTTTTCCATCGAAGAGCCGTCAATCATGCAGGCCATGATGAACATAATAATCGAAACGCCCGGGCTTTTGGTTGAGGCAAGCTCGCTGTCCAAGGACCTGGGAATCTCCCGCCAGACGCTTTCCAAATATCTCTACGCGCTTGAGGCATCGCTTTTGGTGAGGAAGCTTTACAATTTCTCAAAATCCCGCACATCCACCGAGCGCAAGCTGAAGAAATATTACCCAGCATTCGCATGCTCCGCGCTCACCCCTGCCGCAGACGAGCTTCACACGTCAAGGCTGGTGGAAACAGCATGCGTGCTCCATTCAGGCGCGCAATTCTTCTGGCGCACCCCTCAGAAGGACGAAGTCGACATGGTCCTTGATTCAAATGGCAATCCCCTGCCAGTCGAGATAAAATGGGGGAAACACCTGAAATCGTCAGGCATGGGGAAGTTCATGGCCAAATTTCCCTGCCCGCGCGGGCTCCTTCTCACGCGCGACGCGCGCGGGCGCGACGGGAAGGTGGAACGCAAGCCCGTGGTGGAATTCCTGCTTGAAAAAAGCGGCTGACGCGCAGGGGTGCCATCACTGCGAAAGCCGCGTCTCGCCGGGCATGCCATGCGCATCATGCTGCTCGATAAAGGGCATTATTGCGCATTATGCCGGGCAGCGCCAAATGCCCCATCCGGCCCGGAAAAATCGCGCAGGAGATAATGGGCTAGGCTGCTGGCTCGACGCATTTTATCAAAAGTGGTTTGCTCCCAATCTCCCTTTTCGTTATCTGCTGCCCGTCCACATATTCGATGTACTCAAAACCAAAGTTGTTCACCTGTAGGAAGCCGGGTGTGGAATTTGAGTTCTGGCACAAGGTTTTTGCGGCATACAAATACACGACTGATATGCAATTTCCAGTTCCTGGGCTGTCCGGGCCAATCAGCGGCACTCCATATCTATACTGCCCTCAGAAACGCAGGCTGCCAACAACAACTTCCTCGCCTGCACCAAGATAATAATAGTCGCTAATATTGGGGTAAGTCGTGCCATTGCCGCATTTGCTGGCATCACAAAACATCGTGGTAACCAGGCACCCGCTTCCGCCAAGCATCTTTGTTATCCTTATCGGATACGCGCCTTGGTTCTTTATCTTCATTGAAACGAACGTGAGCCCCCAATTTGTGCTGTACTTTGCCGCAAATTCGCCCACCGCAATTGGGCTTGCGCTTGACCAATAAGCCTGCGACTGGGTTACCTGCGCATCGCTTGCCATCCCCGGGAAGAAGCCGAGCAAAGCCACGCTGACAAGGGCAACGATTAGCACCACTGCCAACAAGACCAGGTATTCAGTCGCCCCCTGCCCGCGATAACAATGCCGCATGCCCATTGTAGGGGGGGGCGAAACTTTTATTCCTATGCGCGATTTTGCTGCAAAAGCCATTTCTAGGCAGGCACGTATTCGATGGCGTGCATTATGCTGCGCAATAAATGGCATTATTGCGCATTATGTTGGGCAATGCCAAAACATACAGGCGAACACCAACCCGCTGATGCGCTGCCTGATATTGCGCAGTGTTTTAAATTTCAGCCGCGTATTTCCCCCATGCAATCCTCCTTTCAGGCAACTGAACAGGCCGAGGCGCCAGCCGCTGAAACGGCAAGCGCAAAGGCAGGCAAGCTCCACCTGCTTTCCCTGCTCACATTCACGCCAACAGGCAACCCGCTTCTGGAGCTCACCTCCGGCCAGCGCAGCCTGTTATTCGACTATCTCCTCCGCTCGCTTCACAACCAGAGGAAAGAGCAATCCGAGCGCGTGTCCGCGCTTACCAAGAAAATCGTAATGCCTGCCTCGCTAACGGCTGCCGCAGTGAGCGCTCGCACGCTTTCGCAGAGGGGAAGGGCAGCTGCAGCCTCCGAGGTCCAGAAAGCAGAGGAGGCGAAAAAGGAGGAAAGGCAGAAAATCGCGCTTAAGACAGTGAAATGGGAAGGCGCCAAAACCGGCGAAGGGGGCGGCGCCGGGGAAGCGGCGGCAGGGGCAGCAGGCATGAAATTCGCCTCCCTTCTCTACAGGAAGGGGGAGGGCGAAAAAGGCGGCGAACCAGGAGGGCTGGGTCCCTCGTTCTCGTCCGCTTTTGGGCAAAAGTCAGGCACAGTGTCTGCGGCAATGGGAAAGCTTCTGCCTGTGATTGACGATTATTCGCGCGGGGACGCTGCAAGGGAAAAGCGCGTGGTGGATGACCTGCGCAGCCGCATGCGCTCGCAGGGCTACAAGACAGATGATCTGATGGCCTCCCTTCTCATGGTGATAGAGGACGACGTCTGGTCTGGCGAGGAAGGAGGGTTGGACACTGCAAAGCCGCATGGGGGGGCCACAAGGCTTGCCTCGCTTGTGCCGAAAAAGCTGCGCACATCAGCACGGGATTCTGCAGAGGTGCGCCTTGCCTCAGTGCGCGAGATGCTTCGCTACTATTTCCTGGCGCACCCAGAAGACTACCAAGCTGCGCTTGCTGCAGCGCTTGGCATCACGGCAGACCAGGAAGAAGACGTTGCTTTCCTTCAGGAAAGGCTGGCATACCTGCTTGCCAGCATAGGGGCGTTTGCGCTTGCCCAGAAACTCCTTGCCGAACTTAAAAAGAAGAAGAAAATGGACACAAAGGAGTGCCTGATGAGGCTTGGCTACCGATATGACAAGAAAGGCAGGCGCCTCATAGTGGGCAAAAGGACGTGCGGCAAGCCTGCTGAGGCTCGCGGCATAATAGGGGTGCTTTTGGAATCAATGAGGGGAAAAAGCGCGTTTTAGAGGGAGATTTCGGCTGCGCACACAGGCTGCTCAAGCCCAAAAGCAGAGAGTACATCAGGTGCCACTTCGCCAAAATAGCCTGTTTTTTTGCCATCAATGTAAAGCGCAGCGCACCTGCCTTTCATGAAAGTGCCGTATTCCTCTTCGCGCACCTCCGCGTTTTCAACAAGCGCCATCACCACGCCCTTTATCTCGGCAAACGAGGACTTGGCGTGCATAGAGACAATGCCAAGCGACTGTACAAGCTGCGGCGCGGCAACAGGGCCTATCTCATAAAGCTTTATTGGCAGCTTCTCATCCTTGCTGTCTGACAGCGCAGAGAGAAGGTTGGGCAGGATTGATGCTCTAAAGCGCGTGAAATCCACTGTGAGCGGGTTTTCTATCTCCACGCGAGCGCCTTGAGGCAGCCGAGCTTTTTTCTCCATTTCCTCGTTTGAAAGCGTCCAGGTTACTGCCTCATCAAAACCAAGCCCCACTAAAAGCTCGTGGTAGGGGCTTTGGGCTTTTTGCCCGCCCATAGTGGAAACAGAGGGCAATCTGGGCTCAAAATTGTTGAATCCATAGGCAATAGCCACATCCTCAATCAAGTCAACCTCGTTCATGATGTCTGCGCGGTAGCCTGCTGCATATGCAAAGCCACCTTCCACCTTGTAGCCCATTTTTGCCAATAGGCCTGCCACCTGCTCGTGCGTGAATGCCATTCCCAGAAGCCTCTCGGACTCCTTTACAGGCAGGGGCCACTTTTTCTCAGCCAATATCTCATAAGGCGCGCCATTGAGGGTGATTCTTTCCACCTCGCCTCCCCTGTCGGCAAGTGCCGCAACCACGATATTCACTGCCTGCCTCACAGCCTCCTCAGATGTGCCTGTGCAGTCTATGAAAACGTTTTTCGTGTCGGGTGTGAGTTTTGTAAGTTCCCCATTGATGATAGGCGGAAAAGACAGTATCTCCTTGCACGCATCCTCTATCATGGGGCACAAGTCAGTCACGAGGTGCTCGTATGCCATTCCCTTCTCATGCCTCTTGAGTATCTCAAGCGGTGTCATTTTCCCAGTGCTTTCCAGGGGCACAAAGGAAACATCCTCCCGCCCGCAGGCAAAGTACCTAAACGGAGGCGTTACCCTGTCTATGTCATGAATGCCAATTGCAACCTTGCGCCTCTTCCTTCCCAGAGTTTCATGGAGCTTTTCCTGGAGCTGCATGATTGAGCGCACCGTACTGTCATTGAAAGTGATGCCTTTCACCACTGCGCCGCCAAAGTATGGGCGTACCTGGCTCACAGAGTGGTCAACCGACAGCTCCACACCTGAGTCGCCAACAGAATAAGCTGCGGGCTCACCCTTCATGTAACAGCGGAGCGCGCGCGCAATCCCCTCAACAGACAGCGCGTCAGGCCTGTTTGGTGTTACTTCCACATCAAGCTCACCAGTTTCTGTCTTCTCAGTGGGAAAGCCAAGCATGGTAAGCGTGTCGATTGCCTCCTGCTCGGAAACCGAGACTAGCCCATTAAGGTCGGAAAGCGTGATTTGCAGCTGTGCCATATTCGAAAATAAGGGGGGCTAAGTTAAAAAAACAAGACGGAAGGCAGCTAAACGATCGCGTCGACAATGTGTTTCTTGCCCGCTATTGTCACTGACGGCTTTTCGTTTGCGTAGAAAGTCTGCCCTGCCACCTTCACGAACGGGATAAAGGCTTCGCTGGCAACATATAGTCTGCCAGAGCGCATGGAAAGCGCAACGCTCTTTTCCTTCCAGTTCGTGTCTGTGTTTTCCATATTCCCACTATTTGCCATTATATGCCAAAGGGTATATAAAGATAGTGGTTAAAAGCGGTGAAATGGTAAATAGGCAACACAGCGGGCTATGGCAGCATAGGGGAATGAAAAGAAGCCATTCTTACAATGGAACAACCGGCTAAGTCACCACTTCCTGTGCGCACTTTGTCATCAAATCCTTGCCGTTCTCGCGCTTGGTTATCTGCTGCCCGTCAACGTATTCTATGTACTCAAAGCCGAAGTTCCTGATTATGAAAATCCCTGGCGACCTATCGTCGCACCTTGAGGCGACTTTCAGGAAGTAAGTTGTTGTAACATTTGTATACTCTATCTGGTATCCCATGCAGCGCATGTCCAACGGGCTTGATGGCATGTGGTCGCTCCCAACACACCCCTCCTCGCCCGGCGAAAGGATGATTTGTGTGGGTACTCCGGCATTTGTAGTGATGTTTGCGGCGTCAGCGTCAGTAAGCAGCTTCGTAATCGCCACCTTGTAAGGGCCACTGTTCCTGAATTTCAGGTAAATGTAGTTGGTGGCGCTCGGGCCGCTCCTGTCATAGGCGTTACTGATGTCGATGACTGCAATCGGGCCTGCGGATTGCCAGTATGCCCTGCTCTGCGTGATTTGCGCATCCGACGCCATCCCAGGGAAGAAGCCAAGCAAAGCGACTGAGACGAGAGCTACAATCAGCACTACTGCTAGCAAAACAAGGTATTCGGTTGCCCCCTGCGCGCGAACTGCCACGCGAGCGCTTTCGCTGCGAGGGGTAAAAAACCTTCCTTCACGCGCGGAAAATAAAGAAAAAATAAAAGAAAAAAGAGGCTTATTCAGCCTTCTCTTCAGTTGTGCCAGCGTCAACCTCCTCTTCGGCAGGGGCGGGCTCAACAGTCTCTGCGACTGCTGCGCCAGCGTCAACCTTCTCTGCAACAGCGCTGGATGCCTTCACCGCAGTGATGCGGATCTTGCAAGTCTCGCCGACAGATACTCCGGGGATGAATATGACGAAGCCTTCCTTCTTGGCAATTCCGTCTCCCTTGGCAGCCACAGCCTCAATAGTCACGTCAAGCTCGTCGCCGACCTTGACTGGCTTTGGCATGTCATTCCCGAATCCTCCTCTTCCAAATCCCATTCTCTCAACTCCTTTCTTTGCTTAAATAGGGCATACGCATGTTTCATCAAGAAGATTTTCAGACCTTACAGCCAGAAACTCCAAGTAGAGCATGCCTCCCTCTGAAGATGGTTATATCTGACTAGTTTATAAACAATGCGCCAGCCCGCGGTTTTAAATATTTGGCGCGCGCCAAATGCTTATGGCAACCTATTCTTCATCAGGCGTGGACATCCGCAAGGTAAAAGGCATGCATGGCGCGATAAATGACGCTATATTTTCCTCCCTTCCAGACTATGTGCTGCCAATAAAGGGACATTATGCGGGCTTGTTCAAGTCAGGCGGGCAAACACTTGCCATACACTGCGATGGCGTGGGAACCAAGGTAATGGTCGCAGACGCGCTTGGCAAATTCGACACAGTGGGCATTGACGCAGTTGCCATGAATGTGAATGACATTATCTGCTTGGGCGCGCGCCCACTGGTGATTGTGGACTACCTGGCGCTTGCAAAAGAGGACGCTGAGCTTGTTGCCGAGATAATGAAGGGGCTTCAGGAGGGCGCAAAGCAATCAGGCTGCGCCATTGTGGGTGGAGAAACCGCCATCCTGCCCGAGATAATTAAGGGCGGCGAGCGGCCATTTGACCTGGCTGCCACTTGCTTGGGCGTGGTGGAAGGTGAGCCCATCACTGGTGCCAAGATGAAGCCTGGCGACGTCTTAATAGGGCTGGAAAGCAGCGGAATACACTCCAGCGGCTACACGCTTGCACGCAAAGTGCTTGATGTGAAGAAATGGGGCAAGCAGATGCTTGAGCCCACAAGGATTTATGTCAAGCCCATAATGGAAATGCTCTCAACGTGCGACATACGTGGCATCGCGCACATTACAGGCGGCGCATTCTCCAAGCTTTCGCGCATAGGCTCATACGGAAACGTGGGCTTCCTGCTTGACAACATGCCGGAAATGGAAGGCGTGATGGCAGAGCTTGCAGGGAAGCTTGGCTCGGACTATGAGATGCACAGGACGTTCAACTGCGGCATTGGCATGGTGGTCGCCTGCCCTGCCTCAGATGAGGAAAAAGCCATTGCAATTGCCAAAAAGCACGGAATTGCCGTGCAAAGAATCGGCGTGGTGACGCCAGGCTCAGACGTTGTCCTGAAGAAAGGAAACAATTCCATCTCACTTCTTTAAGCAAAAGAAAAAAAACGCAGTTGCGCTTTCGCGCAACTTGTTTTCATTTTTCTGCGGAAAAATAAAAACGCTCCCAACGGGAAAATCACAAACGCTTAAACTTTGGAATTGCTATGACGTTAAACGCCCTATCACAAAGCGCCAAAGCCTAACACTTTAGGGGTTGGGGGCGCGACCTTGCCTTAAAAATAACCGAACGCCACACCTGAAAACAGATAGGCACCTAGAAAGGTCAACGTAAACTGATCCACTAATTTTCCTTCGTCGACTCCTTTGGACGAGAACTCTGACACAAGTTTTTGATTATCGTTATAGATTGTGCCAAGCCTTTGGACAATTTCTGTGTCGCCACGCTTCGCTGCCGCATTTTTTTGCGCTAAAATCAATGGCTGTAGTTTTTTTAGAGCTTCGCCTGCATCACTGTCAAAAGTCTTATACGCGGCTTCAAGATCTTTCATCCCGTAATAACTGCCGGTTGTTTTCAGGCTGCTGTATATCCAGGCAACCGCTAGACTCTTGCCTGCTTCTTTGAGTCCGGTTCGGAGTATCAGATTTCCTACAGCATCGATAACAACTGCTCCGCCCCTCGCAGCCATACCTATTCCCACTGCCATCAAAGGAATTGTCGCCGCGTCAACTGCAAAGATTATGCCGTTTACTACTGCTTTGCCGGGCGCGTTTGATTGTTCATAATGCTGCGCAATCGTCTGCATTTTATATAGCGACATGTTGTAGTCCAATAGATTTAAGGTGTAGCTTATCGCTTTATTTCGGTCATTGGGATTTTTCTTTAATTCGTTGTAGGACGCCTCTAGTTTGTTGTATGCGCCAAAATAATCAGCATAGGGCAGCGATAGTTCCTTTAAGGCAGTTTCAGCGGGGCCCAGTCCCCTTCCACCTGTTTTTACATCATTCCACAAAACTTTGAAAAAGCCAGCTCCGAGGAGCACATCAGTTACACCGATGCCTTTCATATCCTGTTGAAGACGATTGTTTGCGTTGCGAATATTATCAAAACCAACAAGAAGATTCGAATAATCGTTTTTCTTGATGGAAACGTCCACGTTGCTACTCTTTTGGAAAATGAACACTTAACCACCAACGTCAATGTATTAATGATAATACTTTTATAAAACCACGTAGCCACTCCAATCGCCATCAGTTTTTTTGTGCGCTCACCCGAATATCCGAGCTTCGTTTGTCTGTTTCGCCCTAGCGAAACTACTCAAAATCCCAAAAAATAGAGCGTTTAACGTCAGTAACATTCCAAAGTTGAAGTCGGTATTTCCAATTCTACGACGTAAAAAATAAAACGCTCCCAACGGGATTTGAACCCGTGTTACAGGCTTTCTTCTGTGAGAAGCAATGAAAGGCCCGCGTCCTTACCGGGCTAGACTATGGGAGCTCGGGAGCTCCCAGACTTGCCTGTAGGCAAGCGGACGGGAGCCCGGTTGCATTACTTTTCAAAGGGTTAAAAAGCATTCGCAGTTGCGCGCCTCACTGGAGGGATGCAAGCAGGAGCTCAACCAGGGTGACTGGAGCGCGCTGGGCAGGGCTTTCGCTGTTTTCTTCTTCATCATCCATGGAATTACCTCAGATTGGCGCTGGCGCGTCCTCTCCCGGCGGGGAGGTCGGCGTAGGCGCGCTGCCATTGTCAGGCGGGGGCGGCGGTATGTCGGATGGCGGAGTTGGCAATGGCTCTTCCACTGGCGCTGACGTGCAGCCAAAGGAAAGGAAAAGCAAGGCAGCCACGAGAATGGCTGCCAATGTTGCGCGTTCCATGCAAGCACCTTAATTGACGGAAGAGGCGGCTTGCACTGCCTGCGCCTTCTCGGTTGGCGCAGCAGGCGGCATGTCGCTTGCGCTTCCCAGCTTGCAGCCTGATGCCACCTTCACCCAGTAGCCCTTGCCAGGCTCGAGCTTGGAGCTGTACAAGTACTGCCCTACAGAGGGCGAGTAGTTCCACGGGCCAGAGGTTATCTTGCAGTCGCCTGCGAAATTCGCTATCGCGGTGCTCTGCAGCGGCGCGCCAATCATGTTCCAGCCTGCCGTCATGGGATATGTCGGAAGGCTGTAGTAGGGCACGTCAAGCTCATAGGTGCACTCAGAGTTTGCCTTTATCCAAAAACCAGTCATCCCGTACCGAAGCGTGGTTGCAGTGGTGTACTGCCCTGTCTGGGGGTTGTAATACCACACCGTGGTGGAAATGTCGCACTTCTTCGCAATGTCGTCAGGCGAGATGGTGTAATTGGTGGGCACTGACACCTGGTTCCAGCCGCGCTCAAACTTGAGGATTATCCTGTCTGCCGGCGGGCTTGGTATGCCGCCGTCGGTCACAAGCACCTTCTCAGAGTCCGACGCAACCAGCTTGTGGGTGCTGCCTGACTTAAGGTAAACCGCAATCTTGGCGAAATTCGTGCCAAGGTGCGTTGCCGTGAAGTACGCCGACACCTCCCTGATTTCCCCGGGCGAGAGCGTTATCTCTTCCACGCGTACCTGCTCCGAGCCTGTTGCGCTTGAGTATGCCTTGGCAATGCTGTTGCCGTTGCCAAGCGACAGCACCACGTAGAACGTGTGCTGCTCGTCATTGGATGCGGCTGAACTGAGCGCGACTTTGCCGGTCACATAAACGCTGTCGTACTGGTTCACCTCTGTCGGGATTGCGGAGACTTTCGCGGTAACTACGCTTGATTGCGAACTGCCCACAACCACACTCACCGTGGAGAGGGTGCTTGCACCCTTCTCATCGCTCACATTGAACGTTATCGTGTAGGTGCCTGCAACAGAGTACGTGTGCTGGAAAGTCAAAAGCGCGCCCGAGACCGGGTTTGTCGCCACGCTTCCATCACCCCAGTTTATCCCGACAATTATGTACGAGCCTTCAGGGTCGTAGGCAGAAAGCTTCCAGGTGCCGGTTTCGCCAACCGAGAGCGACGTGGGGCCTGCAATGCCGATTATCACGGGCGGAAGGTTGGTTCCGCTCTGCGCGCAGTATGGCGAGGAAAGCGTGAACGTGCCTGGCTTCTCCACGCTGTTGCCCGTTGTGCCGGTGCTCAGCACCCTCTCGGCCTTCACGCTGTATGTGTATGTGCCGCATGGCATGGTGTTGCCAAAGCTCCACCCATACACTCCCTGGTTTGCATAAGGCGAGCTTTGCCCCACCAGCCCCATCACGTTTGTCAGCGTTTCGCCAGTAGGTGTATTTACAGTGCCTGTAACCTTGATTGAGCTTGCGGGCGGTACCGAGCCTCCGTCAAGCACCTTTGCATAAAGCCCGTATGAAATTCCCTGCACGTCAGGGTCTGTCCACGTGGTCATGGTAAGCCCGCTTGATGCGCTTGCCACCACCACGCTAAGAGTGGAAACCGCGCTTGCGCCCAGGTTGTCTGCCACAGTGAATGTTATTGTGTATGTGCCAGCCTTGGCGTATGTGTGCTGGAAAGTCGCCGTAGAGCCTGCCTGCAGGCTGTCAGATGCAGACTTGAGGCTTCCTTCGTCGCCCCAATTCACGCTGTAGGAAAGATAAGTGCCATCAGGGTCGTATGCGGACACTGTCCACGTGCCCACCTCTCCTGCCTTGGGCGCCGTGGGGCCCCCCACTTCCGTGATGATTGGCGCCTGGTTCTGGTTGCCAGTCACTTTCACCTGAAGCGATGTGCCTGTTTCCGCACCGTATTTGTCCATCGCCCTTACTGAAATCGTGTAGGTGCCTGCGTTTTGATAGGTGTGCGCAAAGACATTCTGCATCCCGGATACTTCGGTGTTGCTGTCGCCGAAGCCAACTGCGTAGGTGACGGGGTCGCCGTCCGGGTCGCTTGCGTGGACATAGCAGGTGACCGACGCGCCGGTCACAGGGCAGGTCACGCTTGTGAATGCAGGCGGGTGGTTGGTGGAAGTTCCGGTTACGCTCACCGTTACTGTGGATTGCGTGCTTGCGCCCTTGCTGTCAGCCACTGTAAATGTAATGGTATATGTACCTGTAGTGTAATAGGTGTGCTGGAAGGTGGCGGTGGAGCCTGCGCTGTCCGAGGCGGACGGCGCGATGTCGTTGCCTTCGCCCCAATTCACGGAATATGAAAGATAAGTTCCGTCAGGGTCGTATGCCGAGACTGCCCACGTGCCTGCCTGCCCGGCTGAGAGCGACGTGGGGCCTCCCACCCCCGTAATTACCGGAGCCTTGTTCGAGCTTGCCACTGCAATTGCCGTATTGCTTGCGGCTGCGAATGCGCCGCCTGCCAAGAGCAGCACGGACAGCAGCGCGAAAACAACAGTTGCGAATTTCCTATCCATTCCAAATCACCTTCCATTTTTTTGCCAACATAAGCTGTTGACACTGCTGCGCCGGTTTTTGCTTAAAAAGGATTGGCGGGGCAGAGCCGGTCCGGCTTTATAAAGCTTTTGCGGTCCGATGGGTTGCTCATAAAGTCGCCACGTCGTGCTACATTATGAGCAAGGCTGCGGTCCGATGGAAATTTCCCGCCGAAGAAACTACTCGAACAGGCTGCGCTCTAATTCCGCCACAATGTTCCTGCCAAACGGAATGAGCTTCACGATGTTTTTGCGCTCAAGCGCGCGCAGGTTCCTAAGCAAGGAAGTTTTTGGGATGAGAAGCTTGTGCTGCATGGTGGAGCGCTTTGCCTTGCCGCCAGATGACATAAGGAAGCGCACAATGTCAGCTTCCCTCTCACTCAACGTGCCAAGCACTGCGCGCACCTTTCCGCTTTTGACATCAAACTGCTTTTGCAAGTGCTGGGCAGTGGCGGGTGCTGCCTTTGCTGAAGCGCGGGGCTGCTTTTCTTTTTGCCTGCGGGCAGTTGGCTTTTGCACTGCCTCCGGCGGAGTTTCCCTCCTGGCATCAGCAGGCTTTTTCCTGGCAAAAACAAAATACACCCCCACAGCAATCACAAGCACTGCGAACAGGGCAGGCAGCATGTCCTGGAATGCGTTTGCCTTTGGTTTCATGTCAATCTGCGCGTTTTTCAGCTTTCCATGCTCCACTGCAACCTGCGCAGAGCCTGCTGCTGTCTGCGTTGAGGCTGAGATGACGCAGGTGCCGGTTGGAAGAGCTCGGAAAAGGAAATCGCCAGCCTCAGACGCTCTCTGGCTTGCTCCGTTTATGGCAGAATAGTCAAACCAATCCGATGAGCAGGAAACATGCAGGTCTGCGCCAGGCACCAGTCTGCCCTCTTCAAGCACGGATGCTGCCACGCTTCCCGCGGGGTAGAACGTAAGCGTGAGATTGCGTTCAGAAGGCACTGACACTGCGGCGGATGACGCATAGTCAACCCCCGAGGTTGCCATGTCATCCAGCGTTGCGCTAAGCTGGTGGTCTCCGCTGCCAAGCTGCAAAAGAAAATTCCCTTCCCTGCCTGTTATGAGCCTGTAGGTGGTGGTGGCGCCGCCTGCCGTTGCGATTATGGTGACTGGCATTCCCATTGGGGGCGTGCCATTTGCCAGCACTGCCTTCACGCTCACCGGCCCCTCGCCCTGCGGCGCGGAGGGCGGAACGGAACTGTCAGCAGAAACGTTCTCGGAAAACGCCAGGGCTGGGGAAAGAAAAAGAAAGAATGCTAGGAAAAAATGCGCAAAACGCATGCTTTGTGGTATTGCGCAAGTTGTTTAAAAGCGTGCGTTTTCTGTTCGGCTCACTTTGCGTCTTCCTTGACCATGTACTTGACTATAAGGAAAACCACTAACGCGATTATCGCAAAGTCAATGAGCGCGCCAACAAAGTCTCCAACCAGGAACTTCACAGGCCCGACATCCAGGGTTGTCAAGCGCCAGTCCCCGCCAGGGATAAGCACTGAAATTAATGGCATGATGATGTCATTAACAAGCGCGGTGACAAGTTTGGATGCAGCCGCGCCGATAATGAACGCGATTGCAAGACCAATCACTTTATTCTTGTTCAGGAAAGCCATGAATTCATCTACAAATCCCATTCAACCCCCCTCAAGACCTTCTTCCAAAGAACTTGTGCCCCCTGCCAGATTTGTATTCCTTAGCCTCGCGCGGAGCGCCGTCCCTTCCGCCTCTTGAGTCGCGGGAGCCAAACCTGCCTCCGCGCCTGTCTCCCCCGCGCGAACCGCCGCGGTCTCCTCCACGCGAGTGGGAACTGCGATGCCCGCCGTCCCTGCCTCCGCGCCTGTCGCCGCCTTCACTTGTATGATGCGGCGGGCCGACCCTCCGCGGCAGCAGCTCAGGCTTCACTTCCACCTTGATCTGCTCCATCTTGCTGTCAGTCATTTTCTCAATTATCGAAATCAGCCCGGTCTGGTCAAAGAACACAAACGAGATCGCTTCTCCATCCTTGCCCATCCTGCCGGTCCTCCCAATCCTGTGGACATAGGTCATGGGGTCGTCCGTGGTGTCGAAGTTTATCACGTGCGTAACGCCAGTCACGTCCAATCCCCGGCTTGCAAGGTCTGTTGCAACAAGGATGTGCGTGTGCCCTTTCCTAAATGCCTCCATGGAGCGGTCTCGCTTGTTCTGGCTCATGTCGCCGTGAAGCGCCATGGACTTGAAGCCGCGGTCAAGCAGTATGTCGTTGAGCCTGTCCGCCCCGCGCTTTGTGCGCGCGAAAATGAGCGCAAGCGCAGGCTTTTTCTGCACAAGCAGCGTGAGCAAAATGTTCAGCCTGTCGAATTTCGAAGTCTCAACATAATACTGGCGGATGGATTTTACGGAAAGCGAGTCCTCGCTCACGCGCAGCTCCTGCGGCGCGTGCATGTACCTCTTGCTCAAATCCATTATCGCGGGTGGTATGGTGGCGGAAAACATCAGCGTTTGCCTGCCCTTGGGCGTTTTCTGCAATATTTTCTCAATGTCCTCGACAAAGCCCATGTCAAGCATCCTGTCAGCCTCGTCAAGCACAACAACTTCCACATGCGACAGGTCAATCGTGCCGCGCTCCATGTGGTCCATCAGCCTGCCGGGGGTGCCAACCACAATGTCAACGCCCGTGCGCAGAGGGCCCATCTGCCTCGCAATGTCCTGCCCTCCGTAAACAGCAAGTATCCTTGATTGGCAGTGCACGCCAATCTTTCCAATTTCGCCTGCAATCTGCACTGCAAGCTCGCGCGTGGGCGCTAAAATGAGCGCGCGCACCTTGCCCTTTTTCGCGTGCGAAAGCGCCAGCTTCTCCAAAATGCATATGCCAAACGCGGCAGTTTTGCCAGTGCCTGTCTGCGCCTGGCCAATCAAGTCCTCGCCCTGAAGAAGGAGCGGTATGCCCTGCTCCTGTATCGGCGTTGGCGCCTTGAATCCCATGTCGGTCAGCGCGCGCATTATGTTGTGGCTTAAGCCAAGCTTGCTAAATCCCATTCTCTCACCATTTCCACTTTCACTTGGCAGTAAAAGCCCACAGGGCTTACACCCCAAGGCTGAAAGCCGGGATGCTATCCAAAATTAGCCAAGATGTCAGTTTATTTGCTGCGGGGATGATGAAGGGAACAATATAAGAACATTGCGGTGCGCCCTGCGGGCGCATTGCTCTACGTCTGTTTTACGGCGTAAAATCTTTTCCGGCGTAAAAAAGCACATATAAATACTTTAGCACTGTAGCCTTTTCCCGTATGCGTCTCAAATCAAGAAGGTACATTGTGGTTCTAGGCTCGCTTATGTCTGGCCTGGGCAAGGGAATCGTAACATCGTCCATAGGCAAATTGCTGCAGGCCAAGGGGCTGAAAATATCACCCATAAAGTTCGACGGCTACCTAAACGTTGACTGCGGCACCATGAACCCGTTCCGCCATGGCGAGGTGTTTGTGCTTGACGACGGCACTGAATGCGACATGGACTTTGGCACCTACGAGCGCTTCTTGAACGTGGATTTGAACGGCAACAACAGCATAACCGGCGGAAAGCTGTTTAGGAACATTATTGACAAGGAGCGCAAGGGCGGATTCCTTGGGCGCGATGTCCAGATAGTGCCCCACCTCACGGACGAAATCAAGGCATGGGTAAGAAGGACTGGCGACGGGCAGGACGCAGACATAGTGATTGTGGAAGTGGGCGGCACTGTTGGCGACTTGGAGAACGGCTACTTCCTGGAAGCAATGCGCCAGTTTGCAAACGAGGAAAAAGTGCTTTTCCTGCAGCTCACCTATGTTCCTTCATTGTCAGAAGGCGAGCTGAAAACAAAGCCCACGCAGCACGCGAACAAGCTCATACTTTCATTGGGAATACGCCCAAGCATTGTGGTGTGCCGCGAGGACGAGCCGCTCACGCGCGAGGCAAAGGAGAAAATCTCCATGTTCTGCAACGTGCCGATTGACAATGTGTTTGACGACCCTGACATTGAGACGATTTATGAGCTTCCCATGATTCTGGAGAAGCAGAAGATGACGGAGCTTCTCCTCTCCGAGCTTGGCATTGACGAGAAAGGCGAGGATTTGAAGGGATGGCGCGCGGCAGTCGAGAGGATAAAGTCTCCCAAAGGGGAGATAACAGTTGCGATAACAGGCAAGTACACTGCAGTGAAGGACGCTTACGTGAGCGTGAAAGAGGCGCTTGTGCATGCTGGCGCACGCAACAATGTTCGCGTGAATGTGAAATGGGTGGAAACGTCTGACATCGACTCTGGCAAGGCGGCTGCCAAGGAGTTGCTGCATGGCTGCAACGGCATAATAGTGCCTGGCGGCTATGGAAGCCGCGGGACAGAGGGCAAAATTGCATGCATAAAATACGCGCGAGAGCACGGCCTGCCGTTTTTGGGGCTGTGCTACGGGCTTCAGATGGCAGTGATAGAGTGGGCGCGCCATAAGTGCGGCATGGAAGGCGCGAATTCATCTGAAATCGACGACAAGACAAAATACCCCGTGATTGATTTCCTGCCTGAGCAGCGCGGCATCAGGGACAAGGGCGCAAACCAGCGGCTTGGCGCATGGGAGTGCAGGCTGAAAAAAGGCACGCGCGCACACAATGCCTACAAGTCAGATGTGTGCTTTGAGCGCCACCGCCACCGCTATGAAGTGAACAACGATTTCGTCCAGCAGCTGCAGCAGGGCGGGCTCGTGATATCAGGCACCTCGCCAAACGGCAGCATAGTGGAAATGATTGAGTGGCCAGAGGGCTTTGGAATTGCAACCCAGGCGCATCCTGAGCTGAAAAGCAGGCTTGAGAGGCCTGCGCCGCTGTTCGTTGCTTTTGTTGATGCGTGCCTTAAGAAGAAATGAGCGAATAACAGAACCTATTTAAACAGTTCTAAACACAGCATCGTCCATGAATTCCGGACTCAAAAGGAAAGGTCACCTTCCTAGTGATATCCGCCAAAGAGCAAAGCTCAGCAGTATCGCTCTTCGGCCATCAAGCCCTCTGCCATTAGCAGAGGCCAGGCGCAAAGACGAGGCTCTTGATTTCAGTGCCAAGTTTGTTGAAGCACTGAGTGGCAAGCCAATGAGGCGAAGGATTGAATTGGTGGTCATGCCGGTGTTCATGGCTGATGGCCCACATTACTGGCTTGAAAAACACACAATCTATCTGCCCTCTCGGACCGATGCATCAAAGGCGGTTCACGAGCTTGTCCACGCACAACACAATCACAAAGGAAAAGGCTTTATCAAAACAGTCTATCGTGAGGGGCTGGCAACTTTTGCAATGGACGTGTTCAACGGCCACACGCAATATTTCTGGCTTCTCTTTGACAAGCCAGACTATGTCCCCTTTACGCGCTCGCTCCACGGGCTTTCCAAGCTAGTGGGGGATCCTGCCAAAGCCTTCCAAATAGCGGCTGCCAGGGCACCTGAAACATTCTGGCAGCTAATATCCCCCAAGAAGTTCTACAAGGAGGAAATCGCAGCGGCAAAACAGCCAGCGCCAATCTAATTCTGCCCTGTCCAATCAAGCTCAAAAGGCG
>Ga0268276_1002040_pt1 | contig 18085 bp, 20 predicted proteins | sample saktaG_4_FD_190145 | JGI IMG/M metagenome (GOLD analysis project Ga0268276, IMG submission 190145) | Saline water microbial communities from Sakinaw Lake, British Columbia, Canada - sak_2010_1_5_45m | ecosystem: Environmental > Aquatic > Non-marine Saline and Alkaline > Saline ...
TTCCTTCAGAAAAAGGTCTTTCCTGTATTTCACCACAAAGCACATGTGGTACTTTATCTCGTACACCTTGTGGCAGGCATGCATGAGGTTTCGCATGCAATAAATTCCCGGCAATGGTTTATTTAGCCACTGCAAGCAGTGGGGAGCTAACCCCAACTACTTTAGAATTGTGATTTCGTCCTTTATTTCTTGTTTTTCTTCCATGCGCATTTTACCATATGTAAGCAGCCCGAGCTGGCGAGCCAACTCGTTCATCCTGTCAAGACCCGCGCGCCGCCTTTCCTCATTGCTGTTGAAGTCTGCTGCCATTGCGGCAATGCGTTTTTCCCTGCCTTGTTCCTCCTCGTCAGTGATATCAGCCATCGTATCACCACACCGAATATTTTCTTACCACAACTGTTTATAAACCTATCTCGAAAACAACGACGTAGACGATTGTCAAGACTTGTCGGACGAATCGCCACAAACGGTTCTTTTGTTATTAAAAAAGTAGAAGTTCAGTCATTCTTCCCGCCGTACTTTTCAAGGAGCGTTTCCACCCTTTTCTGCAAGTCATCCTCGTCCTTGTTCTGTTTTATGTCTATAATTCGATTTTGTATATCTGTCGCCATCGATTCCGACATATCCATTTTTCCTAAGGTTTCTGCCATTTTCTGGAGCTCCTGCTTCATCCAGTTCAGGAAGTTGCCAAGGAGATTGTTCTTGTCAAGGATGTTGTAAAGGCCGGTCCAGTCCTCTTTCTTGGCACAGTTCTTCGCTTGATTGTAGGTTTCTTTATCAATGTCTCTCTTTTTGTATGCGTCGTCCAAGAATTCCATCACATTTTTCCCAGAGGTTTTTTTAGAAGCTATTTTATTATAATCTTGTACAACACCATTGAATTTTTTATCAACTCTTATTAGAAAAGGTTGTCCGTCTTTGCTTACCATTGAAATTGTCATGTCATTTATTTTGTTAAAGCCCACGCGCGACATAAAATCCGTGGGTGGCGGGCTGCCCTCCCCAGTGCCATTGTTTCTGACGTAATTGACATTGTATCCTTTACTTCGAAGCAAACTTATGGCATCGCGGTTAGTTTTCGCGTTTGAAATAACTTCTGTGGGGGGCACTAATTGTGTATTTACATATATGGTATTGGGTTTTATTGCTTGCATTGGTGTAATAGAAACCTCCCTATCAAGATTTTTCAACTGGAAAATGAACATATTTATCCCTATGTTGGCAGAGGGGGTGCTTTTTCGTCTACGCTCCTGATTTTTATTCGGATTTTCTCTTCAATGCATCTTAAGTCAAAAAGCAATTTAAGCATTTCTCCACCTTCTATCAAAGAAGAGCCTTCTATCCGAATCCACCCGCCTTCAGTAGTTATCTTCGTTGGCTGTTCGAATGACGGAATATCAATGCCAATCATCTCATCAAACTTGAAACATCTGCTGCAGCCCGGTTTGAGAGCCATCAAAAAGTCAGGATTTGCCATCACAATCTGCGAGCCATCTGTTGAAACGTAATACTCCCCCTCTCCGACAAAGAAATCAGCAGCATTCGGTACATACGATGCACCAAATCTATCTCCGGAATTGTAAATTCCCACTCCACGTATTTTCTTTATGCTCTCCATGTCCAACGTCAGGCTCACTATGCCTTTCCGAGTTATGAAATGTATCTTGTTGCTAGCCTTTTCATACACTTTGGCAGCAATGTCTCTTTCGCTTGCGTTTGGTAGTCCAATTTCATCAAAGATGGCGAGCATGGTCTCAAAAGTAATGGTCTTATGGTCTATCACTATCGTTATTCGCACTACATTATTGTTTACATTTGCCTCGCAGAACGTTTCGCCATAAATTTTCGGGCTCGGCGGGCCAAGCCCGGGCTCAACCTTCTTCGCGCTCTTCATTTTCATCGCGTCCAGAATGCGCGCGTCCCTGTCAGGCGATGTCCTATCGTTTCGTGCGAGGCTGTCCGGCTTGGCGCCGTATGTGTTCGCGGGCACCACGTTTTCGTTCGACGCGACGTACCTAACTTTCTCCTGCGCGGGGTTTATTGGAAGCTGCGCGTCCTTTGCCTGCGCATTCAAGAGAAGGGGGGTGCTGATGCCAAAAAGAGTGAGGAAGGTGTTTCTTGCGACGCGCAGGATTTTCTTGCCCGTTCCTCTCTTAGATTTAGTAATTTCACTGCCTTCTCGCTTGCTTACGTTCGTTTTTTGATGCCTATGCGTGCCCATGTGCATACTCTCTCATATATCATCTGGTCTGCGGGATAAATTATGCCGAGCGTGGTTTAAAATGGTTTGCTCCGCCCGACCATACGCAGCGACTACCACTTTTCGGCAAGAAACAGTGGCATTTCGTCGGGTTATCACTTAAAGCGCCTAAAAACAACGATAAAGCCTTATTAACATGGATTGCAAAATTGGGCTCATGAGGGTGGCTATAATTGGCGTGGGCAAGATGGGGAGCGCCTTAGCCTTAGGCATAGCGCGCGGCAAGGGGGCAAACCTCGTGCTGTGCGACCATTCGCATGCAAACGCAGCCGCGCTTGCGCGCAAAATAGGCGTAAGGGCTGCAAAAACGGCCAAAGAGGCTGCAGAAAGCGCGGACGCCGTCATAATCGCGGTAAAGCCTGCCGACGCCGGAAAACTGCTGGAAGAGATAAGGGGCAGGCTTGGCGAAACCCTGCTGATTTCGCTTGTGGCAGGCTTGCCGCTTTCATATTTCAGGAAGCGTGTGCCAAAAAGCTGCAGAGTGGCGCTCATCATGCCAAACCTGGCAGTGCAGGTGGGGAAAGGCGCCACCATGTATTTTGCGCAGTCCGGCCTTGACGCAAAGGAAATCGAGGCGCTGCTTGCGCCCACTGGCATTTTCATCAGGGCAAAAAAGGAAAGCGAGATGGACACTGCATTCCTCCACAGCTCAGGAATCGCGTTCTTCCTTGCGGCAATAGAGGGAATGGCAGAGGCCGGCAAAAGGAACAGCATCCCGTATTCTCAGGCGCTTTCGCTTTCTGCAAAAGCCGCAGAGGGCGCAGCCGCGCTTGTGCTGGAAAAGAGAATAAGGCCGCTTGAGCTTGAGGCAATGGTCTCAACAAAAAGGGGAATCACCATGCACGGATTGCGCGTGCTTAGAAAGGCAAAAACAAAGCATCACTTCCACCGCGCAGCGCACGCGGTGATAAAGGAAGCGAAAAAACGAAGAAGGAAGAACCGCTAGCCTGCCCGTCGAAGGAGAAGCTGCCTGCCTTTTTGGCTGAGCCTGTAATAGACAAACTTCTTGCCTGGCGTGGCAATGCGCTCCACAAGCCCTGCCTCCATAAGCGTTGCCAAGTGTTCCACGACTGAAGCCTTGCTCTTGCCAAGCTTGTTTGAGATGTCTGTGGGTATCTTGTCTGCAGAGGACAATTCCTCCATTATTCCTGCGCGCGTCTCATTGGCAAGCAGCCTTTCATCCTGGGCATCGGGCATTGGCACAGGCCGCGACTGGAGTATAAGGTATGACGCCACCAAAACCGCAAGGAACGCGCCCAAAAGCTGCAACAGCTGCTCAGTGCCAATCCTGTCTTCTTCTGCTGCGAGAGGCGCTGCTTCTGGTGCTGCCTGTGAATCATATGCTGCGCGCGAAGGCATGCCCAATGACTTTGCCTCAGGCTCAGAGGTTGGCTGCGGCACAACGAGCGCGCCTGTGCCGCTTGCCTCGTTTTGCATTTGCTGCCAGCTGCCGTTCTCATCGCAATAGACTGTGCCTTCTGGCACTGACTCAAGGCTGCATTTTGTGGAAAGCATGTTATTTTGCGCAAGCCACATCATTTCAGACACAAGCGCACCATGGCTTTCCTCAGCGCCAAAAACCATTATTTCAATCGCGCCGCCCCTTTCCTGCACTGACAGCGTATAGTTTCCATAGTGGCCTGCAAGCGTGGTGTTTTCCGTTATGCTTGCCGCCTGGGGGGAAAGCCGCGCTGTCTGGCCGGCTGAAACGCCTATCACAAGGCAAAGGAGCAGCGCGGCTGCATAGGTATTTCTCATACGGTAGAGTCTCCTCTAACTGAATATAAATCGTTCGGTTATTGTTCGCCTCTTGGCGAACAAAATCTGATGCATTTTGCCAGGCAAAATGCACATCGGTTATTGTTCGTTTCTTGTTCAGAACCTAAGGCTTTGCCAGCTTGATGTCAGATGCAGTCACCGTCTTCCTGCCCGCATGCTTTGCAAGCTTGAGCGCGCGGACTGAGATATCATTGCCGATTTTCTCAAGGATTTCGGCAAGCTCAATGGCAGCGCCCTCGCTCACCCTGCGCGCTCCGGCCTCTCGTATTATCTTTTCAACAGGGGCTTTGGGAAGTATCATATTATCACTATGGTAACATCATTGAAATTGAGTTTGGGTTTGGAAGACACATTGTCACCTAAAGAATGACATTGAACTTTATCTTGGAAGCCCGCTCAATCGCCTGCTTGCCCAACTTTTCGCTTTCAGGGCTGGCAAAATTGTCCAGAAACTCCCTAGTTTGTTTTTTTGTAAGCTCTATTACAGCCTTTATTTCCCGTGCCATATCAATCAACTAAGAGAATATGAGTTTTCAAGACTTAAAGCTTTGCTTTTCACCGCATACAAGACATCATATTGTCTGCCGTGCCACCGGCATCCTACTGACGAAAGGTATATAAAGAAAAAATGGAGAGTAATATCATGAAGTTGTATCGTTTCAGGGTGTATCTCTCCAAATCTCAGGAGAGGTTGATGAAGCAGCAATGCTGGCTTGCCAAGAACCTTTGGAACGAACTGCTTGAGCACAGCAAGGAAACCTACAGGAACTTTGACAAGTTTCCCACAAGAAACTCGCTTCAATTGATGGTCAAGAATTCTGGTATGTACTCACAGGTTGCACAGGAGATAGCCCATCGTGTTGAGAATAGCATCTGGCGCTATGTCAAGCTCAGGAAAGCTGGAGACAAGAAAGTAGGCTTTCCACGTTTCAAGTCATTGATCAACCTAAAGAGCATACACTATCCACAGAAAGGGTTTGAACTTGACAAGAAACTCAAAGTAACTCCCTTTGGGGAAATCCTGATTGTCAAGCACAGGGAAATCAAAGGAACAATCAAAACGCTCACTCTCAAGAAGGAGCCTTCCGGCAAATGGTTTGCCTGCTTTGCAGTTGAAGAAACTCCAATCGTCAAAGCATCAAATGAAGGCACAAGAATAGGCGTGGACCTTGGGCTAAAGACACTTGCCACCTTTTCCAATGGAATTGTAATCAAGAACCCAAGGCACGTCGAGAAGCATCAGGAAAAAATAGCATTCCTGCAAAGGAAGCTGTCGGGCAAGAAGAAAGGAAGCAAGAACAGGAAGAAAGCCAAGAGGCTGGTTGCGGTTGAGTTTGAAAAGCTCAAGAACACCAGAAGGGACTTCCTGCATAGGCTTTCCCGTGGAATGGTAAGATCATATTCCTTCATCGCCCTGGAAGACCTGGCATCGCAGGAGCTTGCCCAACAGGACTTCGGCAAGCAGATAAACGATGCAGGCTGGGGCGAATTGGCAAACATGCTGCGCTACAAGGCTGAAAGTGCTGGTTGCGAGGTTGTGTTTGTCAATCCTGAGGATACTACAAAGACATGCTGCATCTGTGAGAACCGAAAGGATATGTCATTGTCTGAGAGAACATACCTCTGCGACAACTGCGGCAACCACATGGACAGGGATCTCAATGCATCATACAATATACTCAAAAGAGCTACTGGCGGATCGCCAGGAAGTAACGCTTGTGGAGATGGACATCATGTCTGTCAGTGAAACAAGAAGCCATGACTTGGGCAACAACCAGGTCATTGGAGGATCACACCCTGCGCCTCCTTCAACTAGCATGTTCCTCAGGGAAGGCATTGTGCCGCGCGAGTACCAGTCAGCAATAGCGCAGTCCGCGCTGGCAAACGGCAGCACGCTGGTGGTGCTTCCCACGGGCATGGGAAAGACGCTGGTTGCGTTTCTTGTCATCGAGAGGATGGTGGAAAAGGGAAGGGTGGCATTCCTTGCGCCCACAAAGCCTTTGGTGCGCCAGCACCACAAGACGTTTTTGGAGATGGCTTATTTTGAGCCCTCGCACACGGCAATGATAACGGGCGAAATATCCCCGAAAAATCGCGAGGAGCTCTGGCAGAGAAGAGTTTGCTTCTCAACGCCGCAAACACTGCAAAACGACATAAAAAAAGGAAGGGCAAAGCCGGACTTTGCTCTTTGCGTGGTGGACGAGGCGCACCGCTCAGTTGGCAGTTATGCCTACACATTCGTGGCAGCCCAATGCTCAAAGGCAGGTGCGCTCATTTTGGGGCTTACTGCCTCGCCCGGAGGCAGCAAGGCAAAGATTGAGGAAATTGTGGAAGCACTTGGGGCAAGGAACATTGAGATACGCACTGCACAGGACACAGATGTACTGCCATACATGCAGAAGCTTGACGTTTCCCATGAATACGTGCCTTTGGGAAAAAGCAATTCAGAGGCGCGACTGCTTCTGGAGGAAATGCTCCATGATTCAGCAGACACGCTCTCGTCATTCGGCATGCGCGTGCCTTTCCACTCCAAGCGCGCATTGGTCGAGCTTCGCGCAAAGATACTGCGCATGAACGAGAAAAGCCGCTACACCGCGCTTTCCTTCTATGCCACGATTTTCAACCTGGCGCACATGCTGGAGCTCATTGAGACTCAGGGGCCAGTAACATTCCTCTCGTACGTGAAAAAGCTTGAGGCGCGGCCTGACACCCGCGCGCGCCACAGGATAATGACGGATAGGCGCTTCATGCAAGCTGTTGAGATTTGCCGCACTTCGGAAACGCACCCAAAGCTGGAAAAGCTTGCCGAAATAGTGGCAAATTCAAAAGGAAAGAAAATGCTGGTATTTGCCCAGTACAGGGACTCGGTGCAGGCAATAGTGGAGTACCTGAAAAGCCATGGCATTGCATCAGAGCGCTTTGTTGGGAAAAAGGAGGGTGTGACTGCGGAGGAACAGAGGAAAACAATTGACAGGTTTGCGCAAGGAGTTTTCAAAATCATGGTCGCCACCTCGATTGGCGAGGAAGGGCTTGACATTCCCGCGGTGGACACGGTAATTTTCTTCGAGCCCATACCATCAGAAATCCGTTCAATACAGCGGCGCGGCAGGGCAGGCAGGTTGCAGGCAGGAAAGGTAATCGTGCTCATTGCGAAAGGCACGCGCGACGAGGGGCATTTGCAATCGTCCAGGAAAAAGGAGGAGAAGATGAAAAAGATAGTGGGTGGCATGAAGCGCAAGTTCGAGCGCGAAAAAGCCTCTCCTCATTCAAAGAAAAAGAAGGGCAACACGCAAAGCCGCCTCGGCGATTTCTAGCCAAGAGTGCCTTTTTAATTTTGCTTCCCCTTTGTCATGCCATGGAAAGGAAATGGCATGCCCTCAAGCTCACAGACATTTTTTCAGCACTGAAGTCCGGGCATGCCGGCCTGCAAGAATCAGAGGCAGAACTGCGGCTGCAAAGCATGGGGAAAAACGAGCTGGTGGAAGTTGAGCGCGACCCCTGGTACATGATGCTTTTCTCCCAGTTCAAGAGCCTTCCCATAATCATGCTCATTGCAGCAGCGGCCATAAGCTTTGCGCTTGGCTTTTCAGTGGACAGCAACAAGCTCATAGACGGGACAGCAATAACCGTGGCAATATTGCTTGCGGTGTTTTTCGGATTTTTCCAGGAGTACAAGGCGGAAAAGGCAATGGAGGCGCTGCGCAAGATGTCAGTGCCCCGCTCCATAGTGATAAGGAACGGCAAGGATCTGATGATAGGCTCTCGCCAGATAGTGCCTGGCGACATCGTGGTGCTTGAGGAGGGCAGCCGCGTGCCTGCAGACCTGAGGCTGGTGGAGGCCACCAACCTTGCAGCTGACCAGTCCATGCTCACAGGGGAATCCCGCCCTGTGCACAAGTACGAGTGCGCATTGCCTGACCGTACTGTTCTTTCAGACAGGAGGAACATGCTTTTCTCCGGAACGGTGATAGTGCGCGGCCACTGCCGCGGCATTGCAGTGGAAACAGGAATGAGGACTGAGTTTGGCAAAATCGTGGGCTTTGTAGCACAGTCCTATGAAAAGGAGACCACGCTGCAGAGGAACCTTGGCGAGCTTGCGCGCAACTTGGGATATGCAGGCATTGCGCTTGCAGGGCTATTTTTCATAATCGGCATGATGCGAGGGGAAACCGCGGTGGAAATGTTCGTGGTGGCAGTCACGCTTGCGGTTGCCGTGATACCTGAGGGGCTGCCAACGGTGCTTGCAATCACAATGGCAATAGGCGTGCAGAAAATGGCAAAGAAAAACGCAATAGTGCGCAAGATGCCTGCAGTCGAGACATTGGGCTCGGCAACCGTGATTTGCACTGACAAGACAGGCACAATAACGCAGAACAAGATGATGGTGGAGGAGATAGTGCTTGCCAGCCGCTCCTACAGCATAGGCAAGGGAGAGCTTTCCCACTCAGTGGTCTCGCGCGACGCTGCGCTGAAGCGCGCGTTTGAGGTAATGGCGCTTTGCAACAATGCGCTTATAGTTGAGGAAAACGGGCAGCGCAAGCCGTCAGGCGACCCAACGGAAGTGGCATTGCTCTCTGCAGTTTTCACCTGCTGCGGCTCGGAAAGGCCTGCCCGCTCAATGCACAAGCAGGTGGGCGAAGTCCCGTTTGATTCCGACAGGAAGATGATGAGTTCCATCCGCCTTTATGGCAATGGCAGGATGGCGTTCATAAAAGGCGCGCCAGAGGCAGTGCTGAAGCACTGCACAAAGGTGATGAACGGAGGCAAGGAGGCGCGTCTTTCCCCAAAAATGGCAAAGAAGATGGCGTCTGACGCGCATGCAATGGGCGCGGACGGCATGCGCGTGCTTGCGCTTGCCTACAGACATGTCGGGAAAATGGCAAAGTACACGCGCCAGAACACTGAGAAGAACCTGGTGCTTGTGGGCCTGGTGGCAATGGAGGATCCGCCGCGCCCTGAAGTGCCCCAAGCAATTGCGCTTTGCAAGTCTGCAGGCATCCGCGTTGTGATGCTCACCGGCGACTCGATTGCAACTGCGCGCGCCATAGCTTCCAAAGTCGGGCTGCTTGGGCCAGGGCAAAAGTCATACGACAGCGCCCAGCTGGAAAAAATGTCCGACGGGGAACTCCGCAAGGCAATCTACTTCGCAGGGGTGTTTGCGCGCGTCACCCCAGAGCAGAAATACAGGATAGTAAGCGCGTTCATCAATAACGGGGAAATCGTGGCAGTGACCGGCGACGGGGTGAACGATGCGCCTGCGATCCGCAAGGCGCACATAGGCATTGCAATGGGCGTGGCAGGCACTGATGTCACAAAGGAAGTCTCGGACATTGTGCTTACGGACGACAACTTTGCCTCAATCATGCACGCAGTGCGCTATGGCAGGATGATTTTCAACAACATCAAGTCCTTTGTTCGCTACCAAATCTCAACCAACGTGGCGGCGCTTCTCCTCATGTTCGGCACCCCTGCAATCGGGCTTCCGCTTCCATTGCTTCCACTGCAGATACTCTGGATAAACATCATGGTGGACGGCCCGCCTGCCGTTGCGCTTGGCATGGAGCCGACCACGCATACCGAGATGGACTGCCCGCCGCGCAATCCAAAGGAGAGGTTCATGAGCCGCAACCTCATAGCCTCGGTATTCCTGCTCGGCGCGGCAATGGCAGGCATAGCGTTCGTGGCGTTTGCCTACTACCAGTCATTCGCCCCTGAAAAGTCCTTCACTGCGGTATTCACACTTTTCGTGTTTCTCCAGCTTGCAAACGCGCTCAACTGCCAGTCTGCACACCGCTCAATCTTCAAGAGATTCTTTGCCAACCCGTACCTGATTGCGGCAATCGTGCTTTCGCTTGCGCTGCAGATGGCAATATTGTACTGGCCGCCTTTTGAGGGCGTCTTTTCCACGGTGCCCCTCTCGCTTGAAGACCTGGGCCTGCTTGCGCTTTTCGCATCCATCATAATCCTGATGGAGGAAACAAAGAAGAAGTTCCTTCCCAAGGCAACGGAATACTAAAGCATCATTACTTTTGCATCCTTTTGAGGAAGCCCTGCGCCTTTTCCACAATCTCTTTCTCTCCCAGCTGCACCACCACGGCACCAGCATCTGGCTGGCCGTAGACAAGCGTGCCGTGCTTTGCGCGAGCCATCACAAGAAGGGAGGACAAGTCATCCTCGCCTGCCACCATGATCGCGCCCTTGCCCTCATCAAGCACGCGCGAAACAGCGATTTCAAGCTCAGGAGTTATGCTTCCTGCGCTGGAAAGCACAACGTAGGCCTCTTTTGCGTGCGGCGCAAGCTTTTCCTTCATTGCCTGCGGGATTTCCACCCTTTTTATCTTGAAGTCGAAAATCAGTATGTCTGGCGCAATGCCTGCGTCAATGAGGTCTGATGCGCACTGGTCGCCAACGCTTATCAATGGCCGCGCTGCCTTCCTGCACGCGTCCATTGCAGCTGCCCCCCTAAGGACAGGGCCAAACGGGCGCCTTATCTCCTCGCGCATCTCCTCGGGCAAAATGAGCATGGCATTACTCCAGCACGCGCGCTGTGCCATTTGTGCTTCCGACTATCACTGAAACAGCGTCGTTCTTTGTGAAAAGCCCGTTGTCAACAACCCCTGGAATTTCGTTTATCCTCCACTCAAGCTCAGCAGGATCCTCTATCTTGCCGAATTTCGCATGAAGCAGCGCATTGCCATTGTCAGAGAGGAATTTCTTCTTGCCATCCATCCTTGCAGGCGCCTCTGATGCGCCCAATATGGCAAGATCGCGCCTCACCGCCTCTTCTGCAAGGGGAACCACTTCCACAGGCACAATGCCTGACAGCTCGTCGCAGAGCTTGTTCTCCCCCACAAGCACGAAAAATCTCGTTGCGCGGTAATCCACAATTTTCTCGCGCACAAGCGCTCCGCCAAGTCCTTTTATGAGGTTGAAGTCCGAGTCCACTGCGTCCGCCCCGTCAAAAGCAGCATCCAATTTTTCTATAGTGTCAAAGCCCCCAAGCGCCAGGCCAAGCCTCTTTGCCTGCTTTTCAGACGCGCGCGAAGTGGCTATGCAGGCAATGCCAAGTTTCTCATCCTTGTTTCTCTTCCCCAATAAATCAATGAAAATCTCTGCAGTGCTTCCAGTGCCAAGTCCCACGCTCATGCCTGGATTTACAAAAGAGAGCGCTTTTTGCGCTGCTGCAAGCTTGGCTTTGTCCATAAGAATGAATAAGCCGCGAGCATTTTTATTCCTGCCTTCTCCTCAGATGGACTTGAGAATGTCCGCCTTTGTGATGATGCCTGCAATCTTTCCCTTCTCGCTCACCAGCACCGCCGGGTGGTGGCGCAAAAGCGAGGCAACTGCTGAAAGTGGGGTGGAGGGAAGCACTGACGGAAAGGGCTCGCCCATGGCATCTGCCACGCGCACCTCACCAGGGGATTTGCCTGAGGAAAAGCAGGAAAGCAGCGCTTCTTCTGTCAGGCTGCCTATCACTTGCCCCTTGCTGACAACCGGCAGCTGCGAAATAGCCTTTTTCCTCATGGAGGCGGCCGCAGAGTGCAGCGTGGCATCGGGTGACGCAGCAGCCACTCCGGTATGCATGATGTCGCGCGCTTTTTTTTCATTGCCGGCTGAAGCGTGCTCAAGCGCCTCAATGATTCTCTTCACCTTGGAGTAAGAAGCATCCACGCTCCCAGCCTCTATTTTTGCCACAAGCGATTGGCTTACTCCTGCCATCTTTGCCAGCTGGTGCTGAGTGATGCCAAGCTTCCTTCGCTGCGCGGAAATCAGATGCGATTCTTCCATGGTAGGAATATTTTGAAATAGCTTTTATTCCTATCGGATTATGCCTTCAGCCAGCGACCCATTGCGGCGCGCCATTGACCTGCTGTGGAGGCTGAGGTGGCGCGACGCAGTGAACCTTGTGAAAGTGATTCCGCCTATAGCGGCAAACTCCTTCCCGCTGTTCCAGAACCTCTGGACCTGGCGGTAAATTGCGGTTTCCTTCCTTGCCTGCCCCCTGCTTATCGTTGCAGTGTTCACCATGATGCACCCCGTTTCCCTTCGTGGGGCTCCTTGTGCTTATTCCTTCTTTATATACTTGGCTGAGCAAATTATTCGGATAAGAATAAAACTAGGGGAATGGAAAAAAAACATGCCAAGGGCGTGATTTGTTCTGCCTCCGCCGCAAACCACGGGGTTTGGGCGGTGCCGGACTAAGGGGCGGAGCCCCTTGGGCTGGCATTTGAACACGCGACTTCCAGATTTCTCCGGTTGCTGGTTTTCGCGGCGCAATTGCCGCGCGATCAGCATCGAGCGTTGCTCGATGTCTGATGCGTTTGCTTCGCAAACGCACATAGCCTTTGTATATCATCGTGCGCAGACGCGCACTCATCACTCATTGATTTCCCGCCTGCAATGTGCAGTTGGGCTCTATGAGTCTGGCACTCTAACCAAATTACCCTGCGGAAGTGCCTACACTTCCACATCTGAGTTACCTTGGCACGAGGCTAATTAGATGAGGAAGGATTAAAAATGGGGTTCAGCAGCCTTCGGGCTGAGGGCATAATTGTGGGAGCGGCAGGTAGTAGCCTGCCTTCTGTTTCAGACGGCATTGGACTGAGCGGCACAAAGGCCTTGCACCGCGCATAACGTCCATGCACGGGCCGTTTCAATCCGCACCCCTTGTCTCCTTTCGTCATCTTCATCCGCAGGGGCGGTTTATCGTTTCTGTTCCCGATTCCCCCTTAAGGGGATAGGACTCTTGCGGTGGGCAGAACTTCCTCCGTTGGCGCTTTCGCGCCTTGGTAAGCCGTCCTTCCGCCGCTCCCGCTAGTGTTCCTATTGGAACCGAATAAAAACCTTCGCCTAGTCGCCGCTTCCCCTGTTGAGCTTGGACAGGAGGATAAAGACCATGACTGCCGATAACAGGCCTGCGCCATAAGGCACCCACATCTCGTCAATCCCGCTGCGCGTGTCGTTCCAGACCCAGGCTATGCCGTATCCGACTGCAAGCGCCACCAATATCTTGGCAAAGCTTACAAGAGCCCTCATTTTGTCTGACGCCATATGGCAATTCTCCAGACAAGGATTAAAAGCCTGCCTTTGGATGCAATGCTGGTGATACGATGGAATTGCATTACCTGAGCCTTGCAGGCCTTGCGCTGATTGCAGTTGCATGGCTGCTGCAATACCAGAAGATGTCAAAAGGAAAGACAGAGGTCACGCGCCAGTTCGCCATTCTCCAGGCGGCAGGCATTGCGCTTCTGGTGATCGACGGCTTCATGAGCGGCTTGTACGACCTTGCGGCAATGAACATAATCACATGCGGAGGAGCGCTTCTCGTGCTTTCCAAGGCTAAGAAATAGAAAAAATAAATGGACTTTTTGCTCTAGCAAAAAGTACTGCCATCGAGCACCGCGGTGCTCGATGTCAATGGACTCGGGGGGATAATCGGATCCTTTTCGACGCATCAAAAAGGGCCATTCGAACCCCCAGCCTCCTGCACTATGTGGCCATTTTGCGCCGCAAAATGACCATGCCATGCAGGCGCGCTACCGTTGCGCCACAAGCCCAATTAAAGAAAAAAACTCAAGCTGGCGAGATGTAGACGACAGAGTCGCCGCGCAGAAGCACGGTTCCCATTCCGCGCTTTACCTCTCCACCCTCAAGTTCCTCAGCCTTTTCAAGCACGATGTTCATGTGCACATCGTATGAGACCATGAGCCCGCGTATGTCCCGGCCTCCTTTGAGCCCCACCACAACGTTGTTGTTGAGCGCTGCATTCAATATGTCAAACGGTCTTTTTTCTGCCATAAACCCCACCTCCATAAAAACTAAATAGGGTGGCTTTTTTCAGGCGCGAAACGTTTTAAACATGCTCAGTCTCATTTCAAATGGTGGGCTGGTGGAGGAATTCACTCAAAAGGAACAGGACATACTCTCGCAATTCTGCACAAGCACCACGTCAGACGTTTTCTGCCTCATGAACCTGCCAGAGGCTGTGAAAGGAGCGCTTTTCTCCCGCTATTCGCGTTCCACCAAGTCGCTTCGCAGGGTGCTTCTGGACGAATTCATACTCAACCCCGAGTCTGGCTTTGACGCAATTGTTGGGGAAATGAAAAACCGCGGCGAGTCGCAGATAGTTGCCACCAAGAAAGCAGAGGACTTCTATGACCGGGTGCTGGTGGGCTATGGCGACGACTCTGTGGCGGAATTGGGCGGTGCGCACCTGGCGGCGGAGAGCATCTCGAATTTAGCCACAAAATTCATGCAGGACGCGCGCATTGGCATCTCGCCACTTGAAAAATCCACGCGCTATGTCTACTTTGACCAGAAAGTAGATGACAAGTACAGATACCTGCGCGAGGAGAAAATAATGTCTTCGCGCTTTGCTGACAAATACATTGCAGCTTGCGACTTATTGTTTGACACCTACTCATCACTCATCTCCAAGCTCACAAAAATCGAGGAGGAAAAAAACCCCCGCGCCGTTGACGTGAGCGAGCGTGCATACGCCTCAACTATAAGGGCAAAGGTGTGCGACCTTCTCCGCGGCATCCTGCCTGCAGGCACGCTAACCAACGCAGGCTTTTTCGGCAATGGCCGCGCATTTGAGTATTTGCTTGCAAAAATGTATGCCTCGCCTTTGTCAGAAATGCGCGCAATCGCGCCGCAGGCGCAGTCCGAGCTTGGCAAAGTCATCCCTTCATTTGTAAAGCGCGCAAACGACAAATACGGAAAAGAGATGCAAGCTTATTTTGCAGCCACGCGCGCAGCAGTTTCCTCGCTTGCGGCAAAGCATTCTGTTGCTGCTGCAACTGATTCCTCACACACCACTCTCGTTGACTTCGATGCCGACGCAGAGGACAAGGTGCTGTCTGCCATCCTGTTCCCGCGGCTCCATTGTTCCTTTGAGGAGGCGCAAGCAATTGCCAAGCGCATGCCGCACGCTGAGCGCGAAGAGCTCATTAGCGCCTACATTGGCAATCGCGCAAACAGGAGACAGAAGCCAGGCCGCGCATTCGAGAGCACATTCTACACTTTCTGCGTAACTGGCAACTTTGGCATGTACCGCGACTTGCACAGACACAGGATACTCACTCAGGAAAGGCAGCTTCTCACAACCGCGCACGGCTTTGACATGCCGCAAGAGCTCATTGAAGCAGGCTTTGACAAGCAAGTCCTCGAGGCGCTTTCGTCAGCAGACGCTCTTTTCCGCGAAATGGAAAAAGAGATGCCTTATGAGGCGCAATACGTCGTGCCATTGGGCTACAGAATGCGCTGGTACATCAAGATGAACCTGCGCGAGGCATACCACTTCTGCGAGCTGCGCTCCATGCGCCAGGGGCACATTGACTACAGGCGCGTGGCTCAGGGCATGCACACTCTCCTGAAAAAAACGCACCCGCTTCTTACGTCAGGCATGAAGTTTGTGGACCATGAAAGCTACGCGCTCGAGAGGCTGGAGGCAGAAAAGAAAATAGACAGGAAGCTCGCGCAGCTGGGCCAGAAGAAAAATTAGAAAGGCGGCAGGCATTTCACTATCCATTCCTTGCCAATCTGACGCTTCGTTATCTGCTGGTTGTTGTCCAGGTATTCGATGTACTCGAAACCAAGCGACTTGTAGTCAAGCGTGCCAGGAGAGGCATTTGAGTTCTGGCAGATTGAGGCCGCTCCGCCTACATAAAAACTAGAAGTCGAACCAGTCAATGCGCCAATTTGCCAATTGCAAACAGTATCATATATCCAAGAAACCGAAAAATACTTTTCTTCTCCCGCTCCCAAGTAAAAATAATCGCTTATGTTGTAGATGTTGGCGACCGATATTCCGCATCCAGTGCCATAAAAAGTTGTCACTTTCTGCCCGTCTGCCCCAACAATTCCCGTTATCCTTATCGGATATGTACCTGTATTTCTAACTCTCAAGTAAGGGTAATTGTACCCATTTCCAGTCCACAATCTCGAGGCACTCTCTACAATCGAAACCGGCTGCGCGCTTTTCCAATACATCTGACTCTGCGTGATTTGCGCGTCGGACGCCATGCCAGGGAAAAAGCCAAGAAGCGCGACTGAAACTAGCGCCACGATGAGGACGACTGCAAGCAGGACCAAATATTCGGTTGCCCCTTGGCCGACCAAGGAGCAATAAATCGTGCCAGAGCACGATTGTGTTGCGCCCTGCGCGCGAATTCTCTCCATGGCTCATGCGTGCGCTGGCAATCCTTTTAGAGGTTTGCACGGCTCAGGCAGGCAATCCTTTCAGGCCGAAGAACTCGCCAGTCAACTTGCCTACAAGGTAGCCCACAAGCGCGGCAAGCATGCCGACAGCAGCCATCTCAATGCCCGACTTGAGCCAGTTGCCAACCGTGACTTTCGCCTTGTACACGCCAACCGCAAACAGCACCAGGGTGGAAAGAACAAGCGAAGGGACGAGCGCGTCTAGCACTGGCAGGAAAATGAATGGCATCAGTGGGATGACGGAGCCCACAATGGCAGAGACGCCAACAATTGCTGCTGCGCGGAGGGGCGCGGCAGCCTCTGGCGGGGTAAGCCCCAGCTCCTCAGTCATCATTACAGACAGCCACATTTCCTTGTTTGAGCAGGTGTTCTTCACCATCTGCTCAAGCTTTTTTCCCCTATAGCCCTTTCTCATGTAAATAAGGCGCACTTCCTCAGTCTCAATGTCAGGCAGGTTTTCCATTTCCCACTTTTCATTCTCAAGCTCGCGCTTGTAATGGTCCTCGTCCGCGCGCACCGAGGCATAGGCAACTGCTGCCATGGAAACCGATTCCGCAAAAGTCGCAACCAAGCCCGCCACCAGCACAATGAACCTGTCGTTTGTTGCTGATGCTACTCCCAGAACTATGCCCAAAACATTGACAAGCCCGTCCTGCCCGCCCAGTATCACGTCTGACAAAAGCGCGCCTGCCCCGCCTTTCATCTTCCTTTCCTTCTCAAGGTGAGCCTGCGCCTTTGCTGAAAGCTTTGCAATGTCCGGGTCTTTTGCTTTCATCAATTCACTTCAAGACGGAAAGCTTCTTGCCAACTTTCTCAAATATCGCCAATGCGTCGTTCAGGTCTTCTTTCGTATGCGCCGCAGTCACCATGGTCCTGATTCTCGCCTTGCCCTGCGCCACCATTGGGTAGACTATGGGGAGTGCAAACACGCCCTCGTTGAATATTTCTGCTGCAAAGTCCTGCGCCAATTTGCTTTCTCCAAGCATGATGGGTGTGATTGGCGTTTCCGACACTCCGGTGTCAAAGCCCATCCTGCGCAGCTCTTCCTTGTAGTATTTCGTATTTTCCCAAAGCTTTTTCACAAGCGAGTCGTCCCTCTCCAGCAACTCAAGCGCCGCAGTGCATGCTGCAACAGTGGCAGGCGGTGCCGAGCCTGAAAGCAGCCACGTCCTTGCCTTGTTCTGCAAAAAGTCGAAAAGCTCCTGCGAGCCTGCTATCGAGCCGCCCACCACGCCGAACCCCTTGGAGAACGTGCCCATGTCCACTTCCACCTTGCCCTCGAGCTTGAAGTGCGAGACAATCCCCCTGCCATGGTCGCCAAGCACGCCGTCGCCGTGCGCGTCGTCAACATACACAAAGGCGCCGTACTGCTGCGCAAGCTCGCTTATCCTGCCAAGCGGCGCAATGTCCCCGTCCATGGAGAACACGCCGTCTGTTATCACGAATATCTTCTTGTACGTGCCTTTTGCCTTCGCTTCCTTGAGCACTCTTTCAAGGTCTTCCATGTCCTTGTGCTTGAAAATCGCGCGCTCGCACTTGGAAAGCCTGACACCGTCGATGATGCTCCCGTGGTTGAGCGCATCCGATATCGCAAGGTCGCCCTCAACAACAAGCTGCGGCAGCGCGCCTGCGTTTGCGGCAAATCCCGTCTGGAAGTAAATCGCCGCCTTTGTGTGCTTGAAGCGCGCAATGGTCTTTTCCAGCTTGAAGTGCAAATCCTGCGAGCCTGCAATCGCGCGAACGGAGCCTGAGCCTGCGCCGTATTTCTCCACCGCCTCAATCGCGGCCTTCTTCAGCTCCGGGCGGTCTGAAAGCCCGAGGTAA
>Ga0268276_1002041_pt1 | contig 18083 bp, 19 predicted proteins | sample saktaG_4_FD_190145 | JGI IMG/M metagenome (GOLD analysis project Ga0268276, IMG submission 190145) | Saline water microbial communities from Sakinaw Lake, British Columbia, Canada - sak_2010_1_5_45m | ecosystem: Environmental > Aquatic > Non-marine Saline and Alkaline > Saline ...
AATTATTTTGATCTAATTTTATGAAGTATCCTTCTTTCCTGTGCAGATAGAACATGCCAAAAGTGCTTAACACTATAGGCAACTGGTTTTTGTAAAATTATGTTTGCATATAGATTCACTGGTTTCTTATTTACATCTTTTATTCTTCTTGAATAAATAAACGCAATAAATCTAAACACCATTGATATGATTATTACCAATAGGATTGCCTGCATTTCATTACCATATATAGACTTACCTATTGAAATTATTCCAGCACCTAGTAGAGAACCAATAACCATAGCGAATGCTTGAAAGATATAAAAGAAAGACATATGATTAATTAGATCAACCTTAACATTTTGATAAAAATAATTTATAATTGCATAATTAAATCCTGCAAAAACAATTCCTGATAGGAACTGAAGAATAATTAAAACTGGTAGGTATTGCACAAAGAAGTATTCCACAAATAGAGTAAATGGAATAAAGGCAATTGTAGTTTTAATAATCTTAACTGCTCCATACTTATTTGAAATATAACCCCAATAGTATAAACTAAACACAGACCCTAAAACAAATGCAGCAAACCATAAAATATAATTGGAATAACTAAATTGTAATACATTTAATAACAAATATGGAAAATATGATGTAGATATATACAATCCAAAGTAAAAAAGTAAAATGAATATTAAAAAATTTAAAAAGGCTTTATCCTTTAAAACCTCTTTTTTAAACACAGAAAAAATTGGTTTTGCCATTATTTTTGTTTCACTAACGATTTCTTCTCTATCCTCTGTTTTGCTCATCCTATTTAAAAATCTAGATGAAATAAATCTAAATAATCCAGCACATAAAAACAATATCACGAATCCAATTAATTGTGGATCCGATCTAACAACATCAAGAAGAAGTCCAGCAAAAATAATTGGAAGAAGAGAAAACAAATCAAGTATAAGATTCTTTGATGCAATAAACTTACCGATTTTTTCAGGAGGAAAAATCTTTCTAATCCAATCACGATAAATTGGATCCAGAAGAAGTCCAGAACCAATCAGCAGGGTATACACAATAATAATTACCCAAACTACAGTTGTTCCAGTAAATAAAAATTTAACAAGTGCAAGTGGAATCCAAAGGAATGCCTGAAGTGTTATAAAAAAAACAACAGCCTGTCTTTTTGAATTAAACTTACTTAATATTTTATAGGATATTAATACAAGGAAGGAAGTAACAAAGATAGGAACAGTATCTATTAACCCAACCTGTAACGGAGATGCACCAAGAGTAATTATAAATGGAACAAGAAAAGATAAACCAATTGAGTTCATTAAAACATAAAATATTCCATCACTAATTGAATATTTTGTGTCTCTTTTAATCTGTGGATTAGTATTTTGAAAATTTAACATAAATAATTCTATTTCTAATTAGTTTACTATAAATTGATAGTCAGAAATATTTATAAAGAAGATTTAAGATCAAAAATAGTGCCCGAAGGGGGATTCGGACCCCCGTTATCAGAGTGAGAGTCTGATGTGATTACCGAGCTACACTATTCGGGCAACAATTATCTTAAAACCTGTTAAAAATTAGATCTCTCACAATATATATTATAAATGTAAATCTATTTAAACCCATTATTTCTTTCTTCTTGAGGACTTTTTAGGAGGACTTACTTTGCTTTTCTTCTGTTTTGGTTTTGGTTCCTCAATCTCTTCTTCAAATTCAGGTTCATCTTCGTTATCTTCATTCTCAATTGCCTGATCTTCATCCTCCAATGATTCTTCCTCAGGAAGTAAACCATCAAGCTCATTGTCCTCTTCTTCAAAGTTATATTCTTCATCTACTTCTTCATCTAATCTTTTTCTGGAGATTGATTCTTCTTTCCTAATACCAAGAACATTAGTTTCCTCTGCTTTAATATTTCTAAAGTGAAGCACATAGAACACTATAAAGTTTAATAAAATAAAACAAATTATAATTTGATAAAACAAACCTTGGGCATATATTATTAATAGTCTTACAAGAAGAAGGATGCTTGCAAATATCTCAATATATGATAAATATCTTTCTCTGGAGAACAATTGGGTTGTGTTAACAAAAATAAAACCAAGAACAGCAAGTGAGATAAATAAACCTAATAAAAAAGGATTTGTAAAGAAGAAAGAAAGAACAGTAAACAAAAATAGTGCATAGGGTGCAATCTTTCTAAATATATTCTTTTTAATTGTAATTGTGGTCATATATTCTTCCAAACTTCTAATTTGATTAGAGAATATTTAAGAGAAAAAGATTTATAAACCGTACTAGAGATTAATTTAGTTATGGCAATTAACAAGAAAAGAAAAATAGAAGTGAAAAAGAAAACTAATAAATCATCTATTAGCAAAGTTAACAAAGAAACTCATTTTAAGTTACTTAATAGAAACTGTAGAAAAGCATTCAATAAAACAATAGGTGAGCTTGTGGGGAACTATAATCCATTCTTTGGTTCAAAGTATCCTCTGGAAATTAGAAATAAAGCCACAAAACATATGGTTACTTACATGTATGAAAAAACAAAGGTTAAAGCATTACCTGAAACCAGAAAGGAATTCATACAACTTCTTGAAGAAGCAGGAGACTATGCACGTGTTAAGATAATCCAAGATATAAAGAATTAGTTTCTAATCATTAATGCAAAATCACAAACACTATTTTTTGTTTAAAAAAGAAAAAGAAATTAGTTGCTTTTAAATAAAGCAACCATATCCTTTTGTACTTGGAATAAATAGATTATCATATATACAATAAACATAAAGTATATTGATATAATCAATGGTAAAAGTCCTACTAATCCTACTTTAAATAAAATTGTGAGGGCAATTATGAAATAAATAATAGCTCCTGCTCCAGATATATATAACTGAATCAATAGCATTATTCTACCATAGTTCTTGAACTTCCATAACCCACAGGCCATGATACAAGAATATAGCCCACATACTAGGAAAAGACCACCCATAAACACTAATAGTCCCTGTGCACCAGTTACTGATAATGCAGACCCAAAAGTACCTATAAAAGTACTTTTTACAAAAATGAACAAAAATCCAAATACAACAAGAAATATACCTATAACCCAATTATTTATAGAAACAAATCTTGTAATAAATTGACTTAAAGACCAATTTTCAAACATATATAATTTCTCCTTTTTTAATTTATATATTATTAAATTTAATTAAATCTGGAGGCATAATATTTAAAAAGAGTATTTTTTAATTTACTTAATGTATTTTTTATAATTTTTAACAAAAAAAGGAATATCTCTCCAAATGTTTCTTACCATTTGCCTATCATATATTTCATTTACGAATCCACCAAGTTCATCTAAAGCTTCATTATTATCTTTAACAGGTACCTTCTTGTTATAGCAAACCTCATAAAATAGAGGAGACTTATAATTAAATTTTTCCTTAATGTATTGCTGGTGATTAGTGGCCATGGACACAACCAAATTAGAATTAGTTATTTGCTCCTGGTTTAGCTTTTTTCTTCTATGCTTGGAACAATCAATCCCAAGTGTTAAAAGTTCTTCCTTGACCTCATAGAGAATGTTTTGAGGGTTATTACCAGTCACTCCAGCAGATGTAACTTCAATGTTTTTAATCTTATTTAGTTCACAGTATTTTCTAAGACAATACTCTGCAATCATGCTTCTAAAAACATTCCCTGTACAAACAAATAATATTTTAGTTGGTTTCATATATATAATATATAGCATTATATTTATATTATGGAGTAAAATAGAATTAACAAGCCACTAATCAAATCAAGATTCAATTACCCAAAATCTTTTTTTATTGTTTATTGCTTTTAGGATATCAAAAATTATAATGAATAGGAATCCAACCCCGATTGCAACCAACCAAGAAGTTATTCCTAAAGGAATGGTTCCAAAAAGCTTATTTAGAGGAGTATAGATAATTGCAATTGTTGCTAAAATAGATATTAAAGATGCAAAGAAAAGATATTTGTTTGTAACTAAAGATCTTCTGAATACGCCTTTCCTGAATGATCTATAAATAAAAGCACCTAATATTTCAAGTAGGATTAAAGTTAATAGAGCTGTTGTGGTTGCATGAATTGCATCAAATCCAAGAACATTAAAAGTAACATAATAGACTATTAATGTAAATCCTGCAATTATTATACTTGAAAATAAAAGTAAAAATATTAGATTCTTGGTTAATATATTTCTTTTTTTTGGTCTCTCATCCATAATATCATTTGAGGAAGGATTAAAACCAAGAGCAATGGCTGGTAGATTATCAGTAACTATATTCATAAACAATATTTGTAAAGGTAGAAGAATTGGTATTGGCCATCCTAGGCTTGTGGCTAAAATCACACCAAAAATAATTATAAATAATTCTGCAAAATTACAGGACAATTGATAGGTCATAAACTTTCTTAGGTTTGCAAAGATAGTTCTTCCTTCTTTAACAGCAGTAACTATGGTTGCGAAATTATCATCCTTTAATGTTAGATCTGCAACAGATCTTGAAACATCAGTACCAGTTTTGCCCATTGCAACCCCAACATGTGCTTCCTTTAATGCAGGAGCATCATTTACCCCGTCTCCTGTCATAGTAACAACTTCACCATGGGCTTTGAGTGCTTTAACTATCCTTAGCTTATGCTCTGGTCTTACTCTTGCAAAAACAACAACATTTTGTATGATTTTGAATAGTTCATCATCGGTTAATGCATCCATTTCATTACCATCAATCACCTCACCATCTAATATTCCAATTTCTTTTGCAATGGCTGTTGCTGTTTCCTTGTTATCTCCAGTAATCATCTTTATTTTTATTCCTGCTTTTTTACAAAACAAGATTGTTTCTTTAACTTCTTCTCTTGGAGGGTCTTCCATTCCCACAAATCCAATAAATATTAAATCAGATTCTAGATTTTTACTATCTATTTGATATGCAAAGCCTAGTGTTCTTAGTGCTTTTTTTGTCATGTTCCTATTGTTTTCTAGGATTTCATCTTTATCTTTCTTAGTTAACTTTGAAACCCTACCATTTCTATGAATAGATGTACAATGATTTAATAGAACCTCAACAGCACCCTTAACATAAACTGTTTTTGTGTTTTTTTCTAAAACAAGAACATTCATCATTTTTCTTTCTGAACTAAACGGAATTTCATTCTCTCTAATAACTTCGAAATCATCTTTGAATATTTCAACCTTTGAAGCAAGGATTAGAAGTGCTGCTTCTGTTGGTGTTCCGGATATTTTATAACTTAAATCATCTTCAACTTTTCTAATTATTGCATCATTACAAAGAACTGATGATTTTAAGATCAAAGATAATTCTTTATTTTTATTTAAATCTATTTTTTTATTGTTAAGCAGGATTTCTCCTTTACTTTCAAAACCAATTCCAGTAACATCATATAAATTATTATTTGCAAAAACAGTTTTTACGGTCATCTCTCCCTTTGTTATGGTTCCAGTTTTATCTGAACAGATAACAGTTGTTTCTCCAAGTGTTTCAATAATTGACATTCTGCTTACAATTGCATTTTTTTTTGCCATTCTATAAGCTCCAGAAGATAGGGTAGTAATTAGAACCACTGGTAGGCCTTCAGGAAATGCAGAAACTGAAATTGCAATAACTAAAATAATAACATCCACAATAATTGCTTTTGTAATGAAAGGGGTTTTTAATAAAACTAGTACACCAGTTAATACTGCAAGAGACAGAGCAATAAAAGCCATTGTCTTTGTAATCTTATTTATTTTATCCTGAAGAGGGAGTTCCTTTTCTGCAGATGAAATCATACCTGCAATCTCACCAAACTTTGTGTTCATTCCTGTGTGTGTAACCTTCACAATACATTTACCACTAACTATGAATGAACCCATATAAACTTTATTTTCATCAACATAGTTTTCTTTATCTTTAGAAACTAGTTTTTTAATTTCTTTTGATTCACCAGTTAGAATAGCTTCATTAACTAATAAATTGTTTTCTGATAAAATAACTGCATCAGCAGGAATTCTTTCACCTGTTCTTAATATTAGAATATCTCCAGGAACAATTTCTGAGGATAGTATTTCTTTTTCTTTTGAATCCCTAATAACTAAGGTATTTGGTACTATCATTCTCTTAAGTGCAGACACTGCTTTTTCTGCTTTATATTCTTGAATAAATCCAGCACCCACAACAAGTACAATTACTCCAATAATTGTATAGGCAGTTACTGATTTTCCAACTATAAATGAGAGAATGGTTGCACAAAGTAATAGATAAACAATGAAATTATTTTTAACTTGTCTTAGAAGAATAGTTAACAGAGATACTTTATTAACATCAACAATTTCATTTAAACCAAATGTAGTTAAATTTTGTTTTGCTTCCTGTGCAGTAAGTCCATTATATAGCATAAATATCAAATATATTTTAAGTATATAATCTTATATATATGGCTTTATAAATATATAGATTACTAATAAAATAAATCAACTCCATCTCCATATATTTATATTATTATCACATCATATTCTATTATCCGCATCCAAACAAAGCTTGCTGGGTAATATTTTAAATTAAGTGATAAAAATGGGATTTACTAATTTTTTTAAAAAAATAATACGGAAAGAACCAACTGTTGAATATAAGCCAACTATCAAAGAATTAACTTTCAATGAAATTAAGGATTTAATTAAAAATAAGGAGACAGAAATTAATACTAGGGAAAAGGAAGTTTTTGTTTTAATTAAAAATAGAGCAAGCTCATTTGTTAGAGATATAAATCACAAAGTTAGAAATTTAGAAAGCACAGATGTCGAATCAAAGGACACCAATGAGAGAATAAAATCAATTGTAAAAACAAATTTAAATAAGTATATAGAGCACGTGAAAAAACTTATAGAAGAAATAGATAACCTGAATGAAGATAATTTTGAACATTTTATTAAATGGGTAAATAATCTCTTCATTGATTTTGAAAAAAAGTCCTATGTTAATTATCACAGAGCTGTTTTCTTGATAGGGCAAGATTTAATTGACATCAGAAAGAACATAGCTGACTTTTCTAAATCTTTAATAAGCATATTAGATAAAAACAAAGAAATAATAGGATCTTCTCGTCAGATTCATGCAATTCAACAAAAAATAAAACAAGTCTTTGAAGCCAATGAAGTTATTAAAGGATTTGATGAAAGAATTAATTTATTAAATGACAAAACAAAAGATCTAGAAAAAATTAATCAAACTCTGGATAATAAAATTAAAGAAATTAAAGAAAATAAAAGTCATAAAGAAAATATAAGACATAAAGAAAAAATAAAGGAAACAGAAAAAAATTTAAAAGAAGAAATACATGAATTTAAAGGATTAATTGACTTTAAAGAATTAGGTAATATATTTCATAGTGAAGAGAAAAAAACAAAAATAATAAGAGCCTATAAAGAAAGGTTTGAAGAAACCTATTTAGAAGATAATGGAGCAAGCATTTTTCTCCTTCTTGATGAAGCAAAACTAAACACTAGTGGAATCTCACTTAAAATAAAGCAAATCAACACTAAAAGAGAAGAACTAATTGTGCAGGAGTCAACCATTAAAAAAGACGAAACAGAAGATTTGTTAATTGAAATTAATAAAATCAAACTAGAAATTGAAAAACTAAAAACCGAAAAAGACGATGATTTAAAGAAAAGTGAAAAAATTAAACAACAAAGAGAAAAGATAATAAGTTCAATAAAACAAGAGTTAGCAAAAATGAACAAATAGTTTATCAATTACCTATTGATTTTATGTACATCAACACCAAATAGTTTAAGTTTAAAATATTTTTGTAATTCAATTCCGGTTTTGTTAATTTTAAGATTTATTTGCCAATTTTCTATGCCTTTTTTTGCAGCCTGCTTTGCCGCTGTTCTTACAACATTATTTGTATTATCTGATTTTGGAGGAGTAAATGCAGGTGCATCATAAATGAATGCTAAAAGAACAATTGCTCTGTGATTCTTAATATCTGTAGATAGATCATTAAAATGTTTAATTAGTCTATCAAAAGAATTAAATTTGGTTTTTGGCTTTTGTAAAATAAAATCAGATTTTGAGTTTTCAAAAGGGAAAGAAATGAGAGGCATCTTAACTTCAAGATAGGTGTTATCAATTAGGAAATCAATTCTAGAGTTACCTAACCTTTTTTCTCTGGATATATTTTTTCCTGTTATCATTTTAGGCAAACAATTATTTTTTATAAAAAATTCAACATAGACATTTATTTTTGTTTGATTTATTCCTATCCAAGTCTTATTTTTTCTACTAATTGAATCAAGAGAAATAGCTTCAACCGTGTATCTTGTTTTTCTATTAAGATTATCACTTTCAGAAAGAAGACAAGGAACATCAGAAAAATGAATTTCACCAATTCTACCAGTAACTGGACAGTGACATTTGAAAACCCCATTGCTTATTTGAACATTCATTATAAATCTATTTGGTCTAGATTTTATAACACCTTCAATAAGGGGTTTTTGAAATTTATATATTAAACTCATAGTAAACAAACCTAAAAGAAAATAAAAAGTAGTTAGAAAACTACTTTTTAAAAACCTTTATTAGTGGTACAATTACAAATAGAATGAATAATATTAGATAATAATACCAATCTAAAGACAGAATTACTGGCCATAATTTTGCTAGCATAAGAGCAAAGAAAAGAACTGATAATTTCACCAAAGATATGTCATACCAATGCATAGTTTTTATTTTGTCATCAAAAGATTTAAAACACATATAAAATCACCTCAATAAATTAGAATAATCATTTAATTTATAAATCTTTGTTTCAAGCAATTTTAGCAAATTTTTTGCAATATTTAAATTTTATTCATTTAAACCATCATCTTTTTAATTATTTCTTTTATATTATATAGGATAGTGTTTAAAGCCACTTACAGCAAACTGCTGACCAGAATTAGAGATGCCTCGAACCAGATTTGGACTGGCGGTCTCCAGATTATGAGTCTGACTTTGACAAGCGTAAGCTGTGTGTAGTGTATAGTCTGTAGAACCACTGAACAAAGCAACCTTCAACAATTGCCTAACCATTTTAGATATATTAATATGCTTAGCTTTCAAATAATCATACGTATGTTTATCTAAATTTATTTCAATTCTCTTTAATTCTTGCTCAGATTCAATCTTTTTTTCGGTCAACTCGTTTCTCCTCCTTAGGGGTTATATTTAGTAATGCTATTAATAATATGTCTGTTGGGGTAAACATCTGCAATCCTTTTGGAGTTTCTTTTTGCATAATGTCGGAAGCAAAAATAGCAGATAGCTCAGGAAAATGAATGACATCAATATTAGCGATATCCATTATGTCTTTATTATTAATTGACCTCAATATCCAACTTAACAATGCTTCATTATAACTGTTTAATTTTAGATTAAGAGAACATTCTTCGCAGATTTTTTTAATTGCAGATTTTAAATTTCTTTTTTTAATTGCATTAAATTTAAGATTATTAAACTTCTCTCTTGCAGATTCTAATTGTTCTCCAAAAAAAGCCCTCCCTAAAAAATCAAAAATACAATTCATTTCATATGCTCTTTTAATCAAATCAAGTATATTATTTTTAAGGTCATAAGAAAATCTAGAGCTTGGAACACGCCTATAGTTAAAAGTTTTAAAATAGTTATATAAATAATCTTTTTGAACAGCTGTTAGTTTAATACTTGGATAAAGTTCTTCTAACCAGTTCAATTTAGGAATATACACCCAATTATTTTTTTTCTTATCAATCCAATTGAGCGTCATTTTATTTTTTACAATAGTATATGGTACTTCCTTATTAACATCCTTGTCAAATATATACTTGCACACAAAACGTTCTTCAGACCCATAATCAAAAAATAACTTTGTTTTATTTAGGTCATTAAAAACAGTTGAAGATTGTCCACTTCCTTTAGGATATAATATTGCCTTTATATCTTTTTGGGTAAGCCATTTACCTTCTTCAGACCCATACACAAAAATAGTAAACAATATTTTACTAGAGATGTCATCTTCTAAAAGTTTTAATATATTTTTATTTTCATTCATTAAATTCACTCATTCATTTATAATACTGCTTTTCTTAAAAACAGTATTGGACTACTAAATTATAAAATTTCAGTAAAATTCTATAGGAATATAACCTTCTTCATACATAAGTTTAATATTTAATACTGCTACAGGTCTAAAAGACTGACACAGTAATATAATGTATGCAATGAAAAGTTTTTAAATGGATGTGGGATGCATGAATTTAAATCAAGTTACAGGGTTGCCGATAGGTAGACTCAGAGAGAAATACCTTGTATTAATTATAAAAGAACCTAAAAGCTTTATAACAAAATGTAAGTCTCTTGACCTTCCAGTTTATTTTGACCAACAAAAAGTTTATCTTTTTGAGAAGAACATCTGTTATTGTTATTTTTATAATAATGATGCTAAGTTTATTCTTGGCGCATTAAAAGGGAGAGGTATAGCTCAATAAGTATGTTACCTATGGGATGTATGTGACATATGTTTTAAGTTTTATTTTTTATATAGAAAAAAGATAAACTAATAGTAACATTAAGAACAAGTGGATGTGTGGATATATGATTGAAGAAGATAGTACTAAATTCTTACTAAGAAGAATGGGTGAGCTTAACAAAGATGGGGCATTAGATAGAAAGTTTGAACAAGAACGATTCGAAAGGGAAGCACTTACAATTACTAAAAGAAATGAAAGAGGCTTATCCGATTGGGGAATTGGATATCCATTGGAAGAAGATGGCAGATATTCTATGATAGTCCCTCAATTACAAGATTGGAAGATGCTACAAGAGAAGTATCTTAAAGACAAGCCACTCCTCTTTGACAATCAACAGATATGGTGGGCTTGGAATCCTAAAGATTGTTGCTGGCAACCTACTGATGAAACAAGCATATTACTTAATTTTGACCAATCTATTACATTATCTGACCAGCACAACAGCATACAACCTCTTACAAAAAATATAATTTTAGAAGCACTTAAACGAGCATCCAGAAAAAATTATGATGAAATAAAACCTATAGAAAAAACATGGGTCGTATTTAAAGATACTATTGTAGATTTGTCTCAAAGTTTAGCATTCCCAAATAATCCTAAGTATTTTGCAACTAATGTTATTCCTCAAAATGTTTTAAATTTACAATCCACAGAAACGCCAGTAATAGATAGATTGTTTAGAGAATGGGTTGGAAATAAATACGTTCCAACACTTTATGAAATTATTGCATATTCAATGTTATCTGATTATCCAATCCATAGACTATTTTGTTTGATTGGCTCAGGTCGAAATGGAAAATCTACTTTCATTAACTTATTATTAAATTTTATAGGTAATCCAAATAGCACATCTGTTGAATTGGAAACGCTGACAAATAATCCTTTTACATCCTCAAAGTTATACAAAAAATTAATCTGTCTTGTAGGAGAAACAAACTTTAATTTACTTAGGAATACAGAGATTATTAAAAAATTAACAGGTCAAGACCCTATCCCTGCTCAATTTAAGCATAAGGGGTTATTTGATTTTAAAAACTTTGCTAAAATAATAATTGCAACAAACTCCTTACCTCAATCCCTTGATAAGACTGGTGGATTCTATTCCAGATGGCAAATAATCGATTTTCCAAATCGATTTTCAGAAGTAAAAGATGTTTTAGCTGATATCTCAGAACAAGAATATGAAAACTTAGCAAGAAAATGTATTCTTATCCTACAAAAGTTATTAGTAACCAGAAAGTTTACTAATGAAGGAACATTAGAACAGAGAATGCAAATTTATGAAGATAAAGCTAATCCTTTACAAAAATTCATTAGAGAATATTATGATTACAATAGTCAAGAATATGTGATTGGATTCGAATTTTATAATCTATTTAGTTATTTCTTGAAGAATAATGGAAGTAGGGCATTATCAAGAATAATAGTTACACAAATGCTAAGGGAAGAAGGTATTGAACCAAAAAAAGAGAGAGTAGATTTTAAAGGGGAAGAAAAGCAATGGGTTGTTTATTGGGGATTGAAATTAAAAAACAAGAATCAAGAGGGATTAAATAAATATATTAACACTACAGAAAATAATAAAGAAAAAGTGGGTGATATAAATGCAGGACTTCAAGAATCTTAGATTGTGGCAGTTAGCCAGAGAGTTTGTTAGTGATATATATAAGCTAACAACCACCTTCCCAAGCCACGAGCTCCACTCTATGACTAACCAGCTCAGAAGAGCAAGTTACAGCATACCCTCAAACATAGCGGAAGGCTCTGGAAAAGGTAGCCAAAAGGAATTTAAGAGATATTTAAGTATAGTTAGTGGCTCAATAAAAGAGGTAGAATGTTTTTTAATATTAGCAAGGGACTTGAACTACATCAATGAACAACAACTGACTGAACTTACCCAAAAGTTAGAAATTATTGGAAAGATGAATAGTAAGTTAACAAATAAATTATACTGAATCTTTAGATTCATTAATCTGTGATTTTATTTTAGGATAATTGTTAACAAAACTATCTTCTCCGAACCAGTGGCTAACTTTTTCAAATAAATTACAAGCCATTTCATCTAAATTAGAATAGTCTTTACAGTCGATACCCTCTATTATATAATTTATATCTATCCCAATTAATTTATTTTGATTAGGTAAAATTATGTTTTCAGGATTAACAAAACCAATTTTAAGAGATATTTGCGGATTCCTATTAATCTTTTTATAATAACTTCTATAGGATTTTAAAAAGAAACCTAATGATATATACATTGCATCAGAATCCAATTTATATTTATTAGATGGGGTTGTTTGCGGAATTGTTCTTATCAATAATAACTCACCTTTATCTAAAAAAGATATGATGCCATTATCACCCATTCTTTTAAATTTGATTTTTACTCCAAAATAATCTTTATTATAATCTGACAACTCAAACCCACCATTTATAGATGATGTCATGATTCTAATTATCTCAGAACTCAAAAGAAAATTATCCATTTCAAAAGCAGGTTGAATAAGAAAAAAGAAAGAAGGACTTATTCCATTAAATTTTAATATAACATTTTCTAAAATAAATTGTTCTCTTTTTTTCAGAACTTCTCTTAATTCTAATCTATCTTTATATAGATTATATATTTCTCTTTCAGATAATGGTATATATTTACCTTTTACTTGAGTTGATAAACTTCCTATAGATGTACCTTCTCGCTTATAATAAATATAATCCTTCAGATGCATATGTGGGGCAAGATTACTTCTTGGGATATCAATAATTAAATAAAATAAATTTTGGTCATCATCTTTTGAAATTTCATATGTTTCATAAAAAACAGTTCCAGAAATCCCGTTTCTTATCCAATCACTAATTTTTCGTTTATACAAATCTAATTTCGCTTTATCTATCCCTATTAGTACACCCTTATCAGATACTCCAAAAATAATAGAACCCCCTTTTTCAGAATTTGCAAATCCGGAGACGTATTTCATTATTTTAGTGTTTGCATCTAAATTTATTAAAAATTGCTCATCTTTATATTCAATATCATCTTGTTCGTCATGCTGTACAATTTGTTTTAAATGTTCAAAATCTTTAATATAACTCATAATATCAACTCATATTATATATATTACGATTAGGTTTAAATACATTGTTTTTGAGTTATAATTAATAATTTATTACATCTCATACAATAAATTATCTTCCAGTTTCAATTATTGTTTTCGATAAATTACAGAGTTTATAATTGCGTTATAAAAAATTAATTTCTATGAAAATTCTATAATCTTTGATTAATGTGTGCGAGGACTTATACACTATAAAACAATTGTAACAATTATTTTTTATAGCATTAATAAGTTTTGATTTATTTTCAAAATTTTTAGCAATATATCCCAAAAGTTTACCTTCATACAATATTTTGATTGCTGTCGAATCATATTTGTTAGTAGGTTCATATTTTAATATCAAATTACTCTTATCTAAAATTGAATCTAAATAATTCACGGTTAAATCTCTATATTGAATTCCTTTAATTATAGTTATGTGAGACAATGGTATTCTTTCTGGTGTAATATTATTAATTTTTAATAAAATATATTTAATATTTGATTTAAATTTAATGAATTCATTAAACCAATATTTTTGAAGCACAGATAATTGGTCTGTTTGTGATTTAACTTCTACAAAATATACTTTATTTTCTTTTTTATTGTATATAAATAAATCAGGCATACCTGCAGTGTGAGTTGCCAAAAAAGTAATGGTTTTATTTGGTAACTTATCAACACATCTTTTTAATTCATTATCAGAAATAGCTAACGTTGAAAACACATTCTCTAGTGTTTGATTATTGGAAATAACAGAATAAATTGCTAAATATTTATTATTTTTATAATATTCAATTGCATAATCTTCTAAATTACATATTTTATTACTGTATTCAACCAGAAATTTACTTCTAAACCATTCTTTGTTTATTCCAACATATTTAATAGTTATGATTTCAGATTTAATTAATTTTTTATTTTTTTCAAAAGTGTTAAGTATTTCTGCTTCATTTTCAAATTGTATACTAAAATTTAAATCAAAATTAATATCTATTTTACCATTATCAAAAGGTAGTTGATTACGTTTTTGTTTAATATTTTCTGTAAATATTAAATTGCCTTTTTTATACTTTTCTTTGATATAATTTATATCTTTTTCAAGAGTAATTGACTTATCTATAAAATTTTTTCTTTTATTATTTATAACATTCCCAAAATCAGTAATGTACTCAATTTTATCTTCATTAATAGGATATTTTTTTACAAATGGTTTAATGGTTATATTTTTTGATTCGTTCTCAATTTTTAGTGATAATTGGTTATTTTGTCTTACTAATACATCTTCTTGTTCCTGTTGTTGTTTTTGTTTTTCTAATCTGTCTTTTTGCTTTTGCTTTTCAGAGTTTTTATATTTAATAAACTCTTTAATTGATGCAATTAATATTGAAGGTCCAATAAATATTAACCAAAATAAAACCCAACTGCTGTGGTTTAATCCTACAACTGCACCAATAGTTAACCCAAAGAATAATAATACCAAATATACCCCGAACATTTCCATATCAATTACCAATTTATTAAACACAATTCAATAAAAATAAACTTATCTAATTAGTTTTATTTAAATCTAATCTTATCAGTTACTTTTGCAATATAGTCAGTAACTTCTCTTCCTTTAATTCTTATTTCTACTAGATATTTTTTATTTTTAAAATTTGAAATTATTGTATTGCAATTACTTTTGAAGTAGTTGCAATAATATTTTGGTCAGCACCTGTTCTTAAATCCACTTTCAATACATATTGCCCTTCAGATAAAGTTAACAGTCCTTTATTGACATCATTTCTATCATAACCAATTAGATAATCTGACTGTGACCCATTATACTGGGCAGGAATTGAATGTAAATCAAAAGGTGCATTTATATCTTTATTTACAATGACCCCTTCTTTTAAAATAGAAACATCAAAATTTGGATTAGATAATTTGAAAAAACCATTATTTTTAATGTTAATTTTAAAAACTATAAGAACACAATCACCTGATTCTTCAAAACAACGAGGAGTATAATCTATAATAGACAATTCAACAACAGGATTTGGAGTCATTTCTTTTATTACATTAGATTTAGGAATCTGCTCTTGAAATAATTTTATATATGATTTAATATCTTCTTTAATTGGGATAATATCAAAGTTAAAAATAGAGTTAAATAAATCTGTTTGGTCACTAGTATAATTATTTAATCGAGTTAATTCAGTATTATTTACTGTAACTGTTTGATTTAAAAGTTCTAACTGTGTATCAATATCTTCAACAGATTCTAATTTATTATAAATTGCATTTATATTTTCTGAAAAATTATCTGCACTATAAATAAAATCCACAAATTCTTTGTAAATATCCATATTATAATCATTACTTAATTTAGTTACTGCTTTATTCATTTGTTCGACTCTAGTTTTTCTAATATCGTAATTTGTGGTGATATCATAAATATCATTGGATTCAAGATTAATTGAAAGCCATGCTGAAAGCATATCTTTATACTCTTTCGTTTCTTCTAATTTTAATTTAACACAAGTATTAATATTTTGATTATTTTGTTGTAATTCTTTACATACAAAAAACGTATCACAAGGAACATCCAAACAACAATTTTCTTGTGTTTCTCCTTTTTCTAGGATATTATTTCCACAAATTGCTTTAGAACTCGGTTTGGAAAATTTATCTGCATTGCTTAAACTATTAAATAAAATAAATAATATAATTCCAACTAAAATTACAGCCCCAACAATTATACCAATCAATTTTAAATTTTTATTTTTAGCCACATTTACCCCTCACTGTATATTATAACTATTTACCATAACATTTTTAACTTAATCCTTAACTTAACTCAGAGCTTGTTATTGGTTATTATATTTCGAAGTCAGTAATAGTATTATGGATAACAGCCAGCTAATAGCAAAGATACTTAGAAGTAAACTTAAACAAAAAGTATTATTAGAGATAAGTAAAGAAAAGGTTACACAAGCACAGTTATCCAAAAGATTTAATCTATACAGAAGTCATATTAATGAACTAATTACTGACTTATTAAAATCTAATCTAATTATTTGCCTTAATCCTAAAGATAGGGATTATAAATTTTATGAGATAACCAAATTAGGCAAAGATATCTTAGCTTCTGTGGATAAGATAAAGAAAGAATTATAGTTTATAGATTAGGACTACCTACTCTCAAGGAGAGGTCTTCTATCTCCATTATTTGCTTCTTTTTGAGTGTTTATGTTTGTTAACTAATAGGTAATCTACAATTGTCTCTATATATATTGCGTGTATATATCTTATTGTGTGTATATATTATATATATATTAGACTGTTGATTTATGTTCTCTTATTCTCTAGTTTGTTTACTTTTTCTAAGAGATTACCTTACCCAATATATTAATTACATAAATTACACTATTTGCTAATAGTTAATAGTTGGGCATCTCCTTCTAAGATACACTGCCTTCACAAGCTACACTAATTACTAATAAAAATATTCAAATAAGCTATTAACTTCTCTGAATAGAACTTATCTGCTAACATCTGTCTTGAAAGATAATGATTACTACCTACTGAATTAGCAGTTCTGCCTTGATAATAATCTGCTATTGATTCTGGAACCCCTAATTCAATACATTTAGTATAGAACCACTTTCTACAATATTTTATTGGTATTAATTTCTTTCTTTTTATTTCTGCTTCTAAGCTTCCTACAGATAATTGCTTGTGGTCTGTGGACAATCTATTATATACTCCCAAAGGTAGATAACAAAAGTAACTATTCTTATTATGTCTTAGATAGTTCATAGTAATCTTAGTGAATCCATCTAATTGTTGACACTTCAAGCTATCTATTTTTTCTAAAAGATACTCTCCCTCTACTTTTCTTACTCCTGATACAAGATACATTAGATATATTAGTTTATTTTTAGTAGTTAGTTTGAATAGGGTTTGTTGTATCTCATTATCTGTTGGAACATAAGTATCTTGCTTTGATGGATTAGAAAAGTTAAGTAGTTTCTTTATAGGTAAGATATCTGTTTCTGTGACTTTATGTTTCTCTTGTAGATATTTCAATAACAAGGATACAAGAATAACTGTATATCTTGTTTCTTTTATCTTACTTATGTTCTTCAGTAGATAATCCATTAGTTCTTGAAAATCATACGTATGTTTTGGGAAAATAAGAGGTATTTTGTTGATTAGGTCTCTCTTGTATTGCTTACAGAAGTCTTGGTCGTTAATCCACTGTTTAAAGCCACTTACAGCAAACTGCTGACCAGAATTAGAGATGCCTCGAACCAGATTTGGACTGGCGGTCTCCAGATTATGAGTCTGGCGCTTTAACCGCTAAGCTACCGAGGCGTTTTAATTTGCTTTTCTTTTCTTTAAAAGAAAGCTCAAGAAAAGAACTC
>Ga0268276_1002042_pt1 | contig 18082 bp, 18 predicted proteins | sample saktaG_4_FD_190145 | JGI IMG/M metagenome (GOLD analysis project Ga0268276, IMG submission 190145) | Saline water microbial communities from Sakinaw Lake, British Columbia, Canada - sak_2010_1_5_45m | ecosystem: Environmental > Aquatic > Non-marine Saline and Alkaline > Saline ...
CGCAGCGTGCCGACGGGCGGAGGAATCCGGCGCCGACGCGCTGCACCTGGACCTGATGGACGGTCATTTTGTGCCGAACATCAGCTTTGGCCCCGATATTGTCAAGATGGCGCGCCGGAACTGCGGCTTGCGATTGAACGTCCATCTGATGTTCACGCACCCCGACCTTTATGCGGAGCGGGTCATCGCCGCCGGCGCCGACACCGTGCTCTTCCATGTCGAAGTTGACCGGCCTATCGACGCGCTCCTCGCGACGATCCGCCAGGCGGGGATCCGACCGGGGCTGACCCTCAATCCCGCGACACCGGCGGCTTCGGTTTTTCCGTATCTCGACCGCTGCGGCCAGGTGCTGTGCATGACCGTCGAACCGGGCTATGGCGGGCAACCGTTCATGGAATCGGTTCTGCCCAAGATCACGGAGATTCGGCGCGAGGCCGACCGCATCGGCAACCCCGGCCTGTCGATCATGGTGGATGGCGGCGTGACGTTGCAGACCGCGCCGCGATGCACCGCCGCCGGCGCAGACGCCCTCGTGGCCGGCAGCGCGCTCTACGGCGCGCCCGACATGGCGGCCGCGATCCGCGAGATGCGCGCCGTCGCCGCGCGCGCGTACAGCGGCTCTCGGACAGATGGGAATTAACCTAAAAGGAGCAGTGATCACGTGTCACTTAGAGCGAATGGTAAAGCTGAACTGCCGGATTTAGGTTAAAGGAGAAGCGTGCAATGAAGGCTAAGCAGAAAACGAAGCTGGCGTCGCAGGGACCGAAGGTGTCGTCGCGATGGGTGACGACCGATGCTGATGAGCGGGCGCTGCGGCAGGAACGGGCCTGCGAGGAACCGATGCGGATGAGCCCCCTCGAACAGGCGCGGTCGGTGGTGTTTCAAAATTACGAGGTCATCAGGACGGACAGCGCTGAGGCGACGCCTTATAGGGTTGAGCTGCGCGCGCTTGACGCGCCGGCCAACACCTGCTCTTGCGCCGATTTCCGAAAGAATTTTCTCGGCACCTGCAAGCATATCGAGCGCGTGCTGATGGTCGTGAAACGTCCGAAGCGTGGTGGGCAGCCCGTCTCGCCCCGTGCGGAATTGTTCATGACACGTGAGCCGTACGCGCCGCGTCTGGTTGTCGGGGACGGGGTTCCGGAACAGATTGTTCGCAGATTAGGACGGCACACCGACGCATCGGGACGCCTGCGCTGCGGCGACGCCGCGTCGCTTGCCGCGCTGATCGAATGTTGCGACGCCATCGCGACGGATGCCCCGACTGCGGTGCGGGTCTCCGCCGAAGTTCGAGATTGGCTCACGGATCAGGAGGCGCGGGAACGCCTGGCGCAGGTCGCGGCATCGTACCGGGCCGACATGCTGGCCGCCAAGGGCCTCTCCCAATCACTGCGGATGCCGCTCTACCCATACCAGATCGACGGCATGCTCCATCTCGCGTTCAAGGGCCGGGCGATGCTGGCCGACGAAATGGGGTTGGGCAAAACCGTCCAGGCGATCGCGGCGGCGGCGGCGATGCGCGAGGTGATGGGGGTCAAGCGTGTGCTCGTCGTTGCGCCAGCGTCGCTCAAGGCCGAATGGGAGGAGCAGATCCGCACGTTCACATCCCTGCCCCAGGAGGTGCTCTTCGGTTCGCGGCGCGACCGCCTCCAGCGCTACCAGCAGACGCAGGCTTTTTTTGTGATCGCCAACTATGAGCAGATTGTGCGAGACGTGTTGGATGTCAACGCGCTGCTCAAACCCGATCTGATCATCCTGGACGAGGCGCAGCGGATCAAGAACTGGCGCACGAAAACAGCCCGGTACCTCAAGCGCCTCGACGCCCGTTTCGCCTTCGTGCTCACCGGCACGCCGTTGGAAAACCGGATCGACGAACTCTATTCGATCACCGAATTCATCGCTCCCTCGCTTTTTGGCAGCCTGTTCCGCTTTAATCGCCGGTTCTATCGCTTCGATGCCGACGGCAAGGTCGCGGGAATGCAGAATCTATCCGAGTTGCATGAGGCGGTTGGCACGGTGATGCTCAGACGGCGGAAGGATGAGGTGGACGAGCAACTGCCCGATCGGATCGATAACACGTACTTTGTCAGCCTGACCCCCGAACAGCGGACGCGGTACGCGGAGTACGAGGAAATCGTCGCCCGATACTACCATCTCGCCAAACGGCGGCCGCTGCGTCCGGAGGAGATGGATCGGCTCCAAAACGCCCTCGCCTGCATGCGCATGTGCTGCGATAGTTGCTACATCCTCGACCCCCAGGTGCGTGACGCGCCCAAGTTGGATGAGTTGGAAAAGGTGCTGGATGATATCTGGTCGTCCGATCCACAACGCAAGGTGCTCATTTTTTCGGAGTGGGTGCGGATGCTCGAACTTGCGCAGGAAAGGCTCAATCGGCTGAAGATCGGCTATGCGCTGCACATCGGCAGCCTGCCGCAACAACGCCGACGCCAGGAGATCATCCGTTTCAAGGAGGATCCCGAGTGCCGCGTCTTCCTCTCATCCGAATCGGGCGGCGTGGGCCTGAACCTGCAGACGGCGAGCGTGGTGGTGAATCTGGATCTGCCGTGGAACCCGGCAAAATTGGAGCAGCGGATCGCGCGGGCCTGGCGCAAGCATCAGAAAAACCGGGTGAATGTGATCAATCTGGTCGCGCAAGACACGCTGGAGCATCGGATGCTGGCGACGCTGACATTCAAGCAGGGGCTGGCCGACGCGGTGCTCGATGCGCGGGGAGAGATCGGAGCCTTCGAAGGCAACAATGCGCGCGGCGCATTCATGGCACGGTTGGCCGAGGTGATGGATTCGCCCCTCCAGGCGCCGGCCTCGGACGCGCGCGCTACGGAGGCCGTGGCGTCCATACCTGCGGATGAACGGTTGGCGGCGGCGTTGCGGACGGAGAATCCCGGCGTCGGACTGTGCCTGGCGCGCTACGACGAGGCGGAGGGTCAGGTTCAGGCTGTGCTGGCGGTTGGGCGCCGCGAAGCGGAACCCGCGCTGCGCGCGCAGGTCGAACGGACGCACGGGGTCGTTCTGCCTCCCAACCGAGTGGTGGTGGTCTCGCCCGAGACGCAGGCGCTGTTGCGGCATCTGGCCGATCTGGGCTTCATTACCATCCGGCAGGATGCGGCTAGGACGATCTTCGATTCCGGTGTCGAGCAGGCACCGCTACCGCCGGAGCACCTGACGCGTTGCCGACGCGCGCAGGAGACCGTGGACAAGGCACAGCGCGCCTTGCGGATGTCACGGGTGCTGGCAGAAGGCGGATTTGACGAAGAGGCCGCTCGCGCGGCAAGCCAAGCGGTTCGACAGGCTGCTGGCGCGCTCTATCTCTTCGCCGACGGGGCTGACGCCGACGATGCGGTGGAGCCGTTGACCGAAGCCATGGTGGCGGCAATCACGCATCGGGGTGATTTGGATCGCACCCACACGGGATTGCTGCAGGCCGTATATCACGAATTAGACGCCGATCCTCGCAATTTGCGGGAACACGCGTCTGCATTTGTGGACTACTGTGCGGCGCAGGCGGAGAAGCAGAAGACCCGGATGCGGACATGAGCGCACGGTCCGTGCGTGTGGGCGGCCGGCGCGGGCGTTAGAGCCGCTGGGTCGTCATGCCGCCGTCGACGAGGATGACCTGGCCGGTGGAGTAGGGGAGGTCGCCGCGGGCGAGGGAGGTGACGGCGCGGGCGATGTCGTCGGGGGTTCCCCAGCGGCGCAGGGGGATGCCGCCATTGGCGATGATGGCGTCGTACTTGGCCTTGACGCCGGCGGTCATGTCGGTGGCGATGACGCCGGGGCGGATCTCGTAGACTTGCAACCCGTACTCGGCCAGCCGCATGGCCCAAAGCTGTGTCGCCATGGAGACGCCGGCCTTGGAGATGCAGTACTCGCCACGATTGACCGAGACGACGGTTGAGGAGATGGATGAGATGTTGATGATGCAACCGGCAAACTGCGGATCGGCCTGATATTGTTCGATCATCCAGTTCGCCGCCGCTTGGGTCATGAAATAGGACCCTTTGAGATTGATCGACATTACAAAATCAAACGACGCTTCGGTCGCTTGTAGGATGTCGTTGCGCTCCTTCGGGGCGACGCCGGCGTTGTTGACCAGCACGTTGAGGCGGCCGAACGTCTCGCGAATGCGGGCGATGAGCGCGGCGCGCTGTTGTCCGTCGGAAATGTCGCAGATCGCGTAGAGGACGTTTGCACCGCGCGCGCGGAGGGTGTCCAGCGCCTCGGAACAGTCGGTTTCGGGACGGACATCGCCGATGGCGATGTCAAAGCCGGCATCGGCAAGGTGAAGGGCACAGCCGTAACCGATGCCGCGCGAGCCGCCGGTGATGAGTGCAACAGGTTTGTTCATGAGGGGGTTCTTTCCGGTCAACAACCGAACGAGAGCGGGTTACGTTTTTCGCCGTTGCGCCTCCCCTGAATGGAAAAAAACGCACCCATTACGGGAAAGCAAACGCTGCGGATCATGGCGGAAACCGGTCGGAAATGCAAGCGTTTTCCGACAGCGTTTTCCGACAGGGAAGTAATGGGTCAGTAATTGGGGGGGGGGCAGATGAAGAGAAAACTGAAAGCTGAAAATTGAAAGCTGAAAATGAAATCAACGCCCAACATCCAACGCCCAACGCCCAACACCCAACATCCAACATCCAACACTCAACAACCAACGCTCGCCTTCAACGTTGCGAACCCGCCAGGGTGAGCAATACGTTGCGAGGCGTGGTTGTGTGCCGGGTATGCCCGGCTACTTGTCGGTGCGCTCCGCGAGCGTACCAGCTTTCTGAAACCGCTGCAATTAGAGAAACAGAATATTGGAAAACTGGCGCAGTTCAAAGAGCAAAGTCCGACCCCAGGCAGATAACGCCGAAGGGTAGCAGAAGGCAACTGTATTCCAGCGAGGGGAGCGTGGAGAAGGCCGTAGGCGAAAGCGCGGGCCGATCATACAGAGAAGCGGATATGAGAGGCGCGGTGCGCGGGACGAGGGTGCAACACAATCCGAAGTCCTCCAGTTGTCGAAGCGTACCACGTAGATCCGACGGTCACGCGCGGAAGCGGCAGGGAACACCCCGGGAGATCCGCCCGACGCCCCGCAAGGGGGAGGCGAGCCGCAAGGCGAACCCGAAGGAAGGCGGAAGTCAGCAGAGGGCATAGTAGGTGCGTGGGCAGGCGAGGCTAGTGAGGCACTCCAATGCCGAAAGGCGGAGTCAACGGATAGGCCGGGCCGCAACGCCGCCGCCGAAGGCCCGAACGGTGCAGAGGCCGAATGGCCGAGATAAATGGTAGTGGCAAGTAAGGGCAGGTTCTACCTAACCCGTGTCCGTATGGACTTTGAGGGTTAGGTGCGTAATGCCGTCAACGCCCGGTTTGGGAGGTGCCTTGGGACGCCGCCCCGACTTCACCAGCCGAGCCGCCGTATACGCGATCCGTACGTACGGTGGTGTGGGAGGGGCGATCCGCAAGGAGCGTCCCTATCCCGAGCTGCGGTTTCTATGCAGTCTTCAGGTGCCGAACGGGTTTGGGCTCGAAGGAGAGAAGCTGGTCGGGATGCTCCTGCTCCTTCCTGCGCAGATCAGCCACCATTGCACGAAGGTCAAAACCGAACCGTTTTGCATAGGCGTGCCGAATCCTGCGGATTTCATCAACGACTGGATCGTTCTGCATGGCTATTCCTCCATCAGTTCCTCGGGTGTGCAAATCACTGGGCACACGTAGCCTGCCGCTTCTACCAACGCCTCGATCTTCTGCCGGCGCGCAGCGTTCGCGAGATGCTTGCAGTTCCACGTCAACAGGTAGTCGATGCCGTTCGTGGCGGCGACAGCAATATGCAGGGCGTCGGCCACCGACTCATGCGGGATCAGGCTCTGGAAAACGAGACTCTCGGCAAGCGCAACGGCAGCTTCGTTGGCCTTGAGGACCGGGATATTCGCGATTGCCGCCATCCGCTTGCGGGATGCCTCCGCATCCCCGCCTGACGCTTCCTCGCGAACAAGCTCGGAGACGAGAATCTCGAACCCCGTGGCCCGCGTGTCCCACCACTGACGCGTCAGTTCCTGATGCGCAGCAATCACCATGTCCCGTGATGGCCGCCCCGTCAGGTAGCTGACGACGCTAGTCTCAATGTATACCCTCTCCTTCATGCGTCAGATTGTAGCACAATCGGCACCACAGGCAAATCACCGTTTCGGACGCCGCAAATCTGCCTGAGCGCGGAGCGCGATAGGCAGCATTTGCTGGTTCGGCATGCTGCATCATGCCGGGACAGCCTTGAGTTTCAATCCAACGGAATGGAAGACCTTGAGCAGGGTTGCAAGCTCCGGATTCCCCTCCCTTGACAGGGTCTTGTACAGACTCTCACGCCCCAAACCCGTGCGTCTCGCAATCTTCGTCATGCCTTGGGCACGTGCAATGTCACCGAGTGCGGCGGCGATCAATGGTGCATCGCCTTCGTCGAAGGCGCAAGCCAAATACGCCGCCATGTCCTCTTTCGTTTTCAGATGCTCTGCCGCATCCCACAATGTCGTCTTAGCTTTCATGCTCTTCTCCTAGACCACCTTTGAAAGGACAATGGCCCTCTGAATGTCGCGCGATTGCGTTCGTTTGTCGCCCCCGCCCAACAACACCACCAGTGTTTCACCCTTGCGAAGGAAGTAGACGCGATATCCCGGTCCGTAATCTATCCTGAGTTCGGACACCCCTTCACCCACGGGCTTCACATCACCGAAATTCCCCAAAGACACCCGCCGTATCCGAATCAAGATACGCGTCTTCGCCATCCTGTTCCGAAGGCGTTCAAACCATGCTGCGTATTCGCCTGTTTCGCGGATTTCGATCACGAGACCACCGTATCATATAGGATACGCCGTGTAAACCCCAATGTGCAGTCTCCGGATGCCGGACGATAAGGTCAGCGTTTTCTGGAAGGGCACGCCCTTCCAGAAATACGTTGCACCCGCTTGTTCTCCCCATAGTGTGCTCTCTCCTCGCGCAAGACATCCACGCAGAAGGAGTTCAGGCTCTCACCATGTCGTAGAGCATCGACAGCAAGAGCCTTATGCAAATCTTTGCCAACGCTGACAACGATTTTTCCAGAGAATTCCCTGCCCGCAGTGGCTGTGGGAAGGGGCTCTTCATCCTCTTTGTAGATTGTGATCCACTCTTCCACGGCCTGACAGAGTTCTTTATAGACCTTGGTCTCGTTGTCGCCGTGAACACCGCCAAGCATAAGTCCAGGGCATGTGCCAACGTAGCACTGATCATCTTCCGACCATTCCACAATCTTGAGGTATTGATCACTCGTCTTCATTCTGTCACCTCGCGAACTACTTTCTCTACATCTCGTTCTTGATACCACTTCGCGTCATGCGAAGGGTCCCGCTGAGAGTGATCTTTGAGCCGCATGCGTGCGAGAAGTTCCGGTGACTGCCTTTGCCACTGCGGTCCACAAATCCTGCCTTCTTGAGGGTACGGATCAACTCTCTGATTTTCTTCGGCATGTCTGTATAGTACTATACTAGTACCATGCGAGTCAACAGTTGCTCGCGCCGCAGGCCGACTGGCTATTCCATCATCAGCGGCGCGGCGGGGACGCCGTCGCCCTACCTGACGTTGCGGCAAAAGTCATCGGGGATCGGTGCGGGCGCGCAGCACGGGTAGGGCAGCGGCGTCCCCGCCGCGCCGCAGGCCAACGGGTCAGCAACCTTTCCGGCGTCAGCGGGTCACGCGGTCACCGCATGCCCTGACGCAGGCAGACAGATGCTGATGGACGGCCCGTCCCTAATCCGCCGGCCCGGTATGGGGACGTGGATTCCGTAAGAACGATGGAAGGCCCGTCCCTAGTCGGACTTCCGTCCGACATAAAGCGTGGGCCATGCGCCGCAGACCGTTCCCTCGTGAAAAAGGATTGCATCATCTGCCAGCGCCTGCTTCAGCTCGTCCGGCGATCCGCCGAACAGCTCGCCGGCTCGGATCATGACGCATTGCCCAACACGATCCTCGGACAAGAGGGCCATAATTTCATTTGCTTCCTGCAACATGCCGCGCCATGTCCGGCCGAGTTCATCTATGTCCGGTGCGCCGCCATCAAAGGCCAGGGTTTCATAGTCCATCTTTGAGTAATGCGCCGAGCGACCGGCCTGCGCCAAAATGAATTGCGGGCTCAGTCCCGGATCCTTTCCGCATGCGGCCCAAACCAGGCATCCAAACGGCTGCAAGCGGGAATGGCAATGGATGATGTCAACCCAATCCCTGACCTCGGCCCGGCCGATCAAAGCCAGTACTTTGTTGGTTAGAGACATCTCAATAGCTTCCGGGCAAGCACATAGGTGGCGCGGTCGCCATGCTGAGCCAGCATGCCGAGGCACCGAACAAACTCATCGTGCGTCTGTGGGGTGAAATCGTCACGCAGAAACCATCCGCAGCGCAAGCGATTCCGATCCCACAAGGCCAGCGTCTCTTTCCGGGCATCCGTGGGAGCGGGTGTCGGACAAGTATGGACTGTATCGCTCATGACGCAATAAGGATAGACCAGTCTCCGATCAATAGCAAGACTGCCGAGATCCGACAGCAGCAATTCGAATTATGGAGAGGGGACCATCGGCGTCGGGGTCGGGGTCGGTATCGGTATCGATAAAACCAACGGAAATTCGACCCCGATTCCGATACCGACCCCGACCCCGATGACTCAATCGCCTCATAATTAGAATTGCCCAAATCCGACAGACTGCCGAAATCCGTGCGATGACGATAACACGATTATGCGCGAAGCAATCGGTAGGCAGCGGCGTCCCCGCCGCGCCGCAGGCCAACGGGTCAGCACCCTTTCCGGCGTCAGCGGGTCACGCGGTCACCGTGTCACGATCACCGCATGCCCTGACGCACGCAGACAGATGCTGATGAGCGGCCCGTCCCTAATCCTCCGGCCCATTTGAGGCCGGGCCGGCTGTGGCCGCCTGGGGACGGGATCATCTCCCACCCGGGTTCAGGCTTTTAATACGGGGAGAGAAACCCACGCCCGTTTGCGGGACGATTCGAGGCCCTTCTCGGCGAGTTGAACCCCCTTGGCGCCCTCGAGCAGGGACCAGCGAAACGGCTCGTCGAGAGCGACATGGCGGAGGAAAAGTTCCCACTGTACCTTGAATGCGTTCTCAAACGGCATTTGTTCGGGCATCTTCTGCCAGCCCTCAAAGAAGTTGATCGGTTGCGGGATGTCGGGATTCCACACCGGCCGCGGCGTCGCGCCGTAAGGTTGGATGTAGACGTCGCGGAGGGTGGCGACGGCGGAGCCGTGTGTGCCGTCGACCTGAACAGTCAGCAGATCATCGCGCCGGACACGGGTGCACCAGGATGAGTTGAAATGGACGATCACGCCGTTCTCCAGTTCGAAGGTCGCATAGGCGGCGTCATCGGCGGTGCAGGCAAAGCGCTTGCCGGCTTCGTCGACGCGTTTCTTGATGTGCGTGGCCGCGAGGCAGGAGACGGCCTTGACCGGACCGAACAGGTTGTCGATCACGTAGCGCCAATGGCAAAGCATGTCGATGACCATGCCGCCGCCGTCTTCCTTGCGGTAGTTCCAACTGGGCCGCTGGGCCGGAATGAGGTCGCCCTCAAACACCCAGTAACCAAACTCGCCCTTGACCGAGAGAATGTCACCAAAGAAGCCGCGCTCCATGAGAGTTTTGAGCTTCAGAAACCCGGGGAGCCACAGCTTGTCCTGCACCACGCCATTTTTCACGCCCGTTTTTCGGGCGAGGGTGTACAGTGCGTAGGCGTCCCGGGTGTTGGTCGCGGTCGGCTTCTCGCAATAAACGTGCTTGCCCGCCGCGATCGCCCGCTTGACGGCGGGAATGCGCAGGTTGGTTCCCTGGGCATCGAAGTAGACGGGATAGGCCGGATCTTTCAGGACGGCCGCGAGATCGGTCGTCCACTTCTCCACGCCGGTCTGCTCGGCGAGATTCTGGAGTTTGAGCGGGTTGCGTCCGACCAGAATCGGGTCCGGGACAATGAATTCGGTCGGTGAGACCTTGACCCCGCCCTGCTTGATGATCGGCAGGATCGAGCGGATGAGGTGCTGGTTCGTGCCCATGCGTCCGGTGACGCCGTTCATGATAATGCCGATTTTGTGGATTTTCACGTTGCTCATGGAGACCTTTGGGTGGGGGGGGTGAGCGTGGCGCGTCCGTCACCGCGCGGTTGTAGTTAAAGGATGTGTGTGTCGGTACACTGCGGCCAGGCGCCTGCGGGCAGGGGTGGCGCGTCGACCCCGGCCTTAGGAAGGGTGCCTGCGAGTTCCTGGCGCCAGTGCGCGACATCCCCTGCGGGGCCGTAGATGTAGATGAAGCGGGCGCTGGACGTGCCGACGTTAGTGATCTGATGAAAGACGCCGGGGGGGATGTAGACGGCCTGTCCCTGAGAGAGGAGTTGGCGTGCGTCGCCGAGGCAGACTTCGACGGTCCCTTCCAGAACGAAATAGACCTCCTCCTGCTCCTGGTTGTGCCACGGGGTCTGGCCGCCATCCGGGTCGAGGGTGATGTATCCGGCGGAAAAGTGGGTGGCCTGAATCGGCGAGGCGCCACCCACCAGGTTCTGGGTCAGGCGGCGGGCCGGGTAGCGGCGTCCCGGGATGGTAGTGAGGTCGGCAAGTGTCATAAATTAAAAAAGTTAGAAGTTAGAGTGGACAAGCCGGAGGCATTCGGATTACGCTTGAAGCCCTGAAAGAACAGATGTCAAGGTTACACCAGACGCGGGCAGGCGTCAACAGCAAGAGGCAGCCATTCTCATTATGAGGTGATTGGGTCATCGGGGTCGGGGTCGGTATCGGAATCGGGGTCGATTTTCCGTTGGTTTTTTTCGATACCGATACCGACCCCGACCCCGACGCCGATGGTTCTATCTCCAAAATGAGAATTACTGAGTAAGAGGAGCTTATGGAACAGATATTTGCAAAACGGATTGTGCCGGTCGTGGTGTTGGATCAGCCGGAGCAGGCCGAACCGCTGGCGGAGGCGCTGCTGCGGGGGGGGCTGGCCGTGATGGAGGTGACGTTTCGGACGGCGGCGGCGGCGGCGGCGATCAAGCGGATCGCGACCCGTTACCCGGAGGTCTGCATCGGGGCGGGGACGCTTCTGACACCCGAACAAATTGAGCGGGCGGTGGACGCGGGCGCGACGTTCGGCCTGGCGCCGGGACTGAACGTGGCCACCGTCAGACGGGCACAGGAATTGGGCCTGATTTTCATGCCGGGTGTGATGACCCCTTCGGATATCGAAGCGGCGCTGGCGCTGGGGCTCAAAACCCTCAAATTCTTCCCGGCCGAGGCGGCCGGAGGCGCGGCGATGCTCAAGGCTCTGGCCGGACCGTATGCCCACACCGGCGTGAAATTCGTCCCGACAGGCGGCATCAACGTCCGGAATATGGGGGGGTATCTGGCGCTTCCCACGGTGGCTGCCATCGGCGGATCATGGATGGTCGAGAAGGCGCTGATTCAGGAAGGCCGTTGGACCGAGATTGAGCAGTTGACCCGCGAAGCGGTCGCGGCGGCCACGTGATTCCGTGTGGCGTTTTGCGTGATGGGTGATGCATGTCCTCTAAAAATTACTATGTGGGACCGCACGTTTCGGCTGCGGGGGGCGCCGACAACGCGCCGATGGCGGCGGCGGCATTGGGCGCGACCGGCTTCGGTCTGTTTGTCAAGAACCAGAAGCAGTGGCGCGCGCCGGATGTGACGGTGGAGCAGTTGGCCCGTTTCGGCGCGGCGCTGCACACCGCAGGCTACACGGCGGCGCAGATATTGCCTCACGCGGGCTATCTGATCAACCTGGCGAACCCGGATCCCGAGGCGCATGCGCGGTCACTGGGTTCGTTGATTGACGAGATGAAGCGCTGTCAGGCGTTCGGCTTAACGATGCTCAACCTCCATCCGGGAAGCCACCTGCGGAAGCTGTCGGTGGAGGCGGCGTTGGATCGGGTGGCGGATTCGGTCAACCGGGCGCTTGCCGATACGGCAGAGGTCGCGGTGGTGATCGAAAACACGGCTGGACAGGGCGGGTGCCTCGGCGTGACCCTGGCTGAACTGGGGCGCATCCGTGAGCGGGTGGAAGATCAATCGCGCCTCGGGTTCTGTCTCGACACGTGTCACGCGCTGGCGGCCGGTTACGACGTTCGGACGGGAGATGGCATGCGGCGGATGCTGGATGAATTCGAGAGAGAGGTCGGCCCGGCCGACCGCTATCTGCGCGGCATGCATTTGAACGACACCCAAAATGATCTCGGTTCGCGGGTGGATCGGCACGCGTCGCTCGGCACGGGAAGAATCGGGTGGGAGCCCTTTCGCGCCCTGATGCGCGACCCCCGCTGCCGGGGAATTCCGCTGGTGATTGAGACGCCCGATGAAGACCGATGGGCAGGGGAGGTGGCTGCATTGCTCGCCGCTGTATCCTAACCCCGCAAACCGCAATCTTGACCCGGAGCCGTTCACCCGGTATCTTACTCTACGGTTAAGCGGGAAAGGCGGGGATTTGGCCATCGTCTTTCCGCACAATGTGATATAATCCGAGAGTGGAGCCCATCGTTATGGCGATTTTACAGCGCACTGTTTTTGTTGAGCTTGATTATGCCGTCTTGCATAGTATGCAGGATTATGTGGATTCGGCGAACGCCGTTCTGGCCCCGCACAAGATTACGCTTGATCCGATTCTATTTGCACGGCATTTCAGCGGCAAATCGGGATCGGGAGCCGTTTCGGCGATGCTGGCAAAAGCGGGTGTGTCGGCCGAGGCGGGCCCGCTGGCCTCTCAAATTGTCGACGCTTACAAGAAGGCTCTGGCTGCGCGCGTCGCGTCTGTCACCGCGCTTTGCGCGAAATTCACCTCGCCGTTGGTTGCCAAAGATACGCACGTCGTCTTTGTGACGCAGCTTCCCGAGGCGGACGTCACCGCGGCGCTCGGAAATGTCGTGAAGGAGGGCGTGCAGGTGATGTCCGAGTCCTGTTCGCACATCGGATCTTACGGGTGGGAGAGTTGGCGCCGGATGTGCCGCAAGCTGAATGTGTACGAGCGTCTGTCGGGGGCTGTCGTGGGGAGCGGCCTTTCGGCTAAAGGCGCGATCGCGGCGGGGCTTTACGCGTCGGCCTGCATGGACCCGTTGGCGCAGAATCAGGATTGCAGCGGCGTCGATGTGATCGTCGAGGCGTTTGACGAGAGTCTGGCCAAAGAGATGCTGCGGATCCTGTGGCAGAAGGTTTGAACGGGATGGGCAACGACGAGCAGCGGCTTCCTGGCGGCGGCATGACGCGGCTCCGCGCGGTGATGGCACGGCTGCGGGGGCCGGATGGCTGTCCGTGGGATCGCGAGCAGACCCTGGAGACCCTCAAGCCGTGTCTGTTGGAAGAGGCCCATGAGCTCATCGAGGCCATGGAGGAGGGAGCCCCCGTTCCGCATCTGGAAGAGCTGGGCGACGTGCTGCTGCAAGTCGTGTTCCAGAGTCAGATTCGCGAAGAGCGGGGCGACTTTACCCTGGACGACGTGGCGCACGGGCTCTGCGACAAGCTGGTCCTGCGCCATCCGCATGTTTTCGGCGATGTAGCGGTGAACGGCAGTGCCGACGTACTGCGCAACTGGGAAGCGATCAAGAAGGTTGAAAAAAGCGATCGCGCGTCGGTGCTTGACGGGGTGCCGCGTTCGCTTCCGGCGCTTCTCCGCGCGCAACGGATGCAGGCCAAGGCGTCACGCGTCGGGTTTGACTGGCCCGATGCTGCGGGGCCGCTGGCCAAAATCACCGAAGAGGCGGCCGAACTGCAGCAGGCGGCCGCCTCAGGCTCGTCTGTCGAGGCGCTCCGGCATGAGGCCGGTGACCTGCTATTCTCGGTGGTCAACCTGTGCCGCTTTCTGGAAGTCGACGCCGAGCAGGCCTTGCAGGCGTGCGCCGACCGCTTCGGCCGTCGCTTCCGCCACGTCGAGGCGCGCGCCAAAGCCGACGGCATCGAGATGAAGGATACGCCCCTCGCTCTGCTGGACCGCTATTGGGAGGAAGCCAAGCGGGAGGAAACCTAAAACCGAAGAGAGTGATAACATGACACAGCGGGAGAATTTGCTGGGACTGTATAAACGCACGGGATATCAGCACGCGCCGGTTGGATTCGGCCTTTGTCCCTCGCTTTGGGAGACGTATCGGAAGATCGCCGGCGATACGTCGATCGAAGCGTACTTCAACTACCCCGAAGGGTTTTGCCTGGGCTGGGTGCCCTGGCCGGAGTTCAAGCAGCAGGAGTCCATCGATTGGGCGCGCTACTTCGACACCCCCTTGAAGCCGGGGACCACCTTCAACGCGTACGGTGTGGCGAATGAGCCGGGCAGCGAAGCCGCCAAGCACATGACCTATATGCGGCATCCGCTGGGAAGAGCCACGTCGCTCGAGGAGTTGCAAGCCTACCCGTTTCCGGAGATCGACACCGTGAACACCGGCCACATCCGCAAGGCCGTGGCAGAGGCCCATGCCAAGGGGCTGGCCGCCTTTGCCTCCATGCAGTGTACGATTTGGGAAACCGCCTGGTACATTCGCGACATGACCCAGTTGATGATGGACATGACCCTGGAAGACGAAAAAGCAACGTTCATGCTCGACACGATCACGGATCTCTCCTGCCAGCACGTGGCGCTGTACGCAGAAGCGGGTGTGGATGTCGTGGAACTCGGCGACGATGTCGGCATGCAGAGCACGATCATGATGTCGCAGGAGATGTACCGGACGTGGCTTCAGCCGCGCCTGGCCAAGGTGATCGCCACCGCCAAGCGGATCAAGCCGGACATCCTGATCTTCTACCACTCCTGCGGCTTCGTGGAACCGTTGATCCCCAACCTGATCGAGGCCGGCATTGACATTCTGAATCCGGTTCAGCCCGAGTGCATGCCCTTCGACAGGATCCACAAGAAATACGGCAAACAGCTCTCCTTCAACGGCACGCTCGGCACGCAGACCACCATGCCGTTCGGCACGCCGAAGGATGTGCGCGCCGTGGTGCTCAAGAACCTGGAGCGTGCCGGCCCATCGGGCGGGCTGTACTGCTGCCCCACGCACGTGCTTGAGCCGGAAGTCCCATGGGCGAACATCGAGGCGTACGTGGCGGCCTGCAAGGAATTCCGGACCGCCGGGGGCTAGTGCCCTGCGCTGAAAGTAACGTTGCCCAATTTTTTACCACGAAGAATAAGCAGATAAAGAGAAAGCTGAAAGCCGGCCGCGCGGCAAGGCCGCGAAGAAACGCACGGGTAACGACAACAAAATGTCCACGTAATAGGCGAGGATGGTGGGGAGGATGGTGGGGTAGGATGGTGGGGGAGAATGCATGTCTGAACAAGATTAAGATTAGGATCACGATTAGGATTAAGATCACGATTAGGATCAAGATCAAGATTACGATTAAGTAACCCTCATCAGAACTGCCATGCGCCCGGGCAAGTATGGTGTTGACAATTCTAAGCCGCTGATTTATAAATGTCACATGAAATACCGGACAAGAACGTTGGAGACGGAGGTGCTACGGGCTGGCGCGCACTTTTCCGCCGTGCTGGTGACGGGGCCCCGGCGCTCCGGTAAAACCACGCTGCTGCGTCATCTGTTCCCCGCCTGCCAGCACGTGCTGCTGGAAGACCCGGATGTCGTGGCGCGGGTGCGGGCCGATCCGCGTTCGTTTCTGGACAGTCTCACGCTCCCCGTGATTCTCGATGAGATGCAGAACGCGCCCGAGCTGTTCGCCTACGTGCGTGCCCGCATCGACCGGCATCCGGAGCGCAAAGGGCAGTGGCTGCTCACCGGCTCGCAGGAGGCCTCGCTAATGAAAGGCGTCACGGAGTCCATGGCGGGGCGTGCGGCGGTCTTCTCGCTGCTGCCGTTTTCCGCCGAGGAGACGCCTGACATGACGTTGCGGCTCGGTGGCTTCCCGGAGGTGCAGGCCGCGCCCGGTGTGGCGGACATCTGGTTCCGCTCGTACGTGCAGACCTATCTCGAGCGCGATGTGCGCGCCGTCACCTCGATCCGCGACCTCGCGACCTTTCGCCGCTTCATGGGGCTGCTCGCCAGCCGCTGCGGTCAGATGCTCAACAAAACCGATCTGGCCGCGCCGCTGGGGGTGAGCGTGCCCACCCTCACCCAATGGCTGAGCATCCTGGAGGTCACCGGGCAGATCATCCTGACGCCGCCCTATTACGAGAATTTCGGCAAGCGGATCGTCAAAACCCCCAAGGTCTATTTCGCGGACTCGGGGCTGGCGGCCGCGCTGCTGGGAATCCGGGACGACGCGGATCTGGCCGCCTCGCCTTTCCGCGGGCCGCTGTTCGAGGGACTGGTCGCCTCGGAGATCGTCAAGCACCGTCTGAACCGGGGGCAGGAGCGGGGTTTGTACACCTTCCGCGACCGCCAGGGGCTGGAGGTTGATTTCGTGGTGGACGAGGGCAACCGCCGTCTGCTGCTGATCGAGGCCAAGGCCACCCGCACACCGATGCCGGACGATGCGCGTTCACTGACGCGTCTGGCGGCGGCGATGGGCCGCAGCGCCGTGACGCGCGCGGCGGTCGTGCATGCCGACACGGCGGCGCACGCCACGCCCATGCCGCTGTGCCCTGGGGTCCGGGCGGTCGGCTGGCGCGCGCTGCACGCGCTGCTCGACGAAGGCTCCCAACAGGGGGTGATAAAGCCGCTGCCAGCGGCGAAGCAAGACGGGGCTGCAGCTACCCAGAAAAAAAACCGGAAGCGCCCGTCGCATGCAGGCCGTGGTTCGGCTATACTGTCTTCACGTGTCGGGGCCTGATTTCTTCCTCGACCTTCTCCGCAAGGAAGACCTTGAGTAGAGACGGGTAGGGCACGTCTCGCTTGTTCGCAAGCATTTTCAGCCCGACGAGGATGGACTCCGGCAACCGCAAGGAAATCGACTTGGTAGAGGGCTTCAGATTGGGGAAGACAGCCCGTTTCGCCTTCGACGAGTCGAGGAACTCCGTGGAATCGTGCATCGCCCAGAATTCTCGCTCTTCGCCCTCGTCCGTTTGTCCCAGTGCATAGAATCGCCCTTCCGTCAGCCTACGGGCACACGAACGGGATGAACCCACGTGCGAGCGCCGGAGAATTCGGTTGCAGCCTGAAGTCACCATTCACGGGGTCAACGAACAAGGGGTCGGCTGCCAGGCCGGACAGGTCGCCCGAGTGCTGTTGCCAGGCTTCGAAATCCATGGAAGCCACCGGCAACGCGACACTGCACAGGTAGCGCCATTCGACGGGATGCGCGTCCGAGATGCCGAACGCCATTCGGATATGAGCTGCGACCTTGTCGAGGGAGACGGTCATGGCCGCCGCCCAGTTCTCTTCCGATGGGTCGGCAGAACGCGTCCAGTGCCATTCTTTCGGCGCTGCGCAGTTGAACCAGCACACGTTATCGTCACCGTCGGCGGTGACGATGAAGCGCGCCATTGCAGGGGAGAATGTGAAGGGTTTCAGAAATAGTTCGATATGCGCGCGCCAGTCGCCCCAGGGCATCTGGCCCGCCACTGCTTCACCCTGTGACCCCGCAAAACGCCCAGTGACGCTGAGTGTGCGGCCGTCATGTTCGAACAGGAACGTTCCGGCGGCCTTGACTGTGGCGGCGGGGTCCCGCCCCTGTGTGAACAGTGTTTCCACGGTCGAGCCGCTTTCGGGCAGCGGCATGAAGCGTGGCGCCTCGTCGGATATCCGACCCGTGATCGGCTGGGTGCCGAGGTTGCGCCATCCGCCTTTGAAACAGACCTTGCCGTTTTCGCACCAGTAGAGGTTTGAATCGAATCGTGTCCGGTCCGCGCGCCAGCGCACCGCGTCCAGACGGTCAAGCATCGGCGCATCGCGTGTCAGCATGATGTTCCTCTCGAAGATTATTCCGAGATGATCCTCCATTCTGGTATAGGCCAGCGCCGCCTCGTCGCCATAGGCGAAGATGTTGTTTCTGATGAGGTTGTTGCGCCCGTAATGCTGATGGAACGGGTTGCAATTCATGTTATAGCAGAGGTTGTTTTCGATAAGCAGATCGCTGCTGCCTTCGTCCGGGTATATGCCCCACCCG
>Ga0268276_1002043_pt1 | contig 18082 bp, 22 predicted proteins | sample saktaG_4_FD_190145 | JGI IMG/M metagenome (GOLD analysis project Ga0268276, IMG submission 190145) | Saline water microbial communities from Sakinaw Lake, British Columbia, Canada - sak_2010_1_5_45m | ecosystem: Environmental > Aquatic > Non-marine Saline and Alkaline > Saline ...
GTAAAAATTTGGCCCTCACTTGAAATTCTAGTCTTTTTATGGAGCTCTAATATAGATAATAAGACTAATTGAAATTGTTTTGGTTGATTCTCAACAGCAATAAGAACTTTATCAGCTTCAATCTTATCTTTAGCCTTATCAATATAATCTAGATTTATTTTTTTCTTGTTCTCTCTTTCAACTAATTCTCCTGCAATTCTTAATAAATCTAAAGCCCGTCTAGCATCTCCATGATCCCTAGCAGCGTATGCTGCACATTTTTCAATAACTCCATCTCCAACTACTCCTTGCTTAAAAGCCTCTCCAGACCGATTCCTTAAAATATCTTGTAATTGCAAGGCATTATATGTTGAGAAGAAAATTTCTTCTTCACTTAAAGAACTTTTAACTCTCGGGTCTAATGAATCTAAAAATTTTAAATCATTTGAAATGCCGACCAAAGAGATCTGGGTTTGGGTTAATTCTGTATTCAGTCTAGTAAAGTTATATAAGAACTCATCTCCAATTCTTTTGACTGCTTGATCAATTTCATCAAGAATAATAATTACAATTTGTTTCTTAGAATCAACTAAATCCACAAATCTTTTATATAGCTGGTCTGTTGGCAAGCCAGTTGCAGGAACTTTTCCGCCAAGTTTTTTAATAAGTTCAGCTAAAATCCTATATTCAGTATCTGCAACCTTCCTTAACTTGCAATTAATAAAAGGCATCAATAAACCAGTCCCCTCTTGTTCAGCTTTTTTAATCAATTGATTTTTTAAGTACTGAATTACAAGAGTTTTTCCTGTTCCAGTCAAACCATATATAAATAAATTTGAAGGTCTTTCAAGTCTTAAGCAGGGTGCGAGAATAGGAGCAATCTGATTTATCTGTTTTTCTCTATGAAAAATAGATTCAGGAGTATAATTAGACTGTAAAACAAGTTTATTTTTGAAGAGGGTATGTTTAATAAAAGCATTAAAAATAGTATCTACGGCATTCCCTACCCGGTCTATTCTTCTTTTTTCATTACCTCTTATCATCTAGCTAAAACAAAAATGAAATTTATAAATATTGTTGTCCTAAAGAAATTGGGTGGAGGGGTACGTTTCTCATGGAAAAATGATAACTTCTTTTTTTACTTAGCCTTTTTTCTTTTTTTTATCGAATATAAAAAAATCAAAATGAGAAATTAATAACTATACTAATATAATATAATATAATATAATATATATTATATAATATATATATATTTATAAATATAAAATAAAATAAAATAATCAATTTTCCTTTATAAATCTTAACTCCTTTTCCATATGCAATCATAGGGGGTATCAGAAACCTGGTTTTTTCTTGTTTTTTCATAAATTTTCTTTAATTTACTATTTAAACCTAAAAAACAACAATCTACTTCAAATATACTATTTAAAGAGAGAAAAGTTTATAAATTAAAAACATCTAACATTTAGATTAAATAAAAACATATTAACTAAAAAAATGGTGCTTGAAAAGAAACCTGTAAAAGAAATTGTTGGAAAGCTTGTTGTAACCAAAGAGGGTAAAAAAATTGGATTAGTAAAAGATATTTCTTTCGAAGCAAGAAGTGGAGAACTTATTCACATACTTGTCGCTTCACCAACAGCTTATGGCGCTTCGCTTAATGTAGAGACAAAGGATGGAGGACTCTTAGTTCCTTATTCAGCAATAATGGCAATTGGAGACTTTGTAGTGATTAGCGAAGAAGACATGAGATAAAGATAAATTCTTTTTTCCTTTTAAATTCACAGAAAAATGATAATCGGTTTAAACTTTGATAAGGCTTTAATTGAAAAAAATTTCAATAAAGATAAACAAAAAGTTGCTAAAATAGGAACAAAAACCGATCTTGTTTCAATTGATGAAGAAAAAGTAGAAATTCCAAATAAAAAAGCCCTAAGAATAAGCTTTTCTTTTGGAATTTCTTATGATCCTAACCTAGCTAAAATCTCCATGAATGGTTCAATCCTTTATTTAGAGAATCCTGATAAAATCTCTGAAATACTTGATTCATGGAAAAAAAAGAATCTTTCTCGAGAACTAAGAATCGAATTTTTAAATTATATCCTGCTAAAATGCAACTTAAAAGCACTCTCTTTAGAAGATGATTTTAATCTTCCACCCCATATTCCAATGCCTAAGTTTCAGCCAAAAAAAGATCAATCAATTGCAAATTCAAAAAATTCCAAAGACAAAGAGCCTGCAAAAACCGATTACGCTGGTTAATTTTTCTTTCTTTTCTCCTTTTTCTTAATACAACACAACATAAACCTACAATCTCTCATATGCTATAAATTACTTCTATAAGGTTAATTTTCTTCTTTAAAAATTAGAAAGGCACACAATTCTTCAAATAAAAATACTTTCCAGATGAAAAAACATTTTTTAAGCTGACCCTTAAGTCTTGTTGTTCTTTTGTCTTTCTCAGAGTATCGCAAAAATCACTTGAACTTTCTAATTCAGGAACCCTATAATCTCCAAGAGTAAATTCAAGATCATATTTTTGTTCAGAAAAAGTAGAAAGAACTCCTCCTCCTGAAATGAAAAACTTTTCACTTCTCATTGCCCCATTTCCATCAAAAAATGTTAAGAGAATTGCAGCATTTCCCGGAAGTTTAGTAAAATACTCACATTTCTGAAACAAAGTCTGCAAGCTCTGAGTGTTTAATGCAATCACAATCGGAACATAAACTGGAGTAGGACACACATTTCCAGTATTAACTAATTTTCCGTTAACACAATTTTGTATTGTCTCCTTACTTCCATCATAACATATTTGAATGTTGTCTGAAAAACATGGACATATTTTACCCGTATTAATTAATCTTCCATTAATACAGTCTTGTGTTACCAAAACACTCCCATCTTCGCAAGTTATAGTCATATTTCGAATACAAGGGCACACCTTTCCAGTATTACTCAATACACCATTCTCGCACAATTGAGTAATAATCGCACTTCCACCCTCACACGAGATAGTTGTATTCGCGATGCACGGGCATATTTTTCCAGTATTAACTAAAATGCCATTATTACATTCCTGTGTTACAATTATCTCTCCGTTACTGCACGATAAAGTAGTATCTATGGTACATTGTGGTTGTTTAGGTTCGTGATTAGATAAATCTACTTTAGAAATAACTTCTTGCCAAAATTCTTTTTGAAAAAGTTTCTCCCCAAATACCGAAACTCCAACAATCGCCAGTATAACCACAACTGCAATTACAATTAAATACCGCTTTTTCTTAAATTTCTTCAGCGCATCACTTATCTCTCTCTTTTTTATCATATTCAAACGCTTTTTATTTTGGGCATGCAAAAAACAGCCCCTCGGTTTTTTAGCATGTTGCTATCTTATTCCTCGAATTCTTACTTTTTATACCTTAGCACGCCCAGACCAGGAATCGAACCTGGATATCCTTGCGGAAAGCAGTTCTCTTGTTTTCAGTTCGAGACTGCCGGAGTACCTTTGTCCCATCTGGGCATAATTCTTTTAGAAATCAAAACTTAAATAGATTCTCTTTTTGCTTCTTTTTCATAAGAAATAAGGTCATGCGCCTCTCTGCTTGTTTTTCCTTTAAACCTAAATTTAAAAAACTGGCAACAATAATTCCACGAGAACCTTGCTATTCCCTCTCGTTTAACTTGTTTTATATGCCCTAATTCGTGTTTTTTTATCATCTTTTTAGGATTTTTGTTTTTATAAAAAATAAATGGGTAGATGGTAATGGCCATTATCTGAAATCCATAAATGATATCTAAAATTTTCAACCATCTACAATTAAAAAATTCTTTAGTCATTTTATAAATACCCTATCTAGTTAACATAGTTCTATGATAACGATCCAACGCACAGTTATAATGGACTTGGTAAAAGAGCCTTTCGTTCCCATCTTTACAAAAGTATAAACTTGCCAGAGGAATGTCTCCCTGCTCGCCTATTGCACTCATTTCGTCCCCCCAAATTTCAATTAGTCCTTCTTCTGAAAGCAATTCTTCATCTAATAAACCATTTGTCATTTTTGATTAAATACTTTTCAATTTTTTTAACTTCCCAAACTTATAAACCTTATCTCCTAAAACAAAAACCTCAAAATCCCTGATGTTTTTTAAAAAAGGGCTTAACAATCTTTTCTTTCTAATATCACTTCCCTCAACTAAATTAAAAAAACTAGGCATAACAATTAATTTCTTGCTTTGATATTTTCCTAATAAGAAACATTTATACTTCTCTTGTTTAACAGAATCACTCAATGAAAGAGCAGGATGACCGTGTCCTATAATTAAAACTTTAATTTTTTTATCCAGGATATCTAAAATAATCTCATCTCCATGTAAAATAGCAATTTTACCTAAAACAAGATAATCTTTTGTTTTCAAACCCCTTTTTTCAGCAATTTTACCTAAAATATTATCATGATTTCCCCTAATTATAACAAGTTCAGCTTGTTTTTTTATTAAATCAATTAATTCTAGAGAGTCTTTCCATTCTTGATTAGAAATTCTCGAAAATTCATGTTTTAAATCCCCATTAATCACAACAATTTTAGGTTTTAATCTTAATAATTCTAAAACTTCTTTTTTAATCTCCGAAAACATAGATTTTGGAATTAACATTCCAGAATTAATCAGGGCATCTTCATATCCTAAATGAAAATCTCCAAAAACAAGTACCTTTTCCTTCTTAATCCATAAAGCTTTTCCTTTTATCTCAATTCCCTTAATAATTTGCATAAAATCTAAAAGAAAAATTACATAAAAAACTTTCTATTCTATTAAAATTATTAATAAATCCACCAAACATGTCCCTCACTTAGACTTTTTTTAATTTTCTCCCTAACAACTCCAAAAAGAGGATATTCTGGAAAGTTATCCTCTCCATTTTGAACACTAACTTCTCCCCTTTCTTTGAGAATTCTTACTAAACCCTGCTCACTTTCTTTATCTAGTTCCATCTCTCCATCATGCTGTTTAAATCCCTCTTGACTTAAAGCAGTTCTTGTTTTTTCTAATTCTGCCCCAGTTTTTGGTTTCAGAAAAAAATAAAAAACCGGTTCTCTTAAAAGTTTTCCTTTTCTTAAATGCCCAACTTCATAAAAACCATAACCAAAAATAAATTCTTGGGAGATAATTGCCCCATAGAAATATGGCTCAAAGTCTTCAGCCATATGAAATAACTCTAATTTAACCATTTTCTTTAAACCTCTTTTTGTAATCTAAACAATCTTTAAAAGAATTATGGTGATAAAAGTTTAGTCAAATAACACACTTAAACTTTCTCCAACAGCTTCCCTATAGATTGCTTCAGCTAACAACTCAGTCAAAGGAATAACTTCAACATGCTCTTTATTTTGCTCTGGAAAAGTATTTCCAACGAAGATTTTGTCAATTATCTTTAATTTTTCAAAACCCTCTGTAAAGATTCCATGAGTAGCATAAACACATACCTTCTTAGCTCCCTGTTTTTTAAGAACTTCAGTACATCTTACTAAAGTATTTCCAGAATCAATGATATCCTCTGCAATAAAAACATTTTTTCCCTGAACATTCCCAATTATTTTGAATTCATCAACTTCTCCTGCCTTAGGCCTATGTTTTGAACCAATCGCGATCTCGCTTTTAATGCCATATTTCTCTAATCTCTTTGCAAAAGCATAAGCTAATTTAACAGAGCCAGCATCTGTTGCAGCTAAAACAAGATTATCTAATAACTCTGGATGATTTTCTTTTAAATAACTTGCAACAACAGGAAAACTTCTTAGATTATCTAAAGAAATATTATAAAACCCCTGTATTTGATCAGCATGTAAGTCTATTGTAACAACCCTATTAGCATACATAGAAATGCAATCAGCAATCATCTTAGCTGTTAAAGCAACTCTTGATTCATCTTTTCTATCTTGCCTAGAGTATAATAAACAAGGCAGAATAACAGTAATTTCTTGTGCTCCAGCATTTTTTAATGCTTCTAATGTGGCTAATAATTCAAAAAACCAAGTTTCAGGGTGTTTTCCAGAATCATGCAAAAAGAAACAAGTATGTTTTCTGACATTTTCCTCAATTTTTATCTTCTTTTCTTTATTTCTAAAGCTTTTGATATTCACCCTAATAAGTTTAACATGAATTTTTTTCTGCAAATAATTTAAAATTTCTTCAGCAATTGCCCAAGACTTGCTTTCAGGGTCAGCTAAAAGAATAATTTGATCATTAATCATAAAAAATTAATTGTTCTCAAGTTTAAAAGGATTATTATGAAATTTGACAAAGATTATTTTAAATTCTTGCTTCTAAATTAGCTATGGCTTTTACAAGTTCTCCAGGATTTCTAACATGTGCAGTTGGTTTTTCTGCAAGAAGAGCTGTTTCTGATTGATACCCCCAACTAACAGAGATAACTGGGACTTCAATAGAATGCGCAGCCCTTATATCTCTAACTTCATCTCCAACATAAACTAACCTATCTGGTGTCAATCTTTCTCTATTTAAGATTGATAACATCTTTGCCCCCTTTCCAAGAACCGGAACTCCAGCATAAACATGTCCTGAAAAATGATCTGCCAAACCATTCCTATCTAAAAATAATCCAACATTTCTTGGAGAATTTGTGCTCATTATCCCAAACATATAGGAATTTTGTCTAGTTAACTCTTCAATAGCTTCATGTACTCCGGGATATGCTCTAAATTTATGAATCACTCGTCCCAATCGTTTTCTTCCCTCAGTAACTATTTTGGGTATTAACCACCAGGGAATGTTTAATTCTTTTCGAATATCACTTGGCCCTAATTCTCTTAATCTTCTTGCATCATCACGACTAATTCTTTTTAATTTAAGTTTTCTATACTTCTCATTGAAGTAATCAATTACATCATTTGCAATACAAACAGAAACCTCAAATCCATTTGCTAATGGTCCATCAACATCAAACAAGACATAAAAACCCATTAAACTAAATAAAAAACAAAGTTATAAATTCTTCTTTCCTATTTTCTCCATAACTTTCTCATGCATCCTCTTCAAAAAAAGGATTTTATTTTCCATCCTCATCAAATCAGCATAACCTTGTAAGACTAAATTCAAAGAAAAAGGACTTGGATATTCGCTTTGCGTTTTATCAACTTTAATTTTTCCCTCTTTTATCCAATCTAGGACTTGTTCAGTGGATTTCAAATCCATAACATCCTCTAAAATCTCTCTTTTAGTTTCTCTTAAAATAGGAAAATCACTTGAAATCTTTCTAACAGCATAATAAAGAACATCTGATTTAACTTGTTGTCTTCCTACGCTCTTATTCTGTCCTTTATAATTCCTTAATATCATTAAAGATCTTGTTGCACAATGCCTGAATCTTCTCTTAAAAGTCTCTGTTTTTTCAACAGCATCTTCTAAAATTTTTCTCAGCTCTTTTGGCTTTTCAGATAATAATTTTAGGGCTTTCTCAACTTGCAAAGGCTTGACAGAAGCAATAAAAAATCCATTATCATTTATCCCGATTTCTAAATCTGTTTTATTGCTAGCTATATAAGCAAGAGCTCTAGATAAAGCATCATTCACTCTTCTTCCATATAGTGTATGAAAAATATAATATCTTTTTTCCCCATCAATATAAGTTTCAATCACAATTCTTCTTTCATGTGGAACTAAACTATAATGAAACTGTTCATAAAAATAATTATATAATGCTTCAGCAGAATTTTCATCACAGTAAACATAATTTAAAATAAATTTCTTAATTTCTGATTTGCTATACTTTTTCTTAAATTTTTCTTCAAGCAAATATCTAAAATGTTGTATATCTAAAGCTAAATCAAAACTTAATGGCAGCATTTCAGAAGCCCATGAAGGAATTGTTGGTGGCCTAGAAACAGAAGCATTAACATAAGCATTCATTCCTCTTGAATATAAAAACTGGTATTTATGCCCTCCTAAAATAAAAACATCTCCTTTTTTCATCCTTTCAAGAAAAGATTCATCAATTTTTCCAACTTTTTCATTTCTTCTTTCTCCTGCGCTTATAACAACATTTGCAAAACTTTCATCAGGAATAGTTCCTATATTAGTCATGTAAATCATCCTTGCAAGCCTTCCTCTTTTTCCAATTTGTTTTGTATTTTCATCATACCAAATCTTAGCATAAACACTCTTGCTTTCCAAGCCAGCATACTCTCCAGTTAAATAACTTATTACAGAGAAAAAATCCTCTCTAGTTAAAGAATTATAACAATAACTTTTTTTAATAGTCATGTAAAGATCAGAAATATCCCAGATTCTTTCAATTGCCATGCCAAAAATCTGCTGGCTTAAAACATCTAAACAATTTTTAGGAATAAAAACCCTATCAATTTTCTTATCAACTGCTTCTTTTAATAAAACACAGCACTCAACTAAGTCATCCCTATCTAGAATAATCAATCTACCCTCACTTACATCATGTAATTTATGTCCTGCTCTTCCAATTCTCTGCATAGCCCTAGCAACTGATTTAGGGCTTCCTAGTAAGATAACTAAATCAACATAACCAATATCAATACCCAACTCTAAAGAAGTTGAAGTAACAACACACTTTAATTTCCCTTCTCTTAATCTCTGTTCAATTGAAAACCTGTGTTCTTTGCTTAAAGAAGAATGATGTGCCCCAATATTTTCATTTACTGCTTCATATTTTCCTGGAAACATATCTTTTAAATGATTAATAACCCGTTCAGTAGCTGCCCTAGTATTAGTGAAAATTATAGTTGTTTTATGCTCCTGAATCAGCTTATCAATTAAAGAATAAAGACTTTCTTGCATTTCTTTAGCTGTTGTATTAATTAAATCTTTTAAAGGACTTAAAACTTTCAAATCCATTTTTTTTAAATACTGAACATCTGCTATTAAACAATCTTTCTCAACAAATTTCTTATTTTCATATTCATAACCCACTAAAAACTTTGCAATTTCTTCAATTGGAGCAACTGTTGCACTTAATCCAATCCTAACAGGCCTAATCTGGGAGATTTTATCTAGTCTCTCTAAAGATAAGGATAAGTAAACTCCTCTTTTATTAGCTAGAGCATGAATCTCATCAACAATAACAAACTCAATAGCATTCATTTTCTCAATAAACTTCTTTGTTGTTAATAAAATAGCCAAACTTTCAGGAGTTGTAACTAAAATATGGGGTGCTTTTTTCAACATTTTCTGTTTATCCTTGACAGAAGTGTCTCCTGTTCTCACACTAACTCTTATTTCAGATTCTTTTCCAGAAATCTTATTCATTTCTTCTAAAGGATTATTTAGATTAACTTCAATATCTCTAGATAAGGCTTTTAAAGGAGAAATATAAACACAATAAACCTTATTTTCAAGTTCATTTCTTTCTTCTAAGTTCATTAAATAACTTAAAATAGATGCAAAAGCACTTAGAGTTTTTCCAGACCCAGTTGGTGAGCTCAGCAAAATATTTCTTCTGTTTCTAATTGGAACAATTGTGAATTTTTGCGACTCTGAAAAATGTCCAAATTTCTCTTTAAACCATCTTGCTACAATAGGGTTTAATGATTCCTGAACTTCTGCTTCTGTATTTGGTTTTTCTATAAATTTTATTTTCATTTTTCTATTTTTTTAATTCAAAAATTTAATTTTTAAGTGAATTTTCCTTTAAATGAAAAGAAGTATTTAACCCTTTCTACTTATCTATATATCTACTTATCTAATGTCTTTGAAGAATCTTGACTTCTCCATTAATTCCCGCTGTTTTTAATTGAATTTCATTTAAGAAAGGAGCATCTGGAATTAATGTCAAATCTGTTTGTGAATTAACACACACAAAAAAAGGTCTTTGTTCTTTAGCATTGCTTCCAGTTCCACTCCAAGAAAAATGAAATCTTAAAGCCTTAACATCATGCACGTCTGCCCAGGAAAAAGGAGGATAAACATAAAACCTTTCTATAACAATAGGTTCATTAATTTGTAGACTATATTTCATTTCCATCTCTTCAATTGACGGCCCTTCTAATAAAATTCCTGCAGAAACTAAAATACCTTTTAAAAAGGTTTGAGTGACATTTAAAACCTCTGCTCCAGACTTGATTGCTTGTTTATCTATAAAATCAAGAATATAAAAAAAACTACTTGATTTCATATTATCTACTGTTCTGATTCCTAGTTTTCCATCTCTAAGTCTTCTTATAAGATGACTCTCGCTTTCTGTCCAGACGTTCATTCCTTGCCTGTAAATTAAATATACGCTTGTTGGTCCAATACTAAAATTTTCATAATTACTATAACTATGATCATTAAACCTTGTAACAAATAAATTTAAAATCCCTTGTTGAAGATCAGGATTTGGAAAACCAAACCTAAGCCCATAACCCATATAAGTTCCTTTATGTCTATAAGCAGGACAAACATCATTATAAGTCTGATATAAAACATCTCTACCTAAAAAACTCCTTACAACATCCTCTAATTCTTGTTCTTCTTGAGAAAGAAAAATTCTTGGATGCCTTGTAATTAAACCAGTTCCAAATTCCTTATTAAGATCTTCTGGCTTAAGAATTGGTTGTGCAATAGAACTTCCAGTTAAAGCTCCGATAATAGATAATCCGCTCAAAAGTGTGACTAGGCCTCCTTTTCCCATTTCATTTTAATCTAAAAAACTTTATAAATCTGGTGTTTCTCATCTTAAAATGCCACAGATAAGCAAGAAAAAAGAAGATAAGATAAAAGAATTGATTATTTCAATACTCTTCCAGAACTCTCCTAGACCACTTTTTACAGCTCATGTGTCTCAAGAACTAGCTCGAGATGAAGAATATACTAAAAGACTCTTAGAAGAGCTTGAATCTAAGAAATTAGTTGTTCCTATTAAGAAGAGTCCTCAAGGCATAGATTATAAAAAAAGAACAAGATGGAGACTCTCAGATCAAGCCTATAATACTTATAAAACACTTCAAGAAGGCAAACCCGATCTTCAAAGGATATAACTCCAATTCTATATAAAGAATAGGCATAATTTATTTAAATACAGAATCTCCTAAAAACAAATGGACCAAACAGAAAAAGAGAATATCCAAAATTCCTTTAAAAAAATAAAAGAAGATATGTCTTTTCTTAAAGAAGAAGTCTTTATTCTTAAGAAACAATTAAGTCAGACAAACAAGTCCTTGAATTACTTAAATGCCTATTTAAGCAAACATCTTAATAAAGATAATAAAGAAACTAACAAAGAAATAGAATCCAGCACATCTTCAACAGACACCCAGCAAACAAGTCAAAATCCAGCACAAAATCCCATTTATAATAGAGATATAAGCCCTAAATCATCATTCTCCATAGGAAATGAAGGGGTTCCAGCAGACAGACAACAGACAGTCAGCAGACACATTTTAGAAGAAAATCCAGCAGTATCCTCTCAGCCTAGCTTAACAGCTTCTCCGTCGACAAACATTCCTAGATTCGACGACAAAGAGAAAGAAATAAACTTAAATAGCCTTTCCTCAATATTAGAAGATCTTAAGAAAGAACTTAAACAAAAGTTCAAGAATCTTACTAATCAAGAGCTTTTGATATTCTCATTGATTTATACTCTTAATGAAGAACTAGGAGAAGTTTCATATAAAGACATTTCATTAAGAGCTAACCTCACTGAAAGCTCTGTTCGAGACTATATATCGAGGCTGGAGCATAAAGGCATCCCTTTAATCAAAGAAAGAAAGAACAATAAGATGATTATTCTTAAGATTCCCGATGAGCTTAAACATATCTCTACACTAGATAATCTAACAAAATTGAATAAGAATTCTTAGTTTTAAGCAGTTAAATCAATTTAAATCATAATTCTAAGCTAGAATCTATATTATTCTTCGGCTCACCGAACAATTACACCAACCCATTAAAAAATATCAATTACCTATTTAAATTAGGATATAAACCTTAAATCTAGCTTATGGTATTTACCCTAACTTTTACCTATTTCCTGTTTTTTAAAATCTCTCTAACTCTATCTTTTACCTATTTTATTTTCAGTTTTTTTCTTTTTTATCAAAAAATTGATCTTTTTTCGATTTTTAACTATTTACGAACTCTCACTTTTGCACTTTAAGACTGTTTTTTTCAGCTAAAAATCAACTAAAGAAAGGATTGTGCGAACCATTTTACATTGAAGAGCTCTCACTTTTCCTTTTTCTCACCTTGCTTTTTAGCTGTTTTAATAGACTCTCCTTTATTCTCGGATCTATATAATATCTCTTTTTTCCGTTTTTTTCAACATGCTCTAAGATCAAACTTTCATTTTTTCTTTTTATGCTGTTCAACTGTCCACGAACTGTTGTTCTTTCTTTTCCAAGCAATGCTGCAACATCATCGCAACTTAATTTTAATTCACTGTTCAAAACAATCCAAACAATTGTTCTTTCTGTTGAACTTAATCCCCTTAAAAATGAACTATAATTTCCACGATTCTGATTTTCATTTTCCCAATTCTCAAAATTAGCATTAAAAATAGGTGTTTGCACACCTGTTTGCACACCTGTTTGCACACCTACAACAGCTGTTTGTTTATAAACAGGTGTGCGTGGGTGTTTAAACACCCCTCTAGAAAGTGAAGAATCGAAGTAAGAAATGAAAGATTTTACACCGTCGATATCTTCCTTAATTTTAATAATTTCATCATACACCTCTTCTATCTTGGTGTTGTGCTGTTTATCTTTGGTGTGCAAATGATTAATCCAAGCAGAAATTTTATCAACATCAGCCTTAACTTCAGCAAAAGAATCCTTAATTTCTTCCTTAAAACTTTCATCTCTTTTTTTTCCAAACCACAAAAAACCCATATAAATTAGTGAATTTTTTTCTTTTTAAATGTTTCTAAAAAATTACAAAAAAACAATTTTTTCTGTAGATTTAAAAATAATTTTTAAACAAATTAAATTAATCTAATATAGCTTGTAAAAAGGATCATCTTTTTCAAAAAATAGCTGTTTAAAACTTTTAATCAAAACACAAAACATTTAGCATGAAGAAAAAATAGAAAAAAATCAAAAATTTGTAAAAAAACATGCCAGAAATCACAACAAAGATTAAAAAATAGACTAATCTATAAAAAACATGCCAAAAAATAAATCTGATGAGATTAATCTAAGGGTCAGATTGAAAGATTCCGAGTATAAACCATGCCCCCTTAACAGATTTTCCTTGCCCACTGCTTGCAAAGAATTTAAGGAATTTTTAGACGATTCTTTATTAGATTTATTCTTTTATAACAAAGGAACAGGTCTTTGGAATACTCATTGTACAGTTTATGCAGGAAGAGCACTAAGATTGCAAGATTGTATTCATCATACAAGAGGATGGGGTGGTCAAAGACTTTCACTAACTTTTTCAATTGTTTTGCCAAATAAATCAGAAAATCAACATTATAGATTAGTTTTACGTGAAGATAAGGGAGCATCATATCAATTATTAGAAACAAGAGTAAATGTAATAGAAGTAGGAGGAATTTTAATTACGCAACAACAAGTTCCCGATCAAAAGAAATATGGTTCACAAAAACTTGTTTTTGTAAAAAGATAAAAAACAAAAAAAGATCATCTTTTTAATTAAAATCAATCATCTAAAACTTCTGCACAAAAGCTAAAACTTTCTGCATGAAGAAAAACAGAGCAAAAATGTAAAAAAACAGGTCAAAACTTCACTTAATCAGTATTAAATGTAGTTCCAATTCTCATTTTTCTCCAAAAAATGCAAAATACTTCGCACAAGGCACATTGTTACGCATTGCTAGTGCGAACTTTTTATCACTGAAAAATTTTTACACATGTTTATATATTGGTTCGTACAAACATTTAGATGAAAAAAGAGTGGATTAAATATTCTTTTAGGAAATATAATAAGACTTATCCAAAATGGTTTAATCAAGAAAAAAAACAACTTTTCAGAATTCTTGGCAAAAAAGTGAAAATAGAACACATTGGAAGCACAGCAATTCCAGGACTTGGAGGAAAAGGAATAATTGACATAGCAATCCTTATCCCAAAAGAAAAATACATTTTAACAAAGAAAAAGATCATCTCTTTGGGTTATTTGCAATGGCCAGTTCCAAGCTGGAAAAAAAGGCTTTCATTTGAGAAATATCCTAAAATCAAGAAAAGTAATAAGATATATTACATACATCTAACTTCTGATTTAAGGGAATTCAAAAAGATGACCTTTTTTAGGGACTATTTACTAAAAAACCCAGAATTAATTAGAGAATATTCTAATCTCAAGAAAAGAGCAGCAACCCTCTGCAAAAACAAAGGACAAAAATATAGAGATCTAAAATCTCCTTTCATAAAATCAATTAATAGAAAAATTAATCAAAACAACTCTAAAGTTAAAGCAATTATCTTTGATATTGGTGGTGTGTTGCATGTTGGAGATCAAAACTCTCATGAAGAGGTTTATCAAGCATTAAATATTCCTAAAAAAGAGTATTTTAAAAAAATTGGTCTAGTCTGGGAGAAATTAGTTATTGGCAAAATCAGCAATGAAAAGGGCCTTTTTTTAATGGCCAAAAGCCTGGGTGTTTCAAAAGATAGATTAAGAGCAATCTGGAAGCAAGGAATAAAAAAAAGATTTATCTTAAACAAACCTCTGCTAGCTTTAATCAAAAATCTAAAAAAGAACTATAAAACTGCAATCCTCTCAGATCAATGGTTTTTGCCCTATAATCAACTTATCACAAAACAAGTGTCTTCTGCTTTTGATGTGACGATATTTTCTCATCAAATTGGTATAAGAAAACCAGATAAAAAAATCTATAAGAAAACCCTGGCCAAGTTAAAATTAGATCCTCTGCAATGTGTTTTTATAGATAACCAAGATTGGAATCTTACTCCAGCTAAAAAGCTCGGTATGAAAGCCATCTTATTCAAAAACAATAAACAGCTTGTCAAAGAACTGAAGAAATTAGGAGTTAAGGTAAAATGAACAAAACTGATTTTCTAAAAAAACTTGAAGTTGAACTGAAAATATCAAAAAACTCAGAATATACTGTAAGAAACTATGTCCATGCAAACTCAGAGCTTTTTGATTTTGTGAAAAAAGAGCCAGAGCAAATTAACCAAGATGACTTAAAATTATTCATGTCTGAGAAATTAGCAAAAAGATCCTCAAGTTCAACTATCTTGTTTTTAGCAGCTGTAAGATATGGCTTTTCAAATATCTTAAAGAAAGACATAACCCAAGGAATAAAAAGACCAAAAAAAGAAACAAAAATCCCAACTGTTCTAACAAAAGATGAAGTCAAAACACTATTAAACGCAATTTTAAACAAAAAAAGTAAATTAATGTTAAGTTTAATTTATGCTTGTGGTTTCAGAGTTTCTGAACTAACCAGCTTAAAAGTTTCAGATATTCATTTTGATGAAAAAATAGGTTATGCAAGAAAAGCAAAAGGAAACAAGGATAGGATGTTTAATATTCCTGATTTTTTATTAGAAGAATTAAAAACACAAGTTGAATTTCAAAAAAATAACTCGCAAGAATTCTTGTTTTCTGGACCCAAAGGAAAGCTTTCTGTCAGGAATATTGAAAAAATCACAAGAAATGCACTAAAAGCATCAGGAATCCAGAAAGACATCCACCCACATTCTCTTCGTCATTCATTTGCAACACACCTATTAGAAGACGGGATTGATATTAGAATGATTCAAACAATGCTTGGCCACAGTAATCTTGATACAACTGCTATTTACACCCATATTTCATCAGAGCAAATTAAGAAAGTTCCTAGCCCAATTGATAATCTGATGAAAAAAGAAGAAGTTAAAGAAAAACCAGAAATAGAAGAAGCAATTAAATCTAAAGAAGAGGTTGAAGAAAAAAATGAAATTCTCTAATGGCATAATTGAATTGAAAAATCATAAAAAATACTCTTTTAAGCCCTATCAAAAAGATTATGTTGATCAATTTAATTCTGAAAAGAAAATTCTTACAAAAATCTTATCTAAAAATGCAAGAATAGAGCATTTTGGAAGCACAGCAGTTCCAAAATTAGGAGGAAAAGGGATGATAGACATTATTATTGAAGTTCCTAAAAAAGATTTTCTTAAATCAAAAAGAATCTTAGAGAAAAATGGATACGAATATAAACCCCACTTTAAAAAAAGATTATTTTTCAAAAAATACTACAAAAATAGAAAAGTTCATGTTCATTTAACTTATATTGGAACAAATGAAATAGCGAGGGCAGTTTCAGTTAGAAACTATTTAATAAAAAATAAAAAAGAAGCAAAAAAGTATGAGGACATTAAGAAAAAAGCAGTTAAACATGCTAAGGGGATTGGGCAAAAATATCGCGATTATAAAAAACCCTATCTAGATAGATTAGAAAAACGAGCAATAAGAGATTATATTAAATAATTAAGGTTTGGCTTTTCAGCCAGCTATAAGTGTTAATAATTCAGATTTTCTGATTTTGTTTGTTTCTTAAAGAATTGTTAGAGACAAGAAATTGTTTATATGTTAATTACAACATAACTCGGAAAGAATTAATTAGTAGGTTCAGGAAAATACTCTTTTTTCATTGCAATGTCGTGAAAGGAGAGATGACGGCAGGGCTGTCCTACAACTACAACTTCATTATGCTTGCTTCTCCGAAATACAATTCCCCGATAATCACAATGCCCAGTCTGAACTGAAGAGATTATTCCAGATCTCTTTTGCCCTTCATTTCCAAGATATAATGTGCAATCTGCTGAACATCTCACACTTTCTGGAATATATTTTCTTCGATGCTCTTCAGAGCCTGGTGTGGATGTTGTTTCCGGAGTCATAAATTCTCATAGAAGTTTTGTTTTTAAGTGTTGCGCCCTGTTATTATTCTACAAGGTGCGCTTTTATCTTTCAAATTCTTCTAGGACACCAGAAATCTTAGCACTAGTTTTTATTATAAAACTCACAACTTTTTGATAGCGTTCTTCAGAACAATCTATCAAATTTTTAACAAGTTCTGGATGTAATATGCTGAGTTTATCTGCAACCCTGAATATTTTTCCTTCTTCTGTAACAGGATTGCCCTTTGTTCTATGATTTAAGATGCAATCTCTTAGTGTTTCACTTAACTCAAATTGTTTTTCTAGGATTTCAATAGAATGTTTTTCATGATCTTCTTTATCTATTACTTTTCCAATATCATGCAACAAACCAGCTATCTCAAGAGTTTCTTTATCAACATCTTTCTTTTCAGCTAAAATCAATGCTATTTCAGAATCAAGTTTAGAATGAAGAATGATAAATTTAGCATTTTCCTTGTTCTCTAGCTTCATCAACGTTTCTTTGCAGAATTTCCTAGCTTTCTCAACATCTAATCTTTCCATAGAAGTTTATTATGAAGAGGTATAAAATTCTTTCGAGCGGGCCTAAATTTTAGCTTCTGGATTTCCTAAGAGAACTTGACCAAAGTAGTTATTCCATAATGCCCAGGTTAATACAAATGAATCCGCCTCTTTACTATTAATTACCTTTTTCAAATTTTTTAATATTTGTTTTTTAGAATTTTCATAGGCATCTTGTGTAGATTGCCCCTTAATTAGCGAGATAGGAATTAAATTTGAAGGCTCTAAAAAAAGTTTAGCTTTGTTATCATTGTGTGGTTTTGCACTCCACCTGGCGTCCATAACAAAAACAAATGGCAAAGAATATCCAATAAAACAACTCTCCTTATTACTTTCAACACACTTTTCACCCAGTATTTGTGCAGCATTACAGGATCGGGCGTAAGTAATTCTTCCGTTTAAAAGATGCTCATTTTCACCTACTTTAATTAATACGCAATCTTTATAACCATAAATTGAATCTGCAGATCCATGCCCGTTTAAAACAATTAAATTGTAATCTAATTTTGTGACAATTTTAGAAAAATTATTTATTTCTACTTCTTCGTCAGTTATCTCTTTAAGTTTAACATTTCTATTCTTAGCCTCTTCGATTATAATTTTAGAAAAATAATATAAATATTCAGTTGCATCATCATATCTTGGACAAGTAATTATGAGCCCTTTTTGCATTTTAGTTTGTCAAAGAATTAAGTTCGTTTATTAGT
>Ga0268276_1002044_pt1 | contig 18074 bp, 19 predicted proteins | sample saktaG_4_FD_190145 | JGI IMG/M metagenome (GOLD analysis project Ga0268276, IMG submission 190145) | Saline water microbial communities from Sakinaw Lake, British Columbia, Canada - sak_2010_1_5_45m | ecosystem: Environmental > Aquatic > Non-marine Saline and Alkaline > Saline ...
ATCTACCTTAACAACGGTTTTAAATAAACCTTTCGTATCAAGAAAACTTATTACCCCTTTTATTATCTCTGGGTAGTCTTTTTTACCCTGTTTTAATATTTTAGTTGGATCCGGTGGTGCCATTATTTTATTCTCTTCCACCCCATTGACCCCGGACAAATTTGAAATAGTCTTTGAAAGAAATTGGGGGGAATAAACGATTACCCCTAAAACGACGAGTATTACTAAAATGACTGCTGCGATTAATAAAATTAAAAACTTTTTTTCCATATTAATCAAATATTATTATATTGATTTATGCTTATTATTATACTACGAAAATAACGAAATTACTAACGACAATTTATGGGACAGGAAGACTAAGCGTTCTGTAGGAAGGTAGGGAACCATAGTGGGATGCACTCAATGTATGAGTCCCAGTAGTACCGCCGACCACATAGCTGATTGTAGCTACGCCGGAAGAATTGGCAGTGGCCGTTCCTATTATGGGAGTTCCCTTTGTTTGATCGGCAAAAGTTACCATTTCCCCCGCTCTTGCTGACCCGATATTAGCAGTAAGAACTACTGTTGCTCCAATGGCAGCATGAGTTGGAGATGCAGTAAACGAGGCTATAACATTAGTGGCTTGAGTAGAAGAAGTTACTCCAATACAGACAGTGGCGTTACTAGTAGTTACACAGGTTCCCGGAGTACCGGTAATAGTTAGGGTGGTTTCTTTGTAGGAGACCGAGGAACCCATCACGGTAACGCTTAATGTATGAACACCAGTGGTGTTAACCCAAGGGGTGTAGTTAAGAGTAGCTATGCCGGAGGCGTCAACAATGGCTGTTCCTATGGTATAGGGGCCGGTGTTGTCGGTAAAGGTCACTGTTTGTCCGAATGCTCCTACTCCAAGATTGGCACTGAGGGTTATCATTGTTTCAGTCCCAACATTAAAGCTGGTTGGAGATGCAGTGAATGAACTTATCTGACCAGCAGTAGAAGGAGTTGCTCCAAGGCAGATAGTAGCGTTGCTGGTGGTTACACAGGTTCCCGGAGTACCAGCAATGGTTAGGGTGGTTTCTTTGTAGGAGACCGAGTGACCCACCACACAAAGAGCACTTAGTGTGTGGACACCAGTGGTTTTAACCCAAGGAGTGTAGCTAAGAGTGGCTATGCCAGAAGTATCTACAATAGCTGTTCCTATGTCGTAGGGACCTGAATTATCAGTAAAGGTTACTAATTCTCCAGCTAATGATACTCCAAGATTGGCGCTGAGGGTTATCATTGTTTCAGTCCCAACATTAAAACTGGCTGGGGATGCGGTGAATGAACTTATCTGACCAGTGGTGGCAGGGGCTGCTCCAACACAAATAGTGGCGTTGCTGGTGGTTACACAGGTTCCTGGTGTACCAGTGATGGTTAGGGTGGCTTCTTTGTAATAGACCGAGGAGCCCATTAGGGTAACACTTAATGTATGAACACCAGTGGTTTTAGCCCAGGGAGTATAGCTAAGAGTGGCTATGCCAGTGTCGTCAACAACGGCCGTTCCTATGGTATAGGGACCGGTGTTGTCGGTAAAGGTCACTGTTTGTCCGAATGCTCCTACTCCAAGGTTGGCAGTAAGGGTTACGGTTGTCTCAACTCCAACAGCAATGCTATTTGGGGCGACAATAAATGAGTCCACGGCGTTTCCTGCGCTGGAGGTCGCATCTATACAGATAGTAGCGTTACTAACGGTTTTACAATCCCCAGCCGGACCGATGTAGAATCTTAATGCTCCAGCAAGATTATTCTCGTGGCCAAAAACATCTCTAGCAAAAACATCACCCGTAAAATGACCAGTAAGGCCGGTCATAATTACTCCAAAAACTCCGTCTTTGTTCCCAACATCTTGATGAGCCCCATCGTCTACCATAGTAAATCTTTCAACCTCATTGCCAAGCTCATCCCTTACTACTATCCCAGTCATAGAAATACCAGAAACATCATAAATATTAGCTGTTACTGAAACAATATTAATATTTTGAATATATTGTACATTAGTAATAGTGGGTGGAGCACTTTGGGCTATCTCAAAGCTAGGACCAACCCCACCAACACCAAAAACAAGCGCTGGTGTAACAAGCACTGAAACAAATATTGGAATAAATATATAGTATTTCTTCATTTTTAAATATTTGTTTCTGTTGTACAATTCCCCGAAAGATCACAGGCGGTAATATCAACATAATAAACCCCCTCTGGGCCTACCCAAGAAACAAAAAATACATCACCATAAGAATTTGCCATAGTAATGGGAATATTAGAGTAACCAGTCCTTTTAATTGTGGCGACAATGGTGCTTGGGTTTAACCCATCCACATCAAAGATGTTTGCTGTTATAACAATCTCCACCCCAGATGGGACTGATCTGGGTTGAGCAATGGCATTTGCAATAACAGGGCCATTATTCTGATTTGTGCCCCCAAGTGAACCACTTAACTCCATTGCCCTGCTAACGCCGATGTAAGAACCATAGGATTTCATGACATCCCCCGCTGGCGCAACCGTTACTACAGCTTGGAAGCTTTTATTATCCCCGAATTGGCTACTATAATCAATTACGCAATCCGTACATGTTTCCGGAACACAATCAATCCCAGAAGGAGGGCTATTAAAAGAGCAATCGTTGCAGGAAGTGGGCATGGCGCATGCGCCCCTTGTCCCTCCGTCGGGAATTACTTTTCTGTCATAGTAAAGAGTTTTCTCAAGTCCGGTGTCAGCAGCATAAAAAGCAGTGACAGAACCTCCCATGCCCTTAATCATCTTTAGTTCACTTAACAGAACAATGCCCACGCCCAACACTATCGCCACAGAAATTCCCATAACAAAAAAAGCAACCAGGAGGGCAATTCCCCTCTGATTAGAATCTCTGTCTTTCAAAAAAAAGAAAAAATTATTCTTCATCTAGATTTCTTTGTGACACTGTTATTTGCATCTGCTTTTTAAGAACGAAGTCCTTGCCTTGGCTCTCAATGTCTAGCGCTATGGCCACCCTGGGTTGTGTCTGATCACCCAATATATCATCACCGTATACCGCAACATTAAATTTGTTTATTATAAGAGACTCGGAAGTTAGGGGTACGGCGATCCCGCCGCTTTTTATCTCTTTAATCCTCCCCGACCCTGAGTCCAAAAAGAATTCCTGACAAATATTACCGTTAGAACTATTTATGAATTTTATTCCCTGCCCAGATTCTGTAGTTTCGTAATTTTTCCCTATTTCTATGCAGGTTGCATCAGTTGCTTTTGCTGCCATCCTTAGGGCCCTACTTATATATTCTGTTGCATAGCTAGCCTGGCTCAGTAATTCCTGCTCTGCTAAAATTCTTCTTTGGTGAGAAATCATTAAAACAAATAAACCAACGGTTGTAACAACAATAATTACAAAAGTGCCAACAACAACCAGCAACTCCACCAACGTGAATCCTTTAGAATTTATAAATTTTGTTTTCATTTCCAATTATATAAAGCCTCTTCTGTGGTAAAGCTGTATGAACTCCCCCTATTGGTCCACATTATCTCAACCAAAACATCTAATTTATTATTATCACCATCAGCCTGGTCAGCGGACCCTGGGGTAATAGTAATTTTTCTTTTAAATCTTGTGGGTGTGCCGGCTCCGTAGGTATAAAACCCATCATCATTGATATTTAAAGGATTACCACTATATGTATCTAAAGAAGTTACGACGTTATCTGGGGTTCCTGTTTTATAGTCAACCTGGCACCCGCCACCAGGACACGTAGTTAATATATCATCCCAACCGGCCCCACCAATCCAATTCGTATCGCGGATGTTTCTAATAACTTCAACCCCTTCTTGGGCCAAATAGGCTGCCACAAAACGATCGGAGACAGAGGAGGTTGCTACTATTATTTGAGTAAAAGCCAAAAAAGAACCAACAATTGCTACTAGTAAAATAAAAGTGGCGACGATAACTTCGATAAGAGTAATTCCTTTTTCCTTTTTACGAAACATGTCCCTTAACATTTTAAAGACAGAAGTTATTTTATTTCCAGAAGCCCGGCCTTATTTACCGAAACTATTTTTTGCTTTGTTGGATTATTCGCTAGAGCCAACACAATTTCAACCGCTTCTTCATTCGGATCCAAACCAATTATATTAATATCTGGGTTTGGAGGGGCAAAATTTATACTTACATCAAGTGTACCCAATGTAAGGTTATTTATACTCTGGATAACTACACCCGGTTCTGCAATATTTATATTTTCGATACCACAATCCCCAGCATTATATCCAACGGATCCATTAACATCCGCATACATCTTATATGAAGTGCTGCTCCCCGTAGCCGGATTAGTATTAATATATATTCCATAGTAATCTATTCCCTCTGGAAAATCGGCAGGGACGGCACCAGGGACTACCTCCCCACCACCACCTATGGGGGCGCTAGAAGCAAAACAAGTACCATAGGCCACCTCACCGTTATCGTTGGTAACCTCAACCCCTCCGATATAGCCATCTTGAATGGCTACAATATCTTTTTGACAAATATGGTTATCGGAACATCCTTGGGCATATCCAGACCAAGAGTAGGAAAGGTGCCCAGCGGGTTCCTCTGTATAGGCCGTAAACTTTACGTGTTCATTCCCAATAACCTCTCCTTCACAATCGACCCAGAATGGCTCGTCATAGGCAATGGGACCCAATGATGCAAAATGTAGGGGTGCCCGGGACACACAGCTACCAGGGTTAATTTTAACGGCCGACATCGCCATTTCCTGGGCTCTTCTCAAATTCTGCAACAATTGATGGGCCGCTCTATTTAAAGCTAGTTGGCCCCTGACTTCCTGATAGTTGATAAAGATAACGCTAGAGAGAACTCCAATCACAAAAATGACTATAAGCAACTCTATTAAAGAAAACCCATTTTTTTTCATAGGATAAGAAAGCTTAAGTACCAATTAATAATATTGGTTCCGAAGAATAAAGCTAAAATTGTTCCTGATATTAAAAACGGACCAAAGGGCAATTCACTTTTGATAGTTTTATTACCAAAAACAATAAGCCCTACCCCTATTATAGCACCAAACATAAAGGCTAAGAACAAAGCAACTAAGATTTTTGGAAACCCCAAAAACAAACCCATAAAAAGAGCGAGCTTCACGTCTCCAAAACCTATCCATTTTCCTTGAGAGATAAAAAACAACAAGAAAAAAAACAATGCTGGGAAAAATCCAGCGTAAATATAGTTTAGAAATTTCCCCAGAACAATATCGCCGGTGAATAGTAGGAAAGCATTGTAAACCAGACTGATAACGATGGCTGGCAAAACAACTTTATCGGGAATGATATAGTGTTTTAAATCAAAAACAAAAATGACTATAAAAAGAGACAAAGCAATAAATAGATAGACGGTGCGAGTGATATGATCGAAATTAAATACTGAAACAAATAAAATAGCTGTCGCTAATTCAATCAATGGATATTGTATTGAGATCGCCTTTTTACAATATCGACATTTTCCCAATAGCATTAAATAACTTATAACCGGTATTAAATCGTTCCAAGCTAAAACATGTTTACATTCAGGACAGAAAGATCTACCCTTTAGAAAGCTTTTGTTGCTACCCAAACGATAAATAACGCAATTCAAAAAACTGCCGATGATTAGCCCAAATACAAAAACTAAGAAGGAAATAATAAATTGCATATCTTTACTGTATTTTACCAGATAATTAACTTAAATTAAACAAAAAAACAATCCCGCCGTAGCGGGATTGTTTCGACAATCAAACTGAAAAAACTAAGGACATGCCGTAAGGGCAGCAGTACACGCTGACCACAAAACCGTCTTTTTGCCTCCAGCGCTATCTATACAGAAAGCGTTTGTAGTTGTGGCTATCATCCTGCCGCATACTACCCATGTAGTAGCAGAATCAGCACCAGCTTGCCATGTTGACCCTACTCCTGCTGCTTCGATAGCAGTTTTAATTCTAGCAAACTCAGTGCTTGTAGTTACACCGGTATAGGTGCTACCAATTGTCCAAAATACCTCAGCTGCTGCTGGCAAACCAGCCATACTTCCTTGAACCGACGCGTCTCTAGCTTTATTTCTAGCTGTGTTAACATTTACCAATACGATGGCAGCTAATATACCAATGATGGCGATAACTACCAATAACTCGATCAATGTAAAACCTTTTTGTTTTTTAATTGTATTCATTTTTAAATAAATATTTAATTTTAAGTTTTGCCGACCTTTTGGTTAAATTGTAACCTTTTATATATATTATACTCATCCACAATAGCAAGACAAGTGGATAATTAAATGTTGCCCATCATACCATACAACGGTGATAATACTGAAATAGCCAAAATCATCACAACGGCCCCTAGGAAAACTATAAGGATTGGTTCGATCAAAGTCATGAATGTGTCCACTAGTCTTGTGATCTCTTTGTTATAAAAATTAACTATTTCCATCAAAGTTTTGTCTAACTTACCAGTTTCCTCCCCAACTTTCACCATTTGAACGACGAAAGCTGGAATCTGGTCTGGATGCCTAGTTAGTACTGTGCTTATCTTCTCTCCCTCTGAAACTTCTCTCTCTGTTTCAGCTGCAATCGATCGATAAACATAATTCCTAATTGTATTTTTTGTAATCTTCAGCGCACTTGTTATCGGTAGCCCCGCCGTGATTAGAGTTGAGAGGTTCTCAGCAAACCTAACAAGGTATCCCTTAGCTAGAAAAGCTCCGATAAAAGGTATTTTAAGAACCAATTTGTCAAAAATCTTTTTGCCTTCTTTGGTTTTGAAATAGTAGCCTAAATAGACAATTAGTCCGGCGAAGGCAATAGCCATCAGCCAGCCCCAATTAAGGAAAAAAGTATAGGATCCAATCAACAATTTCGTCATTAAAGGGGGCTCCCCACCGACTTGTTTAATAATATCCATTAGTTTCGGCATCACAAATGTCATAACGATTCCAACAACAACCACCAAAACAGATAATACTAATATGGGGTACATCATTGCCCCCTTTATCTTGCTGTTTATATCATGCTCCCTCTCTAGATGATCGCCCAGATAATAGAGGGTATCCGAGATCTTACCCGAAGCTTCTCCAGATTTTATCAAGTTGACATAAAACACATCGAAAACTTTCGGCATAGATTCGAAGGCGTCAGAAAGTGTGTTACCTTCCTCAACCATTTCAGCTGCCCTACTTAGAACCTGTTTGAAATAGTCTTTATCCATCTGAGCAGCAAGGCTTAGCACACTTTGGACAACTGGTACCCGAGAATCTAACATTACGGCTAACTGTCTAGAAAAAATTGCCAACTCCTTTTTAGAAACTTTCTTTAAGAACCCCCCACCTTTTGATTTAGCAAAAAGCCCCTTAACTTCTTTTAGGGACACCACCGTAATATTATATTTCTGCAATAAACTAGCGGCCGCGTCTTTAGACGAGGCCTCAACATTCCCAGTTTCTATCTTTCCCTCTTTAGATCGAGCCTGATAAGCAAATTTCATCTAACACTATTTCAATAGATTTTTAATCTCTGCCGGATTTAGAGAATAATCAATTGCATTTTTTAAAGATATCTCTTTTCTCCTAACTAAATCTGCCAAGCTCCTATTCATAGAAATCATCCCAAGCCTCGAGGAGGTATCGATTACAGCTGGTATTTCATGAATCTGATTTTCACGAATTAAAGTCGCCACTGCTGGATTGCCAAGCATTACCTCTATGGCAGGGATAAACCCGCCCTTAATTCTTGGTACCAACCTCTGAGTTACAATTCCGATAAGCGAACCCGATAGCTGATACCTTATTTGATTCTGCTGGTCTCCTGGAAAAACATCGACAATACGATGGATTGCTTGAGAGGCAGAATTTGTATGTAATGTTGCAAAAACTAAATGCCCTGTTTCTGCAGCAGTGATAGCGGTAGATATTGTTTCAAGATCTCTCATCTCGCCAACCATGATAATATCCGGATTCTGCCGAAACGTTGCCCTTAGGGCCTTAGCAAAAGAAAGCGTATCTTGATAAACTTCTCGCTGGTCAATTATTGCCCTATCATCCTGATAAACATATTCTATTGGGTCCTCAATGGTTATAATATGAACGGGCCTTGTGTGATTGATCTCATCCACCATGGCAGCTAGGGTCGTGGATTTTCCTTGACTAGAGGCTCCCGTTACCAGGACCAAGCCCTGCGCCCTATTTGTAAATTCATGCAGAACAGATGGTAAGTTTAATTCCTCGATGGTTTTAATATTCGTTGGGATAAGTCTTAGCGCTATGCTTACGCTTCCCTGCTGATAAAAAACATTGACTCTAAACCTTGCCTTAACATCAAAATCATATGAAAAATCCATTTCCCTTTCTTCCAAAAACTTCTTTTTTTGCAAATCGCTCATCATGGCATAGGCAATCCCCTGCGAATCTACTGCAAATATTTCTTTTTCTTTAACCAATGGAACCAATTGTCCGGTAATTCTTATGGTTGGCCTATGACCAACGGAGATATGAAGGTCGGAAGCGTCTTCTTGAATTACGATCTCTAAAAGCCTTTTTACTAAAATTGAATAATCCATATATTTAATATATTATTTTGCCTCGGTAACCCTAGTAACTTCTTCAATGGTTGTTTCACCAGCTAAAATCTTAATAACTCCCTCTTGTTCCATTGATAACATCCCCTGCTTATGAGCAATTTTCCAAACAGCAGATTCCGTTGGATTCTTCAAAATTGTTTCGGAGAGTTCCTCGGTCATTGGTAAAACCTCGTAAAGACCGACTCTCCCAGTATATCCCTTCTGCTTACACTTATCACAACCCTTTGGCTCATAGATATATATTCCATCCTTAGCTGGGAGCTTAATTTCTTTTTTACTTGCCGAGGGAATTGTTTTAATTTTTTCTAAGATATATGCTTTAATTTTTTCATTGGGGACAACTTTCTTTTTACAATAAGGACAAAGTGTCCTGACTAGTCTCTGAGAGATAACAATTCTTAAGGTATAGGGTAGTAAAAACTGTCTTACTCCCATATCAAGCAACCTTGGGATAACACCGATCGCAGAATTGGTATGCAAAGTCGATAAAACAATGTGGCCCGTTAGGGCGGCGTGCGTAGCCAGGGTTGCGGTTTCTTCATCTCTAATTTCTCCGACCATGATAACATTCGGATCTTGCCTTAATATTTGTCTTAAGCCCTCCGCAAATGTATAGCCGATTTCTGGCTTGATCTGCGACTGATTAACACCAGCGATTGAATATTCAATTGGGTCCTCAATGGTAACAATATTGACACCTTCGTTGTTTAGAAGACGCAACAGGGCATACAAAGTTGTAGTTTTACCAGAACCAGTGGGACCAGTTGATAAAATCATCCCATAGGGCTTTTTTATTGCTTCTTTTATAACTTCGAAATTTCTACCCGTAAGCCCCAAGTCTTTGTATGATTTTAATCCCTCACTGGAATCCAAAACTCTAATTGCCACCTTCTCTCCATTAAGGGTGGGGAAGGTAGCAACTCTAAAATCAATTTCTTTGTCTCCCACCTTCATTGTGAACCTACCATCTTGGGGAACTCTGTTCTCGTCAATTTTTAAATTAGTTAAGATTTTAATTCTGGTAACAATTGATGCATGAACGCTTAGGGGCAGGAACAAACTTGGGTAAAGCACTCCGTCAACTCTAAATCGTATCTTCAGCTTATCCTTTCCTGGTTCGATGTGGATATCGGAGGCATTGGTCTCTAAAGCATGACGCACAATAACCATCACCATTTTGATTATGGGTGCTTCACCACCAATAATATCCATTTTCTCAATCTCGGCCCCCATTGGTTGGCCAGCAACTTCTCTAATTTTCTCCAACTCGGCTAGCGCCCTTTCTGCCTCCCCCTTTAATGTTCTGTGTTGTTTTAAAAGTTTATTAAAGTCCGAAAGGGTAATTAATTGGACCTCATACTTAAAATTCCCTTGACGACTTAAGAATCTTAGAGCGTCTTGAGCAGGAATGCTTTCGGGATACACCATTCCCATTTGAACCAAATTCTCTTTCCTAGACAACGGTATCATCTTATATGTTGCCGTTGGCTCTTCTGGAATTAATTCCAAAATCTCTAGGGGCACTTCTTCTGGGTTAATTTGCCTAAACGGCACTTTGATAGCTTCACCTTTAAATTTAAATAAAATATCTTCTGCAACTAATCCTTTTTCTAGAATTACTTCTTCCTCTGTTTTGCCCGTGCGTTTTATATCGTATTCTAATTCGGCCTGATTCTTCCTATCAAGTATCCCCGCCTCTATTAATTTAGATATTAAATCCATAATAATATATGTTATTTAAACTCTTCACTTTTTGATTACTTTTTTAACCGGCGTCTTGGGCGGTACCACTATCTCATAATAAGGGGTAAACGGATTTTCTCTTCCGCCTAAAACTTCCTGCAAAACAATTTGTTGATATCCCAGGCCGGTCAACAACACCTCTGCTTCAGCAGAGGATATAGCTGCTATTTTCCCTGTTTGGGACCTACTATCCTTATCCTTCGCTTGATATGTAAATTGTTTCTCTATCCCGGGGGGTAACTCTAGGTTTTGGACACGGACAGACTTTAAAACGTCGAAATTAATTCTTATCTGGGGAGCATGGAAAACTACTTCTGTTTGAATGCCTTTTGGTTTTGCGAAAAAAACAGTCAAACCGATTATGGTAACAACGATTAGAAAAAACACTGCGATAATCAGTATGAACAGTTTCTGCTTTTCCCTGGGTGATATGAAAACTATTGCCATTTTTAATAAGAATAAACCTTTAGCTGTAAGCTAATGGGATAGCTTTGCTGAGGCACAGGATTTTCAATGGTCGGTGTTGCTATTGAAAAAGAAATATGTTCTCCCTCTATCAATCTAGCAGAATTTTCTAAGATATTGATAAACTTTTCCAAAGAAGTATATGACCCAAAAAGTTGCAAAGAAAGGTCTATCTCCCTAACTCCCGTATCTGTCCCAACAGCATTACCCTTCCCGACAGAGATGCCTTGCATGATAATCCCATTTTCGCTACTTTTTTTGTTTATAAAATTAAGTACAGTTGCCAGAGAAAACTTTTTGGGGAGGGCGATGTCTATCTTCTCCAAATTATCTTTATACAACATTAATTCCTTATGAACCCTCGTGACTTCTATGAAGTAGGCATCTTTCCCTATAAATTCCGCCTCCTTCCTGCCTAGCTCTGTTAAAAGCCCCTGAAATTCCTCATATTTAGGCATGACTAAATAGAACGACAAAACCAAGATGATGAAAAGTATTACCGCTATTGATATTGGTTTATCTAGCTCCATTTTTACAAATTAGAATACAAATTAATAAAAGGCTGTGCGGTTGATGGGCTGGTTGTATCGATTACTGGCACGCCTGGTAAGTCGGGAACTACTTGATCTTCGGCCGGCTCCTCTAGAGCAAAAAATATTTCTGGGGAAAGCATAATACTAAAACCAAACATTATTTTCCCAGACTCTTCTAGGGAGAATGTCAATCCGGAAACATCTGTTATGAAATCTTGAGTTTCCATTATCTCTATCTGCCGACTAAGACTTGGGATATCATCTGTCTCACCCGTAACTTGAATCGCGGAAGTCTTGGCATCCATTGTAAAATTACTAAACCAAACATTTGGGAGCGTAAGCGCCTTTAAAGCATCGAAAACCTTACTAGGGATCTTGTGAGCATTTAAAAGTGTCGCAAAATTATCAATTTTATTCTGATACTCAAAAACTTCTTTTTCTAATTGTTTCTGTTGGGCGGTCCCAGTATTGCTTATCTTCACCTCCAGTTCCCCTATGTTTTTCTTTTCACCAGAAATTTTAACGGTAAAAATTAAAAAACTGAAAATAGTTGCCATCAAAAGAGCAACTACAAAATATAGTATTGTATCCAACCACCAGAACTTTTTTACCTTTAATTGACGGATGATACCAAAATCCATTTGGTTTTCACTAATTTTATTAATTATACAACACTTAAACCCTACTGCAAAACTATTCTAACCCCTGTAGTGCTACCCCCACTGCCACCGAGAACCTAGGGGCCATTTCTGCTAAACTACCCCCTAAAATTGGAGGGTAAAGAAAATCTCCAAAACAATTAGGAACTTCTATTTTTTTCTTAAGGACTGCAGCAAAATATTCTTTTAACCCGGGCAGATTAGCTGTCCCTCCTGTTAAGTAAATTTCTTCTACCTCCCTTCCATCAAACCTAGCAAACTCTAGGGATATCTTCTCTACCTCTGACAGCAAGGGATCCACTAATAGGTATAACGTTTCACTTATACTTTTTTCTGGAGAGAGCAATCCCTTAGCTTTTTTAATTTCTTCTGCCTCCACATATCCCTTATCTAGGGCCGCGGATATTGCGTGGGTCAATTGATTGCCCGCCGCGAAATCAAAACTATAACTCTTCTTTAGCAAACCCTGGTCAACTATATTTATTGTTGTGCTTTGGACTCCAATGTCTAAAACACAAATCGTTTTTTTATGGTCTTTCACCAATGCCCTTGTTACAGCTAATGCCTCGGCCTCTAGGGCGTACAATTCTAGACCAGCCAACTGGGCAACCTTTTGATATTCTTGGACTACTTGATTGGCAACAGCCACAACCAAAACCCTGATGTTTTGTTTGCTACCAGGAGTTCCAGATATTACTTTCCAGTCCAACGTAGTCTCTGAGATTGGCAGAGGAATATATTGCGGAGCATTAAAACGGACTGCGTCTGGCAACTCCTTCAATGATAATGGTGGGAGATCGAATGATACAAAAAATGTTGAAAAATCTGGGATAGAAAATATTGCAGACGTTGTTTTTATTTTGGCCTCCTCTAATATTGCCCTAATCGCCCTGGCAACAAAATTAGCAGAAAACAGATAGTTATCCTTACTAGAAGCTCTAAATGACTCTTTAAAAAGTGCTGCCGATTGTATCTCGCCATAATTGTCCAGTGTTCTCCCTCCGCCCCAACGAGAAATTTCAGCCACCTTTATCGTGGCCGTTCCAATATCAATGCCCAGCATTTTCTTAGGAAAAAACAGTTTGAAAGGATTAAATCCCATAAATACCAAACTTAATACATTACGCTCTTATTATACCTTAATTTATTAGTTTATTATATTATAAATCTGTGGATAAAGAAACAAAAGGAAAAGTCAAAAATTTCTTCTTAGATATGTTCTTCCCCGCTTTTTGTTTGGGCTGTGGAAAGGAGGGTTCCTACGTCTGCCCAGATTGCAAGGAACTTTTAGACATTCTACAAAACCAATACTGTTTATGCGCAAAGAATCCAACGTTGCTACCAGCCGAAGAACTAAGGGGAAAATGCCATAAATGTTCGGGCAGAAGATTGTCGGGCATCTATTTTGCCCTATCATACAAAGAAAAACCCCTAACCCGGAAACTAATCCATCTCCTAAAATACGAGCCATATTATTTAAAAGATTTAGCAAGACCAATCGCCAACATAATGCTAGATCACCTTGCCCTGATAGAGATATCCGGCGAGACTTTCAAAGGCAGACTCATTGTCCCCGTCCCGATAGATGGGAAAAAGATAAGAAGACGGGGGTATAATCAATCGGAAGAGATTGCGAAAGAATTATCGAAGCAATTGGGAATCCCTTTAGTTTTAAACAATCTTTTAAAGGCAAGAACAACCCAACCACAAGTTGAATTACTAGGGAATGAAAGGGAAAGTAATTTGAAAGACGCTTTTATTACAAAAAATCCAGCGGAGATTAAAGATAAAAAAATACTTCTGATAGACGACGTTTACACAACTGGCTCAACAATGGAAGAATGCACAAAAGTACTTAGAGGGGCAGGGGCCAAAGAGGTCTGGGGGTTAGTGATTGCCAGGGATTGATAAACATCGTATATTTAATAAATCTTTATGGAAAATACAAATTTACAGAATATAGAAAGTGTGCATAAAAGCACACTGAACCTTATCAATGGTAAATACAAAAAACACCGGTCTTTTTATATCTATTTAGTAATTTTTGTATTTATCCTAGGTTTTTCTTTCCTTGGCTTCTTTTTCCTGTTCTTTCTGATAGCTACCATCGGCGGTGCCTACGCACTTATCTATCAAAGAATGCAAGCTATTTTTATGGAGCAGGTAGCCAAGATATTAGATTATAAATATGTCCCCTCCGTGGGCCTACCCACAGTAACCGGAAACCTATTTAAAATCGGGCACAGTCAACAAATCAAGAACGTGATAATAGGATCCTACAATAACCTGCCAATAAAAATCTTCAACTATTATTTTTTGACTGGGCAAGGAAAAAACCAGAGAAGTTTTAATTACACTATTTTTGAAGTGGAGACGAAATCAAGAATACCCGATTTGGTTTTACTAAAAAATGACCTTTCTTCTTTCGGAAGTTTGAATACGTTAACCTCCGGTAAAGAAAAATTAAATCTTGAAGGAGACTTTAATAAGTATTTCAAGCTCTACATATTAAAGGATTTCCAGATCGAAGCTCTTCAAATTTTTACACCAGATGTAATGGCTGAGCTTATTGATAAATTCAAAAATGTAGATATGAATATAGAGATCAATGAAAATAAAATATATATATTCTACGAGAAACTAATCAGCAAAAAGGACGAAATTCTACTATCCTATAACTTAATACAGAAGTTTTCGGAAAAATTCGCCCACAATGTCGACGACGTGGGAGATCACCTGAAAAACTATCGGGAATATTTCAAATAAACTAAAAGTCCCGCCTAGGCGGGACTTTTTATGTCTATTTTATCACTTCTCCCCGGCCCAAAGCATCCACCAATTCATTAAAAGGTATTTCGATAAATTGCGCTCCCACTGCCCCCGGGCCAACTTGGTAGGGGTTAAAGGTTATTATCAGTTTATCTTTTGTAAAATTAAAAACGGGAAAATTCTCTTCCTTGGGTTCGGTCCCGGGGTTAACGAAATCCTCAGAGAAATATCCTGGATCCATTTGAATTTTCAAACTCTCTCTTGAGAGATTAGACAAAACGGACAAATAATCACTCCCGGGGCTGAATAAATCAGCTAAAAGTATCTGCTTATTGTTTTTCAAGTCGTAATTGAAGCTTTCGTAATAGGAGTTCGGGTGGGCCATACCAGCTACATAATAATCTGTTTTAAACCTTATGCTTGCCACTTCCCCCGTAAACATTACTACTTCGTAGTCTACTTGGAAATAGCTAGATGCCCCCACCTCTGCGATAAAATTTTCTTCGGTATCCTTAGTGAAGTCGGCGATGTTTTTCTGGAATTCTTTTTTTATAAAATCATTTGGGGTAGAAAAAGAATCAGATCCTTGAAATTCGGGGTATTTTACCTGAACTTCATAGGTATCTGTTTTCTCATCCACCTCAACATCTTTTATTATTGGAGCCACGACAGCCACATTGCTCGACTTCTGATAATCACTTAATAGCTTTATCAGCCAATCTCTATAAATAAAAAAACCACTGACCAAAGTAACGATTAACGAAATAACGACGATAAATGAATTTTTTTTCATACATTTAATGGCGGAGGGGGTGGGAGTCGAACCCACAAGACGACTTTCGCCGTCAAAGTTTAGCAAACTTTTGCGATAACCATTACGCGACCCCTCCAAATTAAAGTAACTTTAGCAATAAAATTTAACAAAGTCAATTTGATTTTTAACTGTTTTTATGATAAAAAATAAAGTCGTGGTGGGGTACCAAAGCGGTTTAATGGAGCAGTTTTGAAAACTGCCGTGGCTGAAAGGTCACCGTGAGTTCGAATCTCACCCCCACCGCCAACTAAATTCTTTAATGGAAGAAATACAATATCCAATTAGGATAAACAAGTATCTTGCTCTAAAAAAGATCTGCACCAGGAAAGAGGCAGATGTTTTAATTACGCAAAAAAAGGTAAAGATTAATGATGCGCTCGCTGTTTTGGGAGACAAGGTCAAAGAGAATGATAATGTTTCTGTTTCTAATTTTAAAAAAGATTTAATCTACCTAGCTTTTAATAAGCCAAAGGGAGTAATCACCCACAGCCCTCAGAAAGGAGAGACGGAAATAAAGAAGATAATAAAAACCAACCAACAAGTATTTCCCGTTGGCAGATTAGACAAGGATTCATCTGGTTTAATTATCTTAACTAACGATGGCAGGATAACCGACAGAATGTTGAACCCAAAATACAAACACGAAAAAGAATACATTGTTAAAGTAAGCAGTCCGATAGACAACCATTTTATTAAACGCATGGCTGACGGAATAAAGCTTGATGATGGGTATGTAACGAAAAAATGTGTTGTCAGAAAAACGAGCAACAATTCTTTCTCAATCATTTTGACAGAGGGGAAAAACAGACAGATAAGGCGGATGTGTGCCCGATTAAACCACGGAATTGTAGACTTAAAAAGAGTAAGGATATTAAACATCGAGCTGGGTACATTAGTGCAGGGTGAATTTAGAGATATTAAGGGGAAGGAACTGGAAAGTTTTCTCTCTTTAGTCGGGTTGTAAAAACGCTTTTTCTGTGCTACTTTTTAATAAATTCGCCCTCGTCGTTCAACGGACAGGACGCTAAATTGCGGATTTAGCGATAGAGGTTCGATTCCTCTCGAGGGCACATGGTTATCAAAAAAGACATTTCATATTTAAATAGAGCCAATATTGTAGCCGGCAAGTTGAAAAACCTAGCACCGGAGCTTTATGAGCTACAAGAAGCTATTGAACATTCCGCTGATGGCTGGCACGACCACGAATCAGTTTTTGACCATACCCTATCGGTGATGAATGCAATGGAAAAAATATTATTAGACTACCGAAAACTAAAAAAAATCTTTGGTAAAAAGATTGATAAAAATACAAAAAAAATATTACTAAAAGTTGCTACCATACTTCATGATGTTGGGAAGAAAAAAACTATGGTTGAGCAAGATGGCTTCACAAAATGCCCGGGACATGAAAAAATGGGGGTGGATATAGCCGAAAAAATATTAAAAAACTTTAACATATCTGAAGCAGAAACCCGTTACGTCCTAGATATAATTGCCAACCACACAGAGCTCCACAAGCTTCTGTCTCCGGATACTCCTAACTTCCAAAAAGATTTTGTAAATATTAAGAATAAGTTTGGAAACAATATCTATCCAGAATTAATTGTTTTAACCTATGCAGATACAGTTAACAGTAAATTGAGAAAAACTAATCCAAAAGAATTTAGATATAGGATGGACTTCTACAAACGCGAGATGGAAAAATTATCTTAACGAGCCAAAAAATACCCATTACGGGTATTTTTTGATAGAATAGATTTGCATATATGATAACAATCCGCACACCAATTCAGGACCTAATGGGCATCGGCCCTGCAATGAAAAAGCGACTCAAAAAAATAGGCATTAAAACGGTTAATGACCTACTTTTTCATTTCCCCCACCGCTACGAAGATTTCTCTAATCTAATCCCCATCGAAGACTTAGTGATTGATCAGAATTGTACTATCCGTGGAGAAGTTCTAGAAATTGGTAGCACAAGGGCCTGGAGGAGAAGAATGTCCATCACCTCTGCCATAATCCAAGATAATACGGGGGCAATTAAGGCAACCTGGTTTAACCAACCATATTTAGAAAAAACGCTGCAAAAGGGCGATAGTATTTTCCTATCCGGGAAGGTTACCTTCAATAAGCAGGGGCTATATCTTTCTAACCCAGTTTATGAAAAAGCTGACCCAACAAAACCCCTAACCCATACGGCTGGGCTAATAGCAGTTTACCCAGAAACCCAGGGACTTTCTTCCCGATGGTTGAGATCAATATTGAGGGGGTTAATTTTCCAGATGAAAAATGATTTATTGGAAACTCTTCCCGAGAAAATAATCAAAGAAAACAATTTTTTACCAATTTACAAGGCTCTTTGGCAAATGCACTTCCCAGATTCTATGAGGCTGGCCATAGAAGCTAAAAGAAGGTTTGCTTTTGAAGAATTATTCTACATTGAGCTATATATCCTGAGAGAAAGGTTAAAACTAT
>Ga0268276_1002046_pt1 | contig 18059 bp, 17 predicted proteins | sample saktaG_4_FD_190145 | JGI IMG/M metagenome (GOLD analysis project Ga0268276, IMG submission 190145) | Saline water microbial communities from Sakinaw Lake, British Columbia, Canada - sak_2010_1_5_45m | ecosystem: Environmental > Aquatic > Non-marine Saline and Alkaline > Saline ...
GCGTGTGGCCGGGGCCAAGGTGCAGCGTGGACAGCGCGCTTTCGGTGTCGAGAACCGGCCGTGGGGATGGCTGCCGTGGATGCAGTCGGCAGGCGGCTCGCCGGTGGTCAACGTGCGGGTCTCACCGGCCAGCGGGAAGGTCTACCGCTTCTGCATGGAAGAGACAGCGTTTATCGCGCCGGACACCGGCGAAGATCTTTCCAAGGCTGATGGTGTCTGGCAGGCCGACTTCGACTCGCGCGAAGCCGTGGCCGCGGCGGCTTTTTTGCACCGGCTGATCTGGGCACCGTGGATTCGCGACCCTGAGACCGGCGATCCGGTCGATTTGCAACCTGCCGAGATCGCGGCCGGCAGCGCCACACGCGCCGGGCGCGAGATCCGCTTCGGCAGGGAAGATGTCATCAAAGGCGTGTCGCGCGCCCTGCCGCGCCTGAACCAGGATCTGCCGCAGCTTTTCGCTCAAGGCGAGGTGGTTGCGCTCTTTTCTGGCGCCGAGGTTGTAGAGCAGTTGACGCGCGATCTCAACCTGCCTGCCGACATGGTCGGCATCATGCCTTTTCCGGCCGCCTCCGCCGGGCTGAAGCCTGTGTTTCAAGCGCACAAGCATTTCTACAGCATGACAGAAGGCGTGGCCAGGCGTTCCAAAGAAGAGCGAGACCTGATTTGGGCTTGCGTTGAGGCGCTGGCCAGCGAGGCGGTCAACGACGAGACGGTCAAACAAAAAGTTCTGGAAGGCCACGCGCGCTGGTGTGTGCCGGATGATCTGGAGCGTTTGGGATTTACCGAATATCTGGAAGAGGTGCCGCTCGGGATCCGCCGCAACTATGAGCGCATTAAAAGCGGGGCGATTCTGGCCCGTACGGAACCTTACGCCGGCTTCTGGCAGGCAGTGTCGGATTTGATCGACCGGCGTCTGCTGGGTCTGTTGCTGGCGGACACCGGTGAAAGCCTTGACTATGTCGCGGCGCTCAAAAGCATTAACGAAGATGCCAACAACGGTCTGATGTTTCGTGTGCCCGAAAAGGAAATGCGTCGGCAGCGTCCATTGGCGCGGGTGATATTCGGCGTGGCGATAATGACAGTTATTTGCTGCTGGTGGCTGCTGAGACAAAAAAGGCTGGCGGATGTTAAAACAAAGCCGGTTTCGTCAGTGCCGTTCCGCTTAACGCCGTGGCTGATGCTCGCGCCCGCGTTGCTGACGATCGCGGTCTGGAGTTACTATCCTTTGTTGCGCGGCGCTCTGATGGCTTTTCAGGAGTATAAGTTGGTTGGGGAAACGCGCTGGGCAGGGCTTGACAATTTCATCATGGTGGCTCAAGACGCCGGGTTCTGGGCGGCGTGGGGACGGACACTGCGCTATGTGGGGCTGACGCTGTTGTTTGGCTTCCTGACACCGGTGCTGCTGGCACTGCTGTTGGCCGAGATACCGCGCGCCAAAGTTTTTTTTCGTACGCTCTACTTTTTGCCGCATCTGACCAGCACGCTGGTCATCGCGCTCTTGTGGAAAATGATGTATGACCCTACCGAGAACGGTATGCTGAACCGCATCATCATGTTACTCGGGTTCAGCCGACAGACCTGGCTACAGGATCCGGCTTTGGCGATGTTGTGTTGCATTTTGCCGGGCGTGTGGGCCGGTGCCGGCATGGCGAGTCTGATATATATCGCGGCGCTGCACTCTTTGGCGCCCGATTATTATGAGGCGGCGGCGATTGACGGAGCCGGCATCTTGCGGCGTTTCCGCCACATCACTCTGCCGCAACTTATGCCGCTGATGGTCATCAATTTTGTGGGTGCTTTCATCGCGGCGTTCCAAGGCATGGGCAGCATATTCCTGCTGACTTTCGGCGGGCCCGGCGACGCTACCAATGTCTTGAGCCTGACGATCTGGAAAGAGGCCTACAACAACTTGCGCTTTAGCACTGCCACCACCATGGCCTGGTTTTTGGGAGTGGGGCTGATCGGCTTCACATATTTACAGATCCGGATTCTGCGGCGGGTCGAATTCCGCCGCGCCTCCGCGAACTGACGCTTTGCATTAATGACCAATCGGTTTCACGACGGATCGTATGATCGGTCCCAGTCTTTCATGACCGGGTCAAAGCCGGCTGCGGCGATGGCTGCTGCGACCTCCCGCAGAGGGCGTTTGTCCGCCACTTCAAACTGTGCCTCGGCGCTGGTAGCATCCGTGTAACCGCCCGGCGTGGTCTTGGCGCCGGCAGACATCTTGGTGACTGCCAGCTTAACCAGTTGCTCGCGGAAGCCCGGCGATTCGCGCGTTGACAACGTCATGATCACGTCCGGCAACTGGATCCGCAGGGCGCACATCAACTGCACCAGTTCGGTGTCTGCGACCGGATGCGCGGCCGGTTCTCCGCCGTGCGCGGGACGCATACGCGGGAACGATATTGAAACTGCCGAACGCCAATAACGTTTTTGCAGATAATCAGTGTGCAGACCGAGGTAGAAGATTTCCTCGCGCCAGTCGTTAATGCCTAAGAGCGAGCCCAATCCCAAAAAAGTCATTCCGGATCGCGCGGCACGCTCGATAGAATCGAGACGGTTAGCGTAGTCGCGTTTCGGTCCGCTAAGGTGGTAATCGGCGTAAACCGCAGGGTTGTAGCTTTCTTGAAACATGGTGACACCGTCGACGCCCGCCGCCGCCAATAATTTATACTCATCAAAGGAGAGCGAATAGATCTCTACCTGGATCGATGCGAAACGTTGGCGGATGCGGCGCGCCAGATCCGCGAAATATTTTGGTGGCGTGTTCTTGCGGTCTTCGCCGGAAACCAGCAGAAGTTGAGCGAACCCTTGATCGGCCAGACACTCCGCTTCTACGACCGCCTCATCGAGTGACAGAGCGCGCCGCACGCTGTTAGCGGTATCGCGGTTGAACCCGCAGTAGCGGCATCCGTTGCAACAGTAGTTTGAAACATACAAAGGTACAAAAAACTGAACAGCGCTTCCAAAACGCTGACGTGTCCAGTTGGCGGAGCAACGAGCCAAGCGTTCCAGAAAAGGTTCCGCTGCCGGCGAAACCAGGGCGGCCAGATTAAAAGCGTCAAAGTTTCCGGAGGCATTTAACGCGCGGAGCACATCGTCGGAGGCGCGGGACGCGATCACTTCCCGCACTCTTACGGGTGGCCAGGTCTGGATCAGGTCGCTGAAGTTTGATGAAGCTGTCATAGTAATTATGTGTTAACTAGCCATCTTAAATAGATTTAAAAATTTAACAAATGAGTCAAATTTTGTAAAGAAGGTTTGTTGACTTCTGGGTGCGATTCACAATAGTTGAATCGCACCCAGAAGTCAGGATTCAGGGTTCAGAAATCAGGGTTCAGTAAGGTCTCATATTTCTGGCGAAAGCTGATTTTTCAAGTGGCCGTTCTCATTCGCGGAGATTAGCGCCCCCCCCAACAGACGTATGATTATAGCGGCAGGCAAACAGTAACCAGTTTCCAGAGACCATCAAATATCAACCATCAAATATCAACCAGCATTGCCGCAAGCCACTTGTAGGTTTGATGCGCAGCTTCACAAAAATGATTTTTCGGAAGACGTAAAAAAGAAGACCCTGGAATTTTTTTTAAAAAAACTTAAAACTGTGCTTGCAATTTCCAACGCAACGATTACATTAACGTCAAAACAACTTATCGATGCATTGTCTTGTGATGTGTCGGTGATGTTGCAAACGCGGTTAAACCAAAAGAAAGGAACACGCGATGGCTACAGCAAAGAAAGCAGCTCCTAAGAAAGTAGTTGCCAAGAAGGCTCCTGCGAAGAAGGCTCCTGCGAAGAAGGCGGTTGCCAAGAAGGCGGTTGCCAAGAAGGCGCCTGCCAAGAAGAAGGCGGTTGCCAAGAAAGCTCCCGCGAAAAAAGCGGTTGCTAAAAAGGCTCCTGCAAAGAAGGCTCCAGCGAAGAAAAAATAAGTTGGCGTGTCTTCTAATAAAGAAAAACACTCCTGCGGATAAAACTGCAGGAGTGTTTTTTTCATTCGAGAAGGGGCACTCCGTCAGCAGTCTCGGAAGACGACCTTCTTGTGACCTTTCTCGATCACGCCGATGATTACCGGTGCCTGTTTCCGGGTTTTCAGCAGCGACATTGCGGCTGTCGCGTCTTTGCTGCGCACGATGATGACATAACCTATGCCCATGTTAAATACCCGGTACATCTCGTCGTGATCCACCCGGCCTTGTCGACCGATGAAAGTGAAGACCGTCGGAACAGTCCAAGAGTTGCGGTTGATCACCGCGTTGCAATTCTTGGGCAACACGCGCGGAATGTTGTCGACGAACCCGCCGCCGGTAATATGCGCCATACCCTGGATCGGCACTTTGTCGATAAGGGCTTGGACCGGTTTCAAAAAACTGCGGTGGACGGCGAGCAGCGTGTCCGCGACAGATGAGCGCGTGCCGGGTATCAGGTCCTGCGGCATTAGACCGCATTTGTCGAAGATCACTTTGCGAGCCAGCGAGAAACCGTTGGTCTGTAGGCCGCCGGAAGGCAAGCCTATGATCACGTCGCCGGGTTTGATTTTTTCGCCGGTGATGATCTTCTTGCTGTTGACCATGCCGATAATCGTGCCGACCAGATCATACTCTCCTTGCGGATAGAGCCCCGGCATCTCGGCGGTCTCACCACCCAGCAGGGCACAGCCGTTTTCTTTGCAGGCTTTGCAGAGTCCGGATATCACATCTTTGAAAACGTCGGTTTCAAAACGGGCCGCGCCGATGTAATCCAGAAAAAACAGCGGAGTGGCGCCCTGCACCAAAATGTCGTTGACGCAGTGGTTGACGATGTCCTGACCGACAGTATCATGCCGCTTGGCCAAGACTGCGACCTTGAGCTTGGTGCCGACCCCGTCGGCGCTCGCTACCAGCAGAAATTCCTTGCCAGGCGAACGAAACAGACCCCCGAATGCGCCGATGTTGCCCACGACGCCTTTAGTTGCAGTCGCCCCCACCATCTTTTTGATGATTTGAATGCCCGACATCTTGGAATCGATGTCAACCCCGGCCTGCGCATACGCAGAAACGTGATGATGATCTGGCGGCTGTTTAATCATGCTTGCGCCCTTTATGCAAACAGTAAGATTTCAAAACGGGTACAAAATAACAGATTGAACCGATATATTCCAGCAGAAAAACATGAGTCTATGAAGGGGGTGTGATTCAACAGATGCAGTCATCTCAGTAATCCGCTATTTTTACCACAAAAGTGTATGGCACAACCGGTTTTTAGTAACATAATGACCCACCGAGTGCTCGGCGAGTGCGTCAAAAAGACTCTTTTGAGGATGGTTTGTAGAAGAGATGTATACAAACATAAACCGTTTGATATAAAAGACTTATAAATATATGTACGCATCTGGCATTTACTATGCTTTAGTTATGCTGTGTTTTGTTATGGCATTGTTTAAAAGAAAGGAGATTTAACATGAGAGCATATCTGAACACCATCGACAATCCGCGGCGTGTGTTTGACGAACTTATGAACGAGTTCCCTTATGAACTCTTCAATACAGTCTGGCGCACGCGTGCTGAGCGCTATCCTCGAGTAAATGCTTGGGAGAGCGACGGGGGCCTCACCGTTGAGGCGGAGGTTGCGGGGGTTGATCCTGACAAGCTGGATGTGGCTGTCGATGCCAACGTATTGACCATCAAGGGCGAACGTGAGCAGGCGGACGGCGTAAAAAGTGAGTTCCAGCGCAGTTTCAACCTGCCTTTCGAGTTGGAGAATGAGAAGATCAAGGCTACGGTTAAGAACGGGATGCTGAGCGTTTCGATACCGCGCAAGGCTGCTGAAAAGCGCAGGATCGCGATTACGACGGGGTAAACTGCTGATTTTCGCCTGTTACGCTTGCGGCGGCTCTGTTATGCTTGCGGCATGACAGTGAAATTCAAGCGTATTGATGGCGCGGCGGTCATTCCTTCATACGCGCGGCCGGGCGACGCGGGCATGGACGTGTGCGCCTGCGAGGACGCGGTTTTGCATCCGGGCGAGCGGCGGCTGGTACGGACCGGGCTGGTGGTGGAGTTGCCGGAAGACGCGGAGGCGCAGATGCGGCCGCGTAGCGGCTTGGCGCTCAAGCACGGGGTCACGTTGCTCAATACGCCGGGCACGATCGACGCCGGTTACCGCGGCGAGATCGGGATCATCATGATCAATCTGGGGCAGGCTCCGTTTGAAGTGCGTCAAGGTATGCGCATTGCACAGATGGTGATCGCTACAGTCACAAGGGCGGAAACCGTGGAGGTAACGGAGGTTTCCGACACTGAGCGCGGGGCAGGCGGTTTCGGCTCCACCGGACTACATCTGTAAACTAGCAAAGCTAGTTACTGGTTGATGGCGCCTGCCGCTAGAATCATACGTCTGTGGCGTCTCGCCTATAAATCATGAGCAAGATGCCTATCTGCTCCAACATCTGCGGTTCGCCTGGTAGGGACGCCTCCCCGAGGCGTCCGCATAGCTAATGCACACGAATGTGGTTCTATTTATCCAAGACCTTGATCTTGATATTTCGGAAAGAGACGCGATCGCTGTGGTCTTGCAGCAGGATGTGTCCAGATGGCTGCTCGCCCCAGTTCGGGTATTTGCTGAATTTGCTCGCGGCCACGGCGGTGCGGAACTCCTCTGAGCCGCGCTCGAACTCCAGTACCTTATCATTGTTCAGCCAATGTTCGACCTTGCGCCCCTTGCTGACGATCATGGCGGTGTTCCACTGGCCGACAAGCGCAGGTTTGGCGTTGTTAGCCGGCATAACGTCATAAAACGAAGCCACGCGCCGGTTGCCGTCGCGACCCTGAGTAGCGTCTTTGTGCGTGTCGCAAAGGATTTGATATTCCAGGGTTGTACCGCCGTTGACCTTCGGGTCGAAAAAGTATTTGATTCCGCTGTTGGCTCCAGCGGTCAACATGAAGTCAACTTTCAGAATAAAGTTAGAGAAAGTTTCCTTGGTGATTATATCGCCCGCTCCGCCGCCTTCTTTTTTGGACAGCACGGTCAAGACTCCGTCGGCGATGACCCAACCATGCTCTGGAAAAGTGTCGCGGCTGGTGCTGCGCCAGCCCTCGTCGGTCTGTCCGTCCCAGAGCAGACGCCAGCCCTCTTTCAGCTCGGCTTCCGACAAAGTGTTGGGCTTGGCGGGGCAACATTTTTCCATGGCTGAAGCTGAGCTTAAGCAAGCCATAGTGAGCACGACGGTGAGCAGTGGTTTCATCGAGATAACCCCCTGTTTGTTCTTAGTTGTCTGAATCATCCTGATCGTCCGTGATGTCGGGGTGGTCTGTGTCCGCTAACGGGCGCACCGGTTTAAAATCCTTTTGCGCAAGATTCCACGATAGCCACTCCGCGAAAAGGTTGCTGTTGCGGCGGCGCCCGATATTGGCGCGGACCTGTGAGCGCATCATTTCTGCCGTCAGCGCGTCGCCTAGCTGACGGTCCTCGACGTAGACCAGCAGCGATTTGTCGGAGCTGGCCGGTATGGCCTCGGAAAGCTCGCCTGCTTTCAGTGTCATAGAGTTATAAGCTATGGCGAAGCTGTTCTCGAACTGCTGGTTCTGGATATCGCTGACGCTATATGTCAGGGAAGTCGAGACGTTCAAAGCTTTGGCTTGAGCGGCTTCCATGAAACTCTTGCCCGCCGCCATCATCGTCGCGATCTCGTCACGCAGTTCTTTTACGGCATCGTGGAAAGCATCGCTGCGGGCTTTTTGTTCCGCTTTCTGGCGGATCTCGACGCGCACTTCCTCGTATTTTGGGGTATGCGCCGACGATAGCTCTGCGATCTCCATGACGTAGACAAAAACATCGCCCTTGACGATCCCGAAACGCAAGTCGGAGCGGTCAGGGTCAAGCTCAAACGCCGCTTCCGAGAATTCTTTTGAGTTTTCAGTCCAGTAAAGCGGTTCGTCGGAACTGAAGAGCGGCGAGGTTTTGGGTTCGACCTTTTCTTGGACGGCCAGAATATCGAGCGCCTGGTCGGCAGAATCGGCCAAAGTGCCGTAAACATTGAAAGTGATGGACGTGCCGACGCAGTAACGCGCCTCATCAAGCATAAGCTCGGCGAGAATCTGTTCGCGCGCCTCGGCGAAAGGAATCGGCTCAGTGACATCGTTGGTGACGGTCCGCGAGTAAGTCTCGGTGTGGCTGTCGTAATATTCGAGCAGGTCGTCCTCCGGTACGGAAACTAAAGACAGGTAGTTTGTCACCGGCACGGCCACATAACGCACAGACACGCGGTCGGGCTGGGCGCAAGACGCTTTATTCTCCTCGTAATATTTCAGGTAGTCTTTTTCGGTAAGCTGCATGTCGGCGTTCTCGAAGCGGTTGCTGACCTCAGCGGCGCGAACGGTGAAGACATCCGTCATAGAGGCCAGCTCATCATCCATTTCCATGGGTGCGACCCAGGTGGCGGAATCTACCGTGGCAGCGGTTTTCATGATTGACAGCTGGTGTGCCACAACCTCCTCATACATGGCGGGGGTCAAGCCGGATTCAGCCAAAGCCATGCGGTAACGGTTCATATCGAAACCGTTAGGTCCCTGAAAGGCAGGCGCCTCGCGCAGTGTTGCGCGTATCTCTTCCTTGTTTGAGACAAGCCCGCTGCGTTCTGCCGTCATACGGGCCGCGATCTGCTCCCAGGCCAGACGGTCCACAACGTCGGAGGGGGTTTCATTGTCGCGCCCGCGGCCGAAGCCCCTGATAGAGTTGACGGTACGCAGAAATTCGGTTCCGGATACTTTTTTACCGTCGATCGCGCCGGCGGTCTGCCCGTCTTGAGGTTGCCTGAAACAAGAGTCCACCGCTACGAAAGCAACGGCGATTATGATTGCGAAGAAACCCCACAGGATCCGGTTACGGATGAGTCGGTTGAAATGATAAATGAACACGGCTGATTGTCCCCAAAGGGTTAAGACACGCGCAAACTGATTTTACAATAAAACTGGAGACTGCGCAGGCCGCCGGTTCTTGTTGTTGTTTATATCACGACAGGTTCTAGTTTTCGTCTGCGGACTTTGAATCGTCTGCGTCATTATCGGCATCGCCATCCTTTTTGGCTTTGTCCGAAAGCAAAACAGGCATTTCGATTTCCTCCTCTTCCACCGTGACTAGCTCTCCGGTGGCTAGATCTTCACGACCTTCAGCATAGGCGAAGCGGTGGCAGGCAATGCCGTTGGGGCTCACCACCAAGGTTGAGATGATGGTACGCCCGCCTACCGGGGCATTCTCGCGCCAGATCTTTATCACGGCTTTGGGTGACATCGCGTACTCCACCGGAACCTCGCCGCCTTTCTCCAACACGACCATGAAATCTCCCGAGACGCTGGTAAGACGGCTTAAAGTGCGGTTAGGTGCGGTCATTATATTAACCGTGTTAGCCGCCCGTAGCGCCGGAATGTGGTAGTGAGGACCCACTATATGTGACGAACCGGTGATGGTCGCGGCTTGGAAAACATCATTTTCTTCCTCTTTGTAGAGCTGATAATCACCGCGGCCGGTCACATTTTTGCAAACCGCATTGGCGGTCTCGAGGGTGAAGGAACCTTCAGGAAGATTGTCGCGCAGGTCAAAAGACGCACTGCCGGCGAACAGCCTCAGAACACGCATGTCAGGGTTCTGTTCATTGCGGTCAGCGACGACCTCGGTGTTAGCGTACAGGCTGACAGTGTCGCGTACCGAGAAAACCAGTACCGCCGCGCCGTCCGCACCGGTGCGCACAACGGTTCCGAGAGGGTAAGCTTTACCGTCGATGGCGGGCGTGAAGCTGCCGATGTCGGGATTTAGCACTTCGCACAAGCCGTGAATTCTGGACACCATCACCAGCGACTGGAAAAGTTTTGACAAATCCTGGTGCTGTTTGTCTACACTCTCGGCGCTGGCCGCTTCCGGCTGTTGCGCCGCATCTTGCGCGACGGCTCCCGAAAGAGCGGCGCACACCGCAACACACATGACCGCACATGAAACCAACCTTTTAATCATCATGGGAAAAGCTCCCTTGTTCGTATCCGGTTTATGAAAAAACCACGCCTCGTATAAAGAAGAGCAACAATAATAAACCAAGCCACCCCTAACCGTCAATCGAAGCTTATCGGAAATTCTTCGGGAAATCCGACATAAAGCCGTGGTACGCAACTCCTGAACCCCAAATTCTGAACTCTTGTTCTTCTGCGAGTCGACAAAGTTGAATCGCACCCTAGGCATCTTGTGCTTGCCTAACGCGAGAGAACATGCTTAACTTATGACATTTAATAGGTTCTGCATGTCTTGCGTGCGAATCAAGGAGTATAAAACATGCAAATGACGCCCGTTTACTGGTTATATTTCGGTGTTGCCATGATTTTGCTGGAGGTCATGACACCGGGGCTGGTAGCGATATTTTTCGGCATAGCGGCTTTGCTGGTGGCGCTGATATCCTGGTTGCTGCCATGCCTGAATGCCGGTTGGCAGTGGCTGTTCTTTTCCGTTTTCTCTGTGCTTTCGATCCTGCTGCTCAGAAAAAGCCTCAAAACTGTCTTTCATGGTAAACGTGAGGTATCAGAGTGCCCGGATGACACTTTCAGCGGCAAACGGGCGGTGGTGACCGAGGCGATAACGCCGAGCCTGCCGGGGCGTGTCGATTTCGGCGGGACCTCCTGGTTGGCGGAGGCCGATGCCGCGATAGCGGCAGGTGTGCCGGTCAGGATCGTTCAGCGCGTGAACCTCACTTTCAAGGTAGAGCCATTGTAAAAAATGTTACTAGTCATGAATTAGGAATTAGGAGTGGGTTAGGCTGGGTTCTGGGTCTTGAGTCCCGGGAATCATGAAATCACGAAGTCAAACGGGGAAGAGAAAGAGTTTCGAGTAAGTGTAAGTAAAGCAGAAGTATCAAAAAAGGAGAACAGTCATGCATCCGATCACCATAGTCATCGCGCTAGTAGTAGTCTACACCATCGCCAAATGTGTGCGGATCGTGCCGCAGAGGCAGGCCTTCATCGTGGAGCGTTTGGGCAAGTACCACATCACGCTGGATGCGGGCCTGCACCTGCTGATGCCGATCATCGACCGCGTCGGCTACAAGCACACGCTCAAGGAGCAGGCCATTGACGTGCCGCCGCAGCAGTGCATCACGCGCGACAACATCACGGTCGAGGTCGACGGCATACTCTACCTGCAGGTGATGGATCCAGCCAAGGCCTCCTACGGCATCGGCAACTACCTCTTCGCCACCACGCAGCTCGCGCAGACCACTATGCGCAGCGAGATGGGCAAGATCGAGCTGGACAAGAGTTTCGAGGAGCGCATGCTGGTGAACATGGCCATCGTCGAGGCCGTGGACAAGGCCTCCGACCCCTGGGGTATCAAGGTGACTCGTTATGAGATCAAGAACATCACGCCGCCGCAAAGCATCCGCGACGCGATGGAGAAGCAGATGCGCGCCGAACGCGAGAAGCGCGCGCTGATCGCCGAGTCGGAGGGTGACCGTCAGGCCAAGATCAACCGCGCCGAGGGCGAGAAGCAGCAGGCGATCGCGGTCTCCGAAGGCGAGAAGATGAAGCGCATCAACGAGGCGGGCGGCCGTGCTCAGGAAATCCTGCTGGTGGCCGAAGCCCAAGCCAACGGCCTCCGTCAGATCGCATCTGCCATCAACGAGCAGGGCGGCATGAACGCGGTGAACATGCAGCTCGCGCAGCAGTATCTGACTGAGTTCGGCAAGATGGCCAAGGCCAACAACACCATGATCATCCCCTCCGATCTCGCAAACGTGGCCGGCATTCTCAAAGCCGCCACATCGGTTATCAAAGAGGCGAAGTGACTTCACTTAGTTCTACACTTACGCTCACACTTAATTGGTTACGCTTCGTCGACTCACTTCGTTGATGCTTGCACTTCACATCATCACGTAGAACAGCACGCAGATGAAGTGGCAAAAGGTGCCGGCCAGTACGAAGAGGTGCCAGACCGCGTGGTGGAACGGCATCAGCCGCCAGAGGTAGAAGACCGTGCCGAGCGTGTAGAGGAAGCCGCCGAGCAGCAGCCACACCAACCCGGCGACAGGCAGGGAGTCCATCAGCGGCTTGATCGCGATCACGACCATCCAGCCCATCCCGATGTAGATGAGGGTGGAGACGAAACGCAGCCGGCCGGCTGTGAAAAACTTGAAGACCACGCCCGCTAGCGCCAGTCCCCACACGATGCCGAAAATCGTCCAGGCCACAACCGGATGCGATTGACGCAGCGTAACCAGCGCGAAAGGCGTGTAGGAGCCGGCGATCAGAAAGTAGATCGCCATGTGGTCGCAGACCTCCAAGATCTGTTTGGTGCGCTGGTGCATGACGGCGTGATAAACCGACGAAACGGTGTAGAGCAGAATAATGGTGGTGCCGAAAATCGCTCCGCTGACGACTTTCCACGGCACCTGCGAGCCGCTCTGCGCGCCGAAAACCACCATCAGGGCCAACATGGCTGCACCGAGATGGCTCCCTAGCGCGTGGATCGCGCTGTGCGAGATCTCTTCGATAACCGTGTAGTCTTTTGGGGTGAGGTTGTTCATGATAATGTCGGACAGGTCAGACCAGTCAGACCAGTCCGACTTATTCTTTTCCGGTCAGATAGGCGTTGATAGAGGCGGCGGCACGGCGGCCCTCGCCCATGGCGAGGATTACGGTGGCGGCGCCGAGCACGATGTCGCCGCCGGCATAGACACCGTCGATCGAGCTTTTGCCGTTATCATCCACTATGATGTTGCCCCATTTGTTCACGGCGAGGCTCTCGGTGGTCTGGCTGATCAGAGGGTTGGAGTCATTGCCGATCGCCACGATCACGGTATCGACCGCCATCATGAATTCGCTGCCTTTGATCGGGAGCGGACGGCGACGGCCGGAAGCGTCCGGTTCGCCTAGCTCATAGCGCAGGCACTCCATGCTCGTGACCCGGTCATCTGCGTTGCCGAGGATGCGCACCGCGTTCTGCAGCATGTGGAAAACCACGCCCTCCTCGCGGGCATGCGCGACTTCCTCCACGCGCGCGGGCATCTCCTTTTCAGTTCGGCGGTAGACCAGATGCACTTCATCCGCGCCGAGCCGGAGCGCCATGCGGGCCGCGTCCATGGCGACATTTCCGCCGCCGAGCACCGCCACTTTGCGGGAGTTGTAGATCGGCGTGTGGGCATGTGCCGTGTCGTAGGCTTTCATGAGATTGGCGCGTGTCAGGTACTCGTTGGCGGAGAAGACACCCACCAGGTTTTCGCCAGGTATGTTCATGAACCTGGGCAGTCCCGCGCCGGTGCCGATAAAGACCGCGTCGAACCCGTCCTTTTCGATCATATCCGTGAGCTTGCGCGTGCGGCCGACAACGTAGTTTAGCTCCAGTTTGACACCCATTTGCGTAAGCATGTCGATCTCGTTCTGCACGATGCGCTTGGGCAGACGGAACTCCGGAATGCCGTAGACCAGTACGCCGCCGGGTTTTTGGAAAGCCTCGAACATGGTCACGTCATGCCCCTCGCGACGCACGTCGGCCGCGACCGTGACGCTGGCCGGGCCGCTGCCGATCACCGCCACCCGTCGGCCGGTGGGCGGCTTGACCACAGGCGTGACCTGTTTTCCGCTCTCACGCTCGAGATCCGACACATACCGCTCGACGCGGCCGATAGAGACCGCCAGGTTCACGTCCTTCAGCGCTTTGCCCAGTGTGCAGGGTGCCTGGCACTGCACCTCCTGGGGGCAGACACGTCCGCATACGGCTGGCAGCAGGCTGTTCTCGCGAATGATGGCGACGGCTTCGTCGAATTGTCCCTCGGCCGCAGCCTTGAGAAAATCCGGGATGCGGATGCGCACCGGACAGCCTGCCACGCAAGGCGCGTTCTTGCACTGGAGACAGCGCTTGGCTTCGAGCCGCGCCTGTTCGGCCGAGTAGCCAAGGGCGACCTCGTTCATGTTGTGGCGCCGCACCCCGGGCTCTTGCGTGGGCATCTCTTGTGCGGGAATCGCCATGCGGTCTTTGGGCGATAGCGTTTTACCATCAAGCTGTTTCAACCCCGCACTTGCAGCGGCTTTCAGTGTCTCTTCCTCGTGACCCATAGGCGTTGCCTCCCTTCTGCGCGAATGTCACCGCGCGTTTTCCAGTCGGCAGTGATACGCCTGGTGGTCGGCATCCTCGCGCGGCTTGTAGGTACGCAGGCGCTTCATCATGTTGTCGAAATCTACCAGATGCCCGTCAAACTCGGGCCCGTCCACACAGACGAACTTGGTTTCGCCCCCGACCGTGACGCGGCACCCGCCGCACATGCCGGTGCCGTCGATCATGATCGTGTTGAGCGACACGACCGTGTGGATTTCATAAGGACGCGTGGTCTCGGCGCAGAACTTCATCATAATCGGCGGACCGATGGCCACGGCCATGTCGGGCTTGGGCATCTGTTCGCAAAGTTCTTTCAGCGGCTCGGTCACCAGCGCCTTGCGTCCGTAGGAGCCGTCATCGGTAACGACGATCAACTTATCGGCGATCTTGCGCATCTCGTCCTCCATAATCAGCAGATCCTTGTTGCGCGCACCCATGATGATGGTCACTCGGTTGCCGACGGACTTCATGGCCTGGGCAATGGGGTGCAGCGGCGCCACGCCTATGCCGCCGCCCACGCATACCACATGGCCGACTTTGGCGATATGGGTGGGCTGTCCCAGAGGGCCAAGCAAGGCGGCGATACAGTCGCCCGGACGTTTCTTGGCCAGCAGGTGCGTGGTCTTGCCGACAGTCTGGATGACAAGTGTGATTGTGCCCTTTGCGGGGTCGGCATCGGCAATCGTCAACGGGATTCGCTCGCCGAAATCATCGTCGATCTGCAAGATGATGAATTGGCCGGGTTTGCGTTCGCTCGCGATCAGCGGGGCCTCGACCTCCATACGGAAAACCTCGGGCGCGAGACGCGTGTTGCTAAGTATCTTGTTCATAAAAATCCATGGTTCTAGCCGTCTTAAACAGCTTGAAAACTTAACAAATGAGTCAAAATTTGTAAAGAAGGTTTGTTGGAGTGCTATGCGGACATGCAAAGGACGCACCCTTTCAATCAAAAATCGCTACTCAACGTCGCGGGGGTTTGGTAATATCGACGCATGAAATTGAAGAAATCATCGTTGGATGCGGCGGAAGAGTCCAAACCGGCAATGGGCGGAGCTTTCATTTCGGCACGGCTGCGCAACCCGGCCGAAGAGCTGGCGGCGCAGGGCTCAGGCGCCGGCGACAAGGTCGGCGGTATCTGCGCGATTATCACCACCGTCATTCTGGCCATTATCACATTCATGCTCTACGCGAATTGGAACCTGATCAAATCCGCCTGAGACCGGTGACGGAGGTGCGGCTTTGATCACGCTGACGCGAAGATGGCTGTGGCGTGCGCAGGGTGTGTTTTACTCCGCGCCAGCCGCCATTACGCTGGCGACGATTTGTCTGGCGGTGCTGCTGATGCAGCGCGCGGCGGATCGCGTCGAGTTCGTTTACGGCTACACTTTCGGCCAGGCGTTGGTTTCCAGCTTCGGGCTGACTTGGCCGTTGCTGGCGCACGGCTTCTTCTGGCAGCCGTTCACCTACATGTTTCTGCATGAGGGCTGGTTGCATCTCGGCCTGAACATGCTGACGGTTTTGCTATTCGGGTCCGGGCTTGAGCGCGAGATCGGCAGCCGCCGTTTCTGGCGCGTGTTTTTGACCGGCGGCGTGGTCGGCGGCATAGGCTGGCTGGCGGCCACGGCGGTTCTGCCTTATCTGCCTGCCGTACTCTCCGCCGGACGGCATACACTGGACAAATCGCTTTGCATCGGCGCCTCGGGCGGAGTCTTCGCCCTAATCGGCGCCTATGCCGCGCTCTTTCCGCGCCGCGAGGTTTATGTGCTGTTGTTGTTTTTCCCGGTTCGCATGCGTGCCCGCACACTGGCATTGCTGCTAGGAGTCCTCACTGTGGCCGAGGCGGTGTTCTTGCAATCTCAGGTTGCCTACGCCGCGCATCTGGCAGGCGGCGCGGCAGGATACCTTTACGGGAAGTTAATAGTTGATAACTGATAGTTGCTTGTTTTTTTACACTCGTCATTGAGACCGCTTGGCAGTCTCAATCAAGGAGTCTGACATATGAATGCACGCGATATTATACACGACCCGCGGGCGGTCGCGACAATCAGGGAGGCCCTAGCCGAGGATATTGGTCCGGGCGATGCCACCACCCTGACGCTGGTCGATCCGGCAGTGCAGGCGGCGGGCGATATTTTGGCGCGGGAGGAGTGTCGTGTGGCGGGTGCCTGCGTGGGCAAAAAGGCGCTGGAGTGCGTCGATCCGACCCTGCAGGTGGAGATAGTCATGCCTGACGGCAGCGATGTGGCGGCGGGCGGCACGATCCTCAGGGTGCGGGGCCGGGCCGCCTCGATTCTTGCCGCTGAACGCACGGCGCTGAATTTCATGCAGCGCATGTGCGGCATCGCCACTCTCACCCGTGCCTTCGTGGAGGCGGTCCGGGAGTACGGCACCATGATACTTGACACGCGCAAAACCACGCCGTGCCTGCGCCTGTTCGAGAAAAACGCCGTGCTTTGCGGCGGCGGCAGCAACCACCGCTTCGGACTCTTCGATCGTGTTCTGATCAAAGATAACCACCGCCGCCTGTGGCAGGGAGGCGATCCCGACCGGTTGGACTTGGCCGTGGCCGAGGCCCGCAAGGTTTTCCCCGGGTTAGAGATCGAGGTCGAGGTCGAGAGCGTGGCTGAATGCGTCAGCGCCCTGCGCGGCCGCCCGGACTGGATCATGCTGGACAATATGGATTGCGCGATGATGCGCGAGTGCGCGAAGCTGTGCCGCGGCACAGCCCGCACTGAGGCCTCCGGCAACATCACGCTTGAAAGAGCGCGCGAAGTGGCGGCCACCGGGATCGACGCAATATCGCTCGGCTGCCTGACCCATTCCGCGCCTTCGGTGGACCTTTCGCTGGAGTGGGGGTCGGCAGAATAGGGAAGAGTTAAGAGAGAAGAGTTAAAGAGTGGGGAGGGTTCAAACGCGGCTGGCACCGCTGGTTTAAGGGTTTAAGGTTCAAGGGTTCAAACGGCCTGACGGCCTGGTTCTTCTCTCTCTCTTTTACTCTCGTCATTGCGTCCACTTGGTGGTCGCAATAATCTTGTCCTACTCCGCAATGGTGAGAGTAAAAAATGAGCAAGAAAAAATACAAGGCGCGGATGCCGCTGGGTGTCAAGGGCGGCATACGCGCGCAAAGCACGGCGACAGGTCCTCAGCGCGTCTGGTGGAGCCGCCGCTGGACGGAAATCTTCGAAGGTTTCCGTCTCGGCGCCCGTCTCGGCCGCGGCCGCGGCTACGCGGTCTCCGGCCAGGTCTCTGAACTTGAGATCACACCCGGCAGGGTATCGGCTCTGGTGCAGGGCGCCGCAGCCGAACCTTACCGCAGCGAGATCAGCTTCAAGACTGTCAAAGACGCAGCAAAAGCAACGCTGGTAGCTGCGCTGCAACAGCGCCCGCTTCTGGCGGCGCGGCTGCTGGTATCGGACTTGCCGCAGGAGACCGAAGAGCTTTTCCGCGCGGTTGGCTGCCCGCTCTTCCCGCAGCGCGCGGACGATCTCGTGAGCCGCTGCACTTGCCCGGATTACGCCAACCCCTGCAAACACCTCGCCGCGGTCTACTGCCTGCTGGGTGACGAGATCGCGCGCGCGCCGCTGCTGCTGCTGACGCTGCGCGGCATCACCCGCGAAGATCTCGTCGGTGCCCCGTCCGCTCCGTCCGCCCCGTCCGCCCCGTCCGCTTGCAAGCTCCCGGTTCCCTTCTACGGCTCGCCGTTGCCCGCCGAGCAGGACTTCGGCCCGTCTACCAGAGCCGTTGCCCGCGCCCCCTTGGTCTGCCGGCTGGGTCCGGTGCCGTTCTGGCGTGGCCACGAGCGCTTTCTGGAGACCATGCAGCATCTTTACGCGCGAGCCGCCACGCGCGGCTGGAACGTCCTGTTGCGTCAAATGAAAACGACACCGAAACTCAGGAAACTTTCCTGGGAATCCTCTTAGGTTGCGTCAAATGAGATGACACCGAAGTGCGGGTCT
>Ga0268276_1002048_pt1 | contig 18035 bp, 22 predicted proteins | sample saktaG_4_FD_190145 | JGI IMG/M metagenome (GOLD analysis project Ga0268276, IMG submission 190145) | Saline water microbial communities from Sakinaw Lake, British Columbia, Canada - sak_2010_1_5_45m | ecosystem: Environmental > Aquatic > Non-marine Saline and Alkaline > Saline ...
CTGGGCAAGGTGCTGGGTGTGGACCCGCGAGAATCTTCCATCCTCTACCGCTCGCCCCTGGGGCAAAAGCTCTCGGTGCAGTTCGAGGACGTCTCGTCAGTCGGCGAGCGCGTGATGGTAAAGTCCTAGCTTTCCGGAGCATATCTGTTTTTATACACTTTCACACATATTACTGGCGGTGCTTGCATGGGGCTTGAAGTTGGAAAAAGGGAATACCATGCGCTTGAGAACAAGCCTCGGTCAAATCTCCGCTCAATTTCAGCCCAGCGCGCGCACTTGATAATTTGGCGCAAAAAGCACCCTGGCGGCAAAGAAGAACTGGCAAGAATCGACGCGCTGCTTGATTTTCAGCTGGCAAAAATCCGCTTATACAACGAAACGCTTTACAGCCTGCAAAAGCGCGCGGGAAACAAGCCTCCCCCGCACCTGTCAGGCGCCATCCAAAGGCTTGAGAACCTCAAGGAGCATGCAACGCTGGAGCGCGGCTTGCAGATAAATGGGCGCAACTCGTTCGCGTACAGGCTTTACGACTGGGAAAACAAGCTCCCGCAGCTCGACGAGCAAATAGCGCGCCTCCGCTAAAGGCAAAGAAAAACAAAAAGAGAAAACAAAATCAATCTGCCTGTGTCTCCTTCTCAAAACTTTCCTTAAGCTCGCTCTTCCTGATCTCAACGCGCTTGATTGGGCCCATCTTCTTTACAGTGCCGTAGATTTTCGCGGAGAGCTTGCCGAACACCATTTCCTGCACAAGCGTGGCGTAGTCCATCTGCGAGGCAAGCGCACGCACTGCCTCGGAAATGCCCTTCCTGACGTCCGCGCGCACGCCCTCGCTCACCCTCAGGCCGGAGACGCAGATGACCTTGATCCTCAGGCCCACGCCGTCTTTCGTGACCACGTCGTCCACCTGGTTCATGACCGAGCGGCGCCTGCGCGCAAGCGTCCTGACATAGCCCGGCACAAGCGCATGGCCGATGAAGGCGCAGTGCGCGCTTTTCCCCTTGACCTCCTTTATGCGGAAGTACATGGATGTGTAGGCGGTGGACTGCGAAAAGCTGTCCAGCATGTCTCCCAGCCCGATCTTGATCTTGCGGTTGATGAGGTTTGGCTCGTCGGATGACACCACCTGCCCGATCTCTTTCGAGTCGAACATCTCGGGCGCCACAAGCGTGTACCAGCTTTTGGTCTTCCACTTGTCGACGACTTTCGCCTTGCTGACTTTTGGTTTGTCTGCCATAAAATCACTTCACCAACAGCGCCGCGGTCTCCGGGTTGTACTTCCAGTCCGCAGGCAGCCTTCCGTTCTTCGTGTAGTATTTGACGAGCCTCCCGATCTTTGACTCGACGTGTATGAGCTTTGTCCTGTTATGCTTGTCAGAGCGGTTGGCGTGCAAATGCTCGCGCATGTTCACCGCTTTTTTGATGAGGTTGAGCATGTCCTCGGGGTAGCCGAGCTTCACGCCGTTCTCCTCAAGTATCTTCGAGATGGGCTTGCCGCACAGCGTCTCAGCTGAAGGTATGCCATAAGTGTCGCGCAGCGCCATGCCGATTGCGGTCGGGCCCATGCCATCCTTGCCCATCTTTACAATGAATTCCTCGGCTTCATGCGCCGAGTATTCCACCCAGTCAGGGACAACCTTGACAGTCGGCTTTTTCGAGCCTGACTTGCCCCTCTTTTTTGAATGCAGTCGTGCCATTGCATAACCTCCTTTCTAACGCGAAACTCTTCCAATCGCCGATTGCTGCCAAAGTGGCGGGAAACTTTAGCAAAATAAAGCCCGAAGGCTTCACTCGTCGCGCACCCGATTTTTGCTCGCGCAAAAATGGGCGTCCATTTCGCTTTCGCGAAATGACCGTCGCGTCCCGCCGAAGCAAGCTATAGTATATGCTAGGGGTTTTTAAGGCTTTTCAAAAGGCGCACGCATCAGCCTGACACGCGCTCGGACAGCTCCAGGAAATTGTAGAAAAGTATGGACAGGCCTATGAAAAACGGCAGCGCAAGGGCAAGCGAGAACACAACGTCCAAGCCGATGACGTAATAGAAGAACAGCGCAATGCAGGCCGAAAGCGCCGCCCCGCCGCCGACTGAAACCATGGCATCGTGGCGCGGCTTTTTCCTCGGCTCATCTATCCTGGAAAGCGAAGGGACTGGCCTTATGTCAATGGGGGAGGAAGGCTGCGGAATTTTTGGCGGCTCCATCCTCACCCTGTCTCTCATGTCGTCCGGCTTGGGGTAATAAAGCGAAGCATGCCTGGCGGTAATCGGCGATTTTTTTGGCTTTCTTGCCTTTGTCTTCCTGTGCAAAGCCTTCGAATGCCCTGTTTTCTTCTTGCGAGCCATAAAACCACTACTGCGGGAACTTTATGCTCCTCTCTCCTGCTGTGAAGTTAATAAGTTTTATCCTTGCGGTCGCGGATAGCTCCTCTTTCATCTCATCAATGCCAAACTCGCACGAAATGTCAGCGGACGCAATTTCGGAATTTAAAGGCAGCTTCCTCTCAGCCTTGTGCTGGCGCGCAAGCGCAGCCGCCTCGTTCAAAAAAGCGCACTTCTTCTCAGAATCCTCATCCAGGAGCGCCCTGTCTTCTTTCGGCCACTCAGACAAATGCACGCTCTTGCCAGGGTGGAAAGCCTGCCAGATTTCCTCGCTCATGTGCGCAGTCACAGGCGCAAGAAGCTGGCAGCACTCCAGAAGCACGGTTTTCAGTGCCCACTGCGCCGCGCGCTTGCTCTCCTCGCCATAAGTCTCAGGCATGTAAAGCCTGTGCTTTGTGTACTCAAGGTAAAAGTCGCAAAACTCGTGCCAGAAGAAATCCTGCACCAATTTAGTGGCATGGTGGAATTGGAACCCTTCAAAGTCAGATGTAACCTCAGCTTTTACTTTCTGAAGGCGTGACAATATCCATTTGTCAGGCAGCCGCAGCGTTTTTGCATCGGGTGCCTTCCCATCAAACCCTGCGCAGCTTTTCTCCACCAATTTCGCAGCATTGAGCATTTTCGTAAGGAAGCTCTTGGAGTACTGCATGTCCTGGTAGGAGAAAGGCCTGTCCTTTGCCATGGCGCCGGAAAGCGCAGACCACTGCCGAACCGCGTCGGCGGAATAATCCGTGATAAGCTTGTCCGGGGCAATGATGTTGCCCAAAGACTTGCTCATCTTCTTGCCATCAGGCGCCAAGACATTCCCATTGAGCAATATTTCCTTGAAAGGCGGCTTGCCGGTAAGCTCCGCGCACCTGTATATGGTGTAAAACGCCCAGGTCCTCACAATCTCCACGCCCTGCGGGCGCAATGAGGATGGGTAGGTGCGCGCAAAGAACTTGTCATCCTCGCCCCACCTTGCAATCACAAGCGGCGTGATGGACGAGTCCACCCAGCAGTCGCAAGTGGAAGCCTCGGCAACCAGTTCCTCGCCGTCAGGAGCGGTCTTGGCGGGTTTCGCAATCGGGTCAAACGGAAGCTCGCTCTCCTCAGCAGGATAGACCTTGCCAGTCTTCTTCCCAATCCAGAACGGTATTGGCGTGCCAAACACCCTCTGGCGCGAAATCACCCAGTCCCATTCCACAAACTTCGCCCAGTCAATAAGGTACTGGATGCCAAACTCAGGCACCCACTTTATCTTTTTTGCATTTGCAACTATCTCATCCGTCTTGCCAGTCACCTTTGCAAACCACTGCTTGGAAAGAAGGAGCTCGATTGGCCGCTTGCACCTGTCATGAACCTTCACCACTTGCCGAATCTTCTCGCTTTTCACAAGCTTCCCTTCAGACTTAAATTTCTCAAGCAGCTTTTTTTTCGCCTCTTCGGCTTTCAAGCCTGAAAACTCGCCGGCATTCAAAAGTTTTCCAACATCATCCATTGCCTTGACAACTGGCAGACGGTGCTTGTACATCCACACAACATCCTGCTTGTCGCCAAATGTGCACACCATCACCACGCCCGAGCCGAATTCCTTGTCCACGTCAGGATCAGGCAGCAGCGGTACAGCCTTTCCCAGCGCAGTGGTGATCTCCCCCTTGCCAAGCTTGCTGTAGCGCTCGTCTTTTGGGTTGTAAAGCACAGCCACGCAGGCGTGCATGAGCTCAGGGCGCGTGGTGGCGATTGCAAGCGGCTTCCCCGCAAGCTCGAAATTGATGTAATGAAGCTCGGTGTCGCGCTCCGCCTCGTCAGTGTCCGTCTTGGCAAGCGCGGAAATGCATTTCGTGCACCAGAACACGGGGTGCTCAGAGCGGTACACCAGGCCCTTCTCATGCATCTTCAAAAGCGAAAGCTGCACCTTCCTGTGGTATTCCGGGTCCATTGTCCTGTACTCATATCGCCAGTCAGCTGAAAACCCGCAGGACTTCATCTGCGCGCGCATTTTCTCAATGAACTTGCCAGTCCACTCCACGCACCTTTTCCTGAATTCGTCGCGCGGCAGCCTTCCGTATTTCTGTTCCACTTTCACTTCAGTGGGAAAGCCCTGGCAGTCCCACCCCTGCGGGTAATACACGGAAAAGCCGCGCATCCTCTTGTAGCGCGCCACAAAGTCAAAGTATGAGTATGAAAGCACGTGCCCCATGTGCAATTCGCCTGATGTGAAAGGAGGGGGAGTGTCAATGGAGTAGACAGGGCGCGAGCTGCCCTCGTCGTACCAGTAAGTGTGGCTCTCCTCCCACCACTTCTGCCATTTCTCCTCAACGTCTTTGTTGAACCTGTCGCAAATCGCCATGGTTTCACTCGTTTCAGTCGCATGGTTTCAGGTGCGATAGGTTATTAATTTATTGTGGGGCTTACACCAACGCTGGTTTGATGGACATACTGCAGGCAATAGTACTTGGCATAGTGCAGGCAATAAGCGAGTGGCTCCCGCTCTCGTCAAAGACGCTGGACGCGCTTGCCTACACCGAGCTGTTCGGAGGGCCAAACGAGAACGTGCTTTCAGTCCTGCTTTTCCTGCACTTAGGCACGCTTTTTGCAGCCACCATCTACTTCCGCCGCGAAATCCTTGAGGTTCTCCGCGAAATATCGCATGCGCCTACGAACTGGAAGCGACACTCCACCACGAAAATAGGATTCATTGTTTCCGCGCTTTTCTTCACAGGCGTGGTGGGCATTCCTCTGCTTCTCATCGAGCATTTTATCCTGCCCACGCTGCAAGGCGACGCACTGCTTTCCGTAATGGGCGCAGGCCTCATACTCACAGGTTTCCTGCTCAGCACGCAGCACCGTCACCGCTGGCGCTCGGTGAACGCAGCCAACTGGAGGGATGGCATACTCCCGGGCATGCTGCAGGGGCTGTCCGTGCTTCCCGGCGTTTCCCGCGCAGGCGCCTCCACAACAGGCATAATATGGCGCGGCTTTGACTCTGAAAGCGCATTCCACCTAAGCTTCCTGCTCTCCATCCCCACAGTGCTCCTTGCCGAGGTTATTCTTTGGGGTGCGCAGGCCGCGCAGGGCGGCATGGGCTCGCTTCCTGCCTCCGATGGCATCATGCTTGTTGTGTCCAGCTTCATCTTCGGCTATCTCACAATCGGCGCGCTTCTGCAGATTGCGCGCAGCATAAACGTGGCATCGCTCGCATTTCTGTTCGGCATAATGATGCTGCTGTTCGGGCTGATGGGCATAGGCTGACCAGGTTTCAACATGGCCACTAAAATTTACCTTGTGTATGACTTTGAGGAGCTTTGCGGCGTGTTCTCCTCGCTTGCGCTTGCCAAAAAGGCGGTTGCAGAGCATCTCGCGCACATCAAGCGTTACACCAAGGAAAAATCCGACCGGCTTGGCTTCGGGGACGTGGAATTCGACGTGTATGAGGAGAAGGGCGAGCGCCGCTGGATTTTCGCGCTTTTGGCAAAAACCGCGCACGACAAGCGCGACTTGCACAGGAGGCGCGTGGCAATCTACCAGTACAACCAGGACGAGTACTATTCGTCCATGAAAAGGCTCGCGCAGCAAAAATCGCGCGCGCCAATCACGCTCACCAACGGAAACGGCTTTGAGGAAAAGCTGCCGGCCGTGCGCAGGAGGAATTAGTAAAAGCCACGACTTGAACTCGTCAGCCTGAGAGCTGCACGCAGATCATTTCCGCGCGATAGGAAAGCACTATAATCTTCCAGGAAGTGCTGTATCTTTCAGAGCTCAGACCTTCTCAACCAGCTCGTAGCAGACCATGGTTTCTGTTTCGCCAACGTTCTTCTGCTTCCTCAGGTTGCCAACCACAATGTTCTTCAGCTCGTCCATGCTTGCCACCCTCGCCTTGAAAAGGATGTCGAAAGCCCCGGTTACCATCGCCACCTCATATACACTCGCTATTTTTGATATCTGGCCGAGCAGTTCCTTCTGGTCAGCCTGGCTTGTGGCCTTGAGGAGAACAAACGCCACTATGGGCTTCCCGATTTTTGCGTAATCCAGCCTTATCGTGAAATTCTCAATCACTCCGCTAGCCCGCAGTTTCACAATCCTGTTGTGCACCGTCGTCATAGGGATGCCCGTCTTCCTGGCAATCTTTTGCTCAGAGAACTTGGAGTCCTTTTTCAGCTGCTCGATTATGGCAAAGTCCTTTTCGTCAAGTCGTTCACCCATTGGAATCACCGATAATGGAGTATTTACTCCGAAAATATTAAAAAATTGCCTAAGAGATGAGCAAATAAACCTATTTTTTGGAAATAAAATTAAATACAGCCAGCAGCAAACCAAGACTCGCAGGAGGGCGGGGGAAATGCAAAACGCAGCATTTGCGGGAAAGCAGGGCAACAAGCCCGCCCCCGCCTGCCGGGATGGGGAAAAGGACTAAGCTCGTGGGGTGAATGGCATGGAAAACAGGCAGCTGAAAATCGCCCAAGCAGGAGGGGAAAGGGCTCCTGCCGGGTTCGGTAAAGCCAAGGCGCTCATAGTCAAATGCGGGGGCTGCGAGACAATCAAGGCCCTGCCCCTGATGGACAGGCTGGAGCTGGACGTTGCAATCGCAAAAGAGCTGGGTTATGCCAATGCCGCTAGGAAAAGAGAAGCGAAGCTGGACGAAGCGAAAAAGGAGAAGGCGAGGGGGGAACTGAAGAAAAGCCTTTTTCATGAGTGGGTGGAGAAAAGGCCAATATATCATTCGAACAGGCCCATGGAATGCACCGGCTCTTACTGCGGCTCGTACTTTACAGGGTTCTACGATGACGTGACCCACTATGACCGTCCGGACTTCGAGAAGGCAGGCCTGGCAGCGAAGTGCCTGGATAGGGATGACGTGGAAAAAATCGCGCTTTGGGCCTACGGGAAATGGTATAGGCGCGGGGAGGCGGAGATTGCAATTACAAACAAGATTGCGGCAATGTTCGGCCTAGGCGAGGAAACCCGCAAAGCTGCGCACCTGCGAGCCTGCAGGGACATGCTCCGTGCTGGGGATTGCCGGGGAGCAAAGAAAACCGCGGAAAAGAACGGTTTTGAAGAGGAGGCAAAGAAGGCAGTGGAGCTGGAATACAATATCGTGGTGAATGAGCAGTGGCGGGACAAAAACGAAGCCAGCCCGCGCGAAAAAGCCGCGGACATGGCGTTGCGCCATGCGCTGGGCGAGGCCAAGAGGCAGAAGGCCGCTCTTGCTGCGCTGCGCGAGTACCTCGAAGTGGACTTGAAAGAATTTCGGAGACTAAATGGTTGCTGCGGGCCGCATTGCGTCTGGGAAGAATACAACGCTTTCATAGAAATGAAACTCGGCATGGCCGAGGGGCTCCTGAAAAAGCAGGCAGCCATTCCCGGCATGCGGGAGGTCGCGGTCGAGGCATGCATGGAATGGCTTGAAACCGATGCCCAAACGTTCGGGCAGGGCTCCATGCTCGCTGTGATGGCATTTGCCGCGCAGGTTGCAGAAAGAATCGCAGCAGTATGCAAGCTTGGCGAGGGCGAATTCGCGAAAATCCAGGCGGCTGCGCGACTCCATCGGAAGGAGCTTGACGCCAGGAAGGAAACCGAGCTTAGAGAGAAAAAAGAAGAAGAGCGCAGGCAAAAAATGGAGGATTTTGAGAAAAAACTGGAAGCCATGAAAGCTGAGGTTGCCGGGGAAAAGGCCATGAAAAGCATCAGGGAGCTTGTAGGGAAGCAGGGCGGGCCGGGAATGCCTGAAGGCGATTGAATGGAAAATATCGGAGCGCAAATTTAACAATAAAAAGTAGAGCCAGGTGAGGGCTATTCCCCTCAGGGAGTTAGGTTTATTGGATTCCAACGCCGGAAAAGCCATATTCTTTTGCCCACTTTCACCCGGATAGGCAGCCACATAAGCTTTTATTAGTAGTGCAAACTCAATAAGCCGGGGGATGTGGATGAGATTTGTTCTATTTGCCATCGTTGTTCTGGCAGCCACCAGCATCGCTTTTGCAGAGGGCTCGGCGCAAGACGGCGGCCTGGCTGCTCAAGCAGACCAGAAACCAGACTATGTGGTAACCACAATTACCCCGACCATTCACCAGATAGTAAAAGGCCAATCAAAAGTGTGGTTCATCCGGACGGAAAACAATGGAACCGGAAAAACCAACGAAACCTCAACCACCCGTGTTTTCATTGATGGCAAGTGGTTCGTAGACATCCCTATTATATATGGACTGGGCACCTATCCGCCTTCCTTCCCAGACTATCAGAAGTATAATTTCGACGGAACGCCCATGTTTGCCTGCACTGAGAACAAAAACTATAATGTGACAGCGATAGCAGACGCGAACGAGGAAATAGATGAACTGGATGAAAACAACAATGTACTCTCGACAATTATTGAATGCGTCAACCCCCCTGAAATACCTGCAGACGAATTGCCAGATTATGCAATTACATCATACAAAATACCGTCAACCTGGGTAGTGAACCAAACTGTTTGGACTAGCCTGGAGGTAACTAACCTGGGCGCAGAACCAACCAATAAAACATGGACCGCGGACGGCCAGCCGATTGCTGTCAGTTGGAGCTACTTCTACCGCAGCACAGGGGCAAAGGCTGAACCATACAACCTCCCTTCGCTCAAGCCCGGTGAAAAAGCCAGCATAAAAATACCGGCCAAATGCGACCGGCCGGGGCAGTTTGACGTTCTTGTCTTAATCAATTATGTGCATTTTCTTATTGAATCAGACTATGAAAACGACTATGTGATTGTGCCGGTGAATTGCGTGCTGAGCACTGCCCAAAACACCACTTCTGAAGCAAAGCCTGCCTCTACCTGTCAGTCATCGCCAAGAGAGATATCGTGCCCGAATGACATTGCAAACTATTCTCAAGTCTGGAACGACTCTTCGGGTTGCCCTGTCAAATGCAAGACACCATCGCCGTGCAAGGATGGCAAGCCCATTGAAGTAGAGTGTAATGAAACCACCAAAAAAACGGAATGGATGGAAAATGGCTGCAGCTACAGATGCAAGTCGGCTCCGCCAGCAGTAAATGAAAGCGGGGGGCAAAAAAGCAATGGGCAAACGGAAAGGCAAACTCCAGTCAACAAGCCAGTTCCAAACGAGACTAGCCAAATGCCGCCCCAACCAGCGCAGCAAAAGGGGCTGCTGGATGCGCTCATTGAATTCTTCCTGTCTCTGCTCGGTATGAAATAAAAGGCATTTACCCCTTAAGTGTGGTAACTAATAATAGAACATGAGCCAGGTGAGGGAATTGAACCCCCCTAACCCGCTGTCTGCAGTTTCAACCCCATCTTCAACAGCGGGGGTGAACCATTAGGGGGAAGCGGATGGAAACCATCTGCCCCCTAGGGTCTGCAGGCGGGTGCATAGCCTCTCTGCCAACCTGGCATAACGTCGTCTGCCGTCCTGGTTGGCAGGCAGTGCCCCGAGGCACTCAACTGCCAACCTGGCATGTTCGTTTCGCCCGAGCGAAACGGACAGCTGGTCGGGTATCGACCCGACAGGATAGCCAAATCCGCAGGATTTGGGTGGACAGTCGGGCGTTAGCCCGACTGGATGGACATTTCGCGAAGCGAAATGGACACAAATTTCATGTTAGACGACTGACGTTTTTCCTGTCAAAAGATATATATAAGGCAATGGACAAACCGCGTCCCATGGCAAAAGCCCCGTTCCCCTGGCGCGCGATTCTCATCGGCTCGCTTCTCTCAGTTCTCGTGGCGCTCTACTCTGCATACGCAGGCCTCAAGATTGGCGGCGTGTACTGGCCCATGGTGACAACTGCGGTGGTGTCGCTTGCGCTCATGCGCATGCTTGGGGGGAAGGATAGGAACGAAACGAACGTCATGCAAACCACTGCCTCCACAGGCGGCCTTTTGGCAGCAGGCATCATATTCACAATCCCAGCTCTTTTCATGCTGGGCCTGCCGGTCAGCGCAACTGACATCCTTCTCGTTTCCCTCACAGGCGGCCTGCTCGGCCTCCTTTTTGTCTACCCGCTGCGCCAGCGCATGGTGGTGGAGGAAAAGCTGCCCTATGCGGACGGCGCAGCAGCCGCGGCGATAATTTCTGCAGGGGACAAGGGCGGAAAGCAAACCAAGGCGCTTTTGGGCTCTTTCAGCGTGGGAGCGGTTTTTGCAGCTGCAAACACTGCATTTTTCTCCCTCCCGCTTTCGCTCATACCGTTTGCAGGCGGCTACCTGATTGGCACGCGCTTCACGCTTGCTTGGTTCATTGGCGCGCTTGCCACTCTTTTCTTCGTGGTACCATACTTTGGCGAAGGTACGGCGCAGCCATTGGGCGTAGGAATAGTGATTGGCGCGGCAATCGCGTATTTCATCGTGGCCGGCATTCCCCTTTTCCTGAAAACAGCGGAATATTACAGGAAGGCAAGGATGGGCAGGTGGGGCGCGGCCGCAATCCTTCTCCTCGCAATCATCATGGTCTATGCATTTGACCTGTCGCTGCCGCTTGCCCTTCTTGCAGTGGCGGGTGCATTCCTCATGGCATTCATTGGCGCGCGGATTACCGGCGAGATGAATGTGGACCCCATGGAGATATTCGCCTTAATTGTGCTATTGGCGGCAAAATTCCTGTTCGGCTTTGGCGTGCTGCAGCTAGTCCTTCTCGCAGCGGTTGTCTGCATTGCCGCAGGCATTGCCGGGGATGCAATGCAGGACTTCAAGACGGGCCATCTGCTTGGCACGCCGCCAGAGCACCAGCTTGCAGCAGAGGCGGCAGGCGTGATTTCCGCCTCGCTTGTGATGGGCATCCTAATCATCTCATTTGCCGCAGCAGGCTTTGGCACTGCAGAATTCCCCGCGCCGCAGGCAATTGCAGTAAAGCAGGTCGTGGAGGCCGGCGGGCTTTCACAGTCGCTTGCAGCAGGCGCGGCAATCGGCTTCCTGTTCACCATTGCGGCATGGAAACTCGGGCTTGGCGCAGTGGCAATCGCATTCGGCATAGGTCTTTACGTGCCCTTCTCGCTCTCGCTCCCATTATTCATCGGAGGCGCCGCGCGCTATTTCATTGACAGGAAAAAGCAGACTGAGAAATGGCGCTTGGTCGCAGGCGGCGTAATCGCAGGAGAAGGCCTGGTGGGCGCAATAATAGTGCTCATTGCCGCTGCGAAGTTTTTCGGGATTTGAAAATCAGTCGACTAAATAGAGGACTGCCTTGATTCTATCTGCAGCTTCTTTGTTGCCAACCTCAGTGTACAGGCCCATCATGAGGTTAGCGAGGCTTAGCTGGTGATTTATGCCTGGCATGAATTCCAGGGACTTCTCAAGATGGGATATCGCTATATCTCGGCTGCCCATCTTAGCAAACAGCTTTCCAAGGCCTTCATGCCCCTCGGCTATTATCGAGTTTACAGTATGTATTCGCGCTGGTGTTTTTTCTGCACCTGTTTTCCATTTTGTGCCTAGTTCAATAAGCCTGAAATAATACTGGGCCGACTCTGCATATTTTCCAAGATCGGCATGAAGAGCTGCAAGGTGGAGGATAGCCGTCTCGTTATTTGAATCTGCCTCCAGCGCCTTTTTGTAGTATTCCATGGCCTTTTGATGCATCTTAGCTTCCCTGTACTTATTCGCGGTTTCAAAACGGCGCTTGGAGATGCCGTAATAATCGCTTTGAGTCATCTTGGAAAATGTCGGAGTCACGTATGGAATCCTGAAGAAGACATCTCCCTTTGCGTTTTTGCGCCTGCTAATCTTGACGTCTCCTATATGGCAAACGAGTTTCGAAACCATATCATCCCCCTCTTTTTGTGGTAATTGGCAGGAAATGAATATAAACCCATCCGCAACCACGAAGAAAAAGAAAATCAGCGCACTATCTTTATCGTGTCAAGCGTGCGCTCGATGATGGCCTTTGTGCCTGCCGCGGTTTCCTTGCTGATTGAGAAGAATTTGTCGTGGAAGTGGTCAAGCATTGCCATTGCAATAGACTTGTTCATGGCAATTGCCAATTCAAAGTTCTGCCGCGCGTCATCGGGCTTGTTTTCCATGCACTGGCAGATGCCCAGCGCGCACACAGCCTCGCAGTTCTCAGGCTCCATAGCTTTTACGTACTCAAGCGCCTGGTTTGCCTCCCCCAGCCTGTTAAGAGTAATAAGCGCATAGCCCATCATGTGCCATATCTGCGGGTTTTCCTTGTCAATCTCCGCAGCTTTTGAGAAGCAGGCAAGAGCTTCTTCGAACTGGTTGTCAATGTAATGCGCCTTGCCCTTCACGAACCAGACAATGGCATCGGCAGGGTCAATGGTTGCAAGCTCGTTTGCCTCTGCAACCGCCTCGTCGCCCTTCTTCTGCTCAGTAAGCTCTTCCGTCTTTGCAATCATCTGATCCTCAAGCTCGTCCGTCATGCTGCGATTTCCCCGGCAAGGCTTATAAGTTTAGCAGAAAATATACGTGCATGGCATTGTCAAAGCAGCTTCCAAGCGTGCCCTCCACGCATGGCATAAACGAAAAGTCAAGCGCGGAATTCACCGCGCTCAAGCACAGCCTTGACAGCATCCCCTCATGGGAAATGTCCCCCAACAACTGGGACAAGATACAGATTGCCTATCCGTTTACAGGCAAGGATCAGCAGGCAAAGTCCTTCCTCTCAGCAATACAGCTGCCCATGCCTGACATGTAGCTCTACTTTGCAAGCGCAGATACTTCCTTTTCCAAAAGAGCGTGAGCCTCGGCAAGCGCCAACTTGTTCTTCTCAAGCGCTTTTGCATAAGGCGAGGAAGATGGGAACTTGTAGGCGGCAGCGAAGCGGGCGACCTTGTCAACTGATACGGCATTTTTCAGCTCAGCCTCGCTGATTTTTACCCCTGCTGCGGATGACACTTCTGCAGCCGAAAGCGCGGAGAGAAACTTCTTCTTGGCAATGCATTCTTTCACAAGCTTGCCGGCAACCTCGTGCGCAGTGCGGAAAGGCACGCCCTTTTTCGCAAGCAGGTCAGCAAGCTCGGTTGCGCACGCATAGCCTTTCTCAAGCTCAAGCGCAATCTCTTCCTTGTCGAACTTGAGAAGCGGAAGCGCATGCGCGAGGATGGAGAAAGTCATCTTTGCAGTCTCCACTCCCTGCATGAGCGCGTACTTGCTCTCCTGCGAGTCCAGGTTGTACCCTGATGGCACGCTCTTGAGAAGCGCGGCAGCATGCACGTACAGCCCCAGCATCCTGCTCGCCTTTGCGCGCACAAGCTCAAACGGGTCTGGGTTTTTCTTCTGCGGCATCATGGACGAGCCTGTGGAGTATTCGTCAGGCAGGATGATGAGGCGCTTGTTGGCAAGCAATATCACGTCAGTCGCAATCTTGCTTGCGTGCGCCATTGCAAGGTAAAGGGCGGAAAGAAGCTCAGCCTCAAGCTCGCCCCGGCTGCCCACGCTGTCCATGGGGTTGGCAGTGGGCGCCTCAAATCCCAGGAGATTGCCCGTGTAATCGCGGTCAATGTTCCACGTGGTGCCTGCAACAGCGCCGCTTCCAAGCGGGCACAGGTTCACCCGCGCATAAAGCTGGCCCAGGCGCTCCAAATCCCGCTCAATTCCGCAATAGTGTGCATGGCACCAGAAAGAAAGCGAGGCTGGCTGCGCCACCTGCGTGTGCGTGTAAGTGGGAAAAACACAATCGTGCCCCGCAAGCGCCTTCAGCGACGACTGCAGCGAAAGCAAAAGCGCCATTATTCCGTTTATTTCTTCGCGCATGTACAGCCGCGTGTCAAGCGTAACCTGGTCGTTCCGTGAGCGCGCAGTGTGCATTTTCTTCCCCTCAGGCGTAATTGCGGTCACAGCAGCCTCAACATTGGTATGCACATCCTCAAGCTTGGGGTCAAGCGTGAAATTGCCCTTCTTTTGGAGCTCTTTGAGTGCGGAAAGTATTGCTGATGCCTCGCCCTTTGTGATGATTTTCTGCTTTGCAAGCATGCATACATGGGCAAGGCTGCCGTTGATGTCATGCTGCAGCAGCGCAGCGTCCAGCCCCGCGTTTTCCGCGGAGAGGAAAGAGTACATCTCCTCGCTTGCAGGCTTGTCAAACCGCCCGCCCCAAAGTTTTTGCGCCATGTTCACACCTGTGGCTACTGCTCAGCCCCATATTAAAAGAGTTTGCAGCGCCTCCAGCTTATTGGCGCGCAGCAAGGTTATAAAACACTTTGTTTCATATAAAACAAGAAGTTTCCTTTGCATACTTCGCTGTTTGCCGTAGAAATCCGGGTTAATTTAATAAAGGAACACATGGCACCCAAATTTCGGTGCAGACATGGTGGATAGTTTTGAAAATTATTACAAGAACTATCTGAACTGGAAATATATGGCTTCACTGGTTTATGCCAGGGTGAACCAAGCCGTCGAGCGGGCGACGGACCGCGGCTACAATCACGAGTGCAGGGGCTTTGTCAACTACTTGCTGGGTGGCCCGGACCGCCAGCAGGGCGGGGTGCGGCTGCAGCTCAAGAGCGTGGAAAGCAACCAATCTTCCCCCCGCAACTCCGAGGGCAAGCCCTTTGCCCACCAACGGCCTCTGGTTGCTGACAGGCGTGCCTGACAGCCCATCTTCTGACTGGAAATTCCAAGGCAAATATTTGTTGCTCAGCACTCAAGATCGTCATCACGGCCTGCCTTCGGGGCCGGCGTCAGAAATACCTCGAGATCATCACAGCAGGACTGCTGTGGCTGGGAAAGAATATAAAATAAGGAGCGCTTGCGCTCATCCGAAAATTGCGCCCATTCCGACTTCTGCGTTGTTTTCCTCGTCGGAAATAGCCTTGGCAACCGCGGCAACAACTTCTGGCTTGCTTTCCACAACAAGCTCCTTGCCCTCGGCATCAACCAGCCCCTTGAGCTTCCCGCGCGCAAAAACAGCGAACTCGTCAGTCGCGCGCATGAACACGTAGCACTTTTCCTTGTCCTGGGAAACCTGCACGCCGTCCTTCACCTTGTAGCCGTTCCTGCAAAAGCAGGGCTTGCCATACGGGTCTGCCTCGAGAAGCGCAACGAGCTTTGGCCTGTCCTTTATGGCTGCCTCAAAAACCAAATCCATCCAAAAACCTCCTATTTCCTTGAAGAGTCAAGCCAGGGGAGCATCATGAGAAAGCCCACCACTATAATTATGATTGGGCCTATGGGCAAGCCTGTCCTTATCACGCCAATCTCCTGCGCCAGCCATATGCTGCCTAATGCGCAGACCAGAAGGCCGTAAAGCACGCCTTCCTTCCTGCGCTCGTTTTCCGGCGAGCGCCTGATGTTCCTTGGCTTTGCCATGCACTTTTCAGGGCGCGCACTGTTAAAAAGCATTCGGAAAGGGGTAAATCAGCGGTAAACCCTGTCGCGCTTGTCAAAATCCAATAAATAGACCGTGTTCCCTTCAACGGAATATATTATCCTGAAAGGCGGCACCCAAACGCTTCTCTCTCCTTTCCTCTGGAACCGAAGCGGTTTTCCCAGGTCCGGCCTTTCCAATGTCTCAGCAACCTGCCTCTTCACCCTTTCCTTCACCGCGCCATCCTTGATTTTTTTGACTGCGCGCTTGAATGCCTCTGTATAAACGGCATCAGCTACCATTTGGACATCTCCTCAAGGAAGTCCGCCTTCTTCATTTTCTTTGCCCTGCCTGCACCAATCTCATTCCAGCCTTTCGCAGCCCGCCCCATCATGTATAGCTCATCCTCAATGTCTTCTCCCATCTGCCCAACAGCCCGTGCAACTATGGTGCCGCCGCTGTCCACCAGCATCACCTTGCCGCCCTTCCCAATCTTGTGCTTCCTGCGCATTGACAGCGGGAGCACAAGCTGCCCCCTCGATGAAACCGTGACCACTGCAATGTCCATCCAAACACCCCTGGTAAGTAAAATAAGATTAATCTTATTTATATTACTTTGCCTAATCAGCCAAAAGTACGCTTTCCGTCGAACATCTGGCTTTTATATCTTAATCTGCATTTTCCCCCCATGGTGGTCAGGCTTTCCAAGCGCGTGGAGCAAATCTCCTACGAGATACGCGACATAGTCACCTTTGCGCGCAGGGTGGAGGCGACTGACAAGAAAATCCACTGGTTCAATATCGGCGACCCCAACCAGTTCGGCTTCGAGCCGCCTGCGCATGTAACTGAAGCGATAATCGGAGCGCTGCGCCAGCCCCGCTATTCAGCCTATTGCCCGTCGGAAGGCGACCCGGAGCTTCGTGCAGTGGTGGCAAAAAGGGAAGGCGTGCCTGTGGAGAACGTCACCATCCACTCGGGGCTTTCAGAAGGCATAGATTTTCTCTTCCAGGCGCTTGTGGACCCAGGCGAAAACGTCCTTCTTCCATCGCCAAGCTATCCGCTTTACAACACCAAGCTTGCGGTGAGCTGGGGGGAGAACAACTACTACGTCACTGACGAAAGCTTCCTTCCCGGCCCAGAACAGATGCGAAAGCAGATAAACGACAAGACAAAGGCAATCGTGGTCATCAACCCCAACAATCCCACTGGCGCAAACTATCCCCGCTCACTTCTCAAGAAAATCGCAGACTTGGCAGCAGAGCACAAGCTTCCCATAATAGCTGATGAAATATACGACCAGGTCACGCTGGACGAGGAGCACTCAGTGAACATGCGCGATGTGGTTGGCAAGGACCAGGTGCTTGTTTCCGGCAACGGGATTTCCAAGAACTACGTCTACCCTGGCGCGCGCGTGGGCTACCTTGCAATGCACGGAGAAGGAGTGGAGCCGCTGCGCAACGCAATAGTGAAGCTTTGCAACCAGAGATTGTCAGTGAACTGGGAAATGCAGCGCGGCGCATTGGCAGCATTCTCGCTCCCATCATCCCACATTCCCGAATTCAAAAAACAGCTTCGCATCCGCCGCGACATAGTGTACAAGGGACTGAACGAAATACCTGGCATGAGCTGCGCCAAGCCAGAGGCGGCATTCTACTCATTCCCGAAAATAGAGACCAACAAATTCAAGGACGACCGCGCATTCGTCTACGCGCTTCTTGAGGAGACGGGCGTGCTTGTGGTGCCCGGCATGGCATTTTCCCCTGTGCTGGATGGCAAGCACTTCCGCCTTGTGTTCCTCGCGCAGCCTGACGAGCTGCACGAGGCGATTGGGAAGATAGCTAAGTTTGTGAAGGAAAAGTGCTAAGCCTTCTGCTTACTGGTAAAGATTCTTCTTGCACACACCCATGGCGTCAGCCGCGCCAACAGGCAGGTAATCAGAGCAGTGGTACTCGACAGGGCAGCCAAAGCCCGCAATGTCTCCGCACTCGCACTGCTGCACGCACTGCAGCGTGCATGGCTGGTCCAGCGTTGCGTCCCTGCAGGCCGACGCGCACTCATTCCAGTGCCCGCGCGCGGACTCGCAAAGCGCCTGCGTCATCTCATCCGCTGGTGGATTGTTTGGTGGTGCCGGCGGAGTGTCGTTGCCAGGCGGCGAAGGCGGGGCAGGCGGCTGCTCAGGCGGGAAAACACAGCCCGCAAGCAAAAGCGCGGATGCGAGCACAATGGCAATAATGGCAAATGAAAGCTTCATTCTCTCACCTGAAGCATTTGCCGCGCGCCCCTTAATAACCGCGCGGGTTTTGTTCGGCAGGAGTGCACTTTTATAAATACTACGGCGCGAAATAGTCGCGCGATTTAAAGTCTGATATCGGGTTTTTGAGCAAATATCAGATTCACCCAGAGGTTGTAATATGGTACGAAAGGAATTT
>Ga0268276_1002050_pt1 | contig 18024 bp, 22 predicted proteins | sample saktaG_4_FD_190145 | JGI IMG/M metagenome (GOLD analysis project Ga0268276, IMG submission 190145) | Saline water microbial communities from Sakinaw Lake, British Columbia, Canada - sak_2010_1_5_45m | ecosystem: Environmental > Aquatic > Non-marine Saline and Alkaline > Saline ...
ACCGACAGCAAAAACTATGAGAAAACAAAGACAAACAGGCTTCACCTTATTAGAGCTTCTCATTGTTATAACGATTATTGGTATTTTAGCTAGCATTACCATTGTTTCTTACCCAAGTATTTTAGCTAAAGCTAAATTAGCCAATGCTCTTAAGTTTTCAGACAATGTAAGGGGCTCTTTACAACCAGATATGGTTGCTTGGTGGAAGTTTGATGAAGGCTTGGGTACAATAGCTAAAGACACTTGGTGGAATGGGCTTGATGGCACTATTTATGGAGCCACTTGGGATGATGGGATAAAAGGCAAGGCTTTGAAATTTGATGGGAATGATTATGTAAATTTAGGAACCATAGGCACTGTTTCAATTTGGAATCCGGATGTTAAGCAAACAACAATTACTGCTTGGTTTAATCCTGCGTCAAGCGGACGGAGAATGACGGTTTTTTCTGACAACTGTATGGAGATTGGCATAACAGTTGAAAGCAATGAAAAGGCCTGTGGCTGGGCATATACTACAGCTTGCACTCCAACAGCTATTACAATGAATGAGTGGCATTTTGGTGTTGTAATATGGGATATAGACACTCGCCAGGTAAAATTTTATTTTGATGGCAAGCTACAAACAACAGCTACCTTTAGTATTGGAAATGGTCTAAGAGACGCACCCTTTAACATAGGCAGAGATCCCTGCTCATCCGTAACTTATTTTACTGGAAAGATTGATGATTTTCAAATATACTCAGCAGCCTTGCCTTTGTCTATGATTCAACAACTTTACGCTGAGGGCTTGGCAACCCACCAAAACTTAGCAATAAAATAAAAATAAAAAGCTGTCGGTATCTGATACCGACAGACAATATATATGCGAATAGAACCATTTTCAGTAGGCGATTATGTCCATGTTTATAACAGAGGTAATCGCAAGCAAGATATTGTAATTAACGAGAAAGACATGTGGCGTTTTATGCAGGTCTTGAGGTTTTTTAATGATATACACTCTTCTCAAAATTCTTTAAGGAATATTTTACAGGAGCAGGAAAAAATAAGAAAGCTGTCGGTATCTGATACCGACAGCATGGGGAGTTTGCTGAAAGTGCCAGAGTCGGTTTTTCAGGTTGGTTGGCCAAAAGATTGGCCAGAAAAAGATCCATTGGTTAAAATTTTATGTTATTGCTTAATGCCAAACCATTTTCATTTACTTTTACAGGAAATTCGCGAGGGTGGTATTAGTAAATTTATGCAAAAGCTTGGCATTGGCTATACGAATTACTTTAATTTGAAACATAAAGAAACTGGAAAACTTTTTCAAGGTGCTTACAAGGGTAGAACAGTAAAAGAAAATCAATTTTATTTAGAATATTTGAGTGTTTATATTCAAGTAAAAAATGTTTTAGAATTATTTCCAGGAGGATTGGAAGAGGCATTGAAAGATGTTGACAAGGCGTTTGAATTTGCTGAAGTTTATAAATTTTCCAGCTTTCCAGATTTTGTTGGGAAAAGGAAATCTTTAATAATAGAAAAAGATATTCTTGGAGACATTTTTCCTACCCCAGAAGATTATAGAAAATTTGCTAAAGAAATAATAGAAAGCAAAAAGTATAATATTTTAGAAGAATTAAAAATAGATGAAAAATAAAAAGCTGTCGGTATCTGATACCGACAGACTCAATGACAATTTAAAATAAAGAAATATGTTTAATGTTATTACATTTGGTTCTGGTACTCAAGATATATTTTTAGAGTTATCTGAAGATAAAGATTTTTTTACATCTGTTGTTAATAATAAAAAATATTTTTTATTGCCTTTGGGGGCAAAAGTTTTGGTTGATGAGATGCAATTTTTCTCAGGTGGGGGAGGCACAAATGTGGCTTGCTCTTTAGCTAATTTTGGTCTTAAAACAGCTTATTATGGGAAAATAGGGGACGATGCTTCAGGAAAAATTATTTTAAATGATTTAGCAAAGTTTGGCGTTAATTCTAAATTTTGTTTTACAGACAAAGAAACACCAACAGCCATATCTTTTGTTATTTCTTGTGCAGAGGAAAGAACTATTTTGGTTTATAAGGGAGCTTGCCATTTTCTTGTTAAAGAAGATATTCAATTTAAGGAAATCAAAAAAACAGGATGGTTTTATTTAGCTCCTTTTTATGAAAAAACAGCAGAAATGTTTTCAGTGTTGGTTAATTTTGCTAAAGAAAACAATATTAGGGTGGTGGCCAACCCAAGCATTGAACAAATTGAGAACAATGACCAAAATTTTTTGCAAAGCCTTTCAAAAGTTGATATCTTGCTTTTAAATGAAGAGGAAGCTTCAATTTTAGTAAAAAGTTCTCCTTCTACAATAGAAGAGCTGGGTAAAATGGTGAAAAAAATTTGTTTTGGAATTATTATAATTACCCAAGGGCATAAAGGGGCTGTAGTTTTAGACGGGGAAAATCTTTACAGGGCTGGTGCTTATAGGATAGCTGTGAAGGATAAAACTGGAGCAGGGGACAGTTTTGGGGCGGGCTTTCTAGCTGGACTTTTAAGAGAAAATAATATAGAATATGCTATCAGGTTGGCTATAATCAATTCAGCTAAAAATATCAATCAAAAAGGAGCTAAAGTTGGACTTTTAGGAGAGGATGATTTGAAATTTTTGCCAAACATTGATATTATAAAAGAGCGTATTTATTAGTAAATTATTAAATCAAATGAAAATTATATTAGACAAAGCTAAATGTATAGGGTGTGGTACTTGCTGGAGTTTGTGCGATAAGCTTTTTGAACAAGGTGGTGATGGAAAGTCTAATCTTATTGACGGAAGTGACAGTAAAAACGAGCAAGAAAAAGAAATTACTGATGTTGGTTGCGCTAAATCAGCAGTGGATACTTGCCCAGTACAGTGCATTAAGATAAAGTAAATTTACTAATTTACAATTTTCAATTTACAAATCAATATCAAATAAATAAATTATTAAATTTTAAAATTAAATCATTGAAAATTGATTGAAAATTCGTAAATTGATAATTGAAAATTTTTAAAACTATGGTTTCCATTAAAGCTACAATTCGTGATAAAAAAACAAAGCCAGAAGTTTTGAGGAAAAAAGGATTTGTTCCCGGTGTTTTGTATGGGGAGGATACTAAAAATGCTTCTGTTTTTGTTGGGGAAAAAGACTTTGAAAAAACTTTAAAAGAGGCTGGGGAAACAACAATTGTTGAGTTGGAGGTTTCGGGCAAAAAAACTGATGTTTTAATTCATCAAATTGAAAAAGACCCGGTTTCAGGTAAAACAATTCATGTTGATTTTTTTCATCCTTCAAGCAAAAAGAAAATGGAAGCTAAGGTGCCTTTTGTTTTTGAAGGCGAGTCAGAAGCTGTTAAATCATTAGGTGGGGTTTTAATAAGAGAGCTTGATGAAATTAACTTAAAAGGTTTGGCTAGGGATTTACCAAAAGATATTATAATTGATGTTTCGGTTTTGGCAACCTTAGAAGATAAAATTACGGTTGGTGATTTAAAGTTGCCCGAGGGATTAGAAATAGCTGGGCATCACATAGAGGACATTATAGCTCACATTGCCTTAGTTAAGGAGGAAGAAGAAATAAAAGCTCCAGAAATAGTTGAAGGTGAGGAAGGAGCAGAAGGAGCAGAAAGTAGTGAGGGTGAAGAAAAAAGAGAGAAACCTGTTGAAGACAAGGGAAACGAGAAAGAAGAGAAGTAATTTAAGCATACTTTCTGTCATTCTGAGGCGACTGAATTGTCGTCCCGAAGAATCCCAGACCCTTCGGCTGTCGCCTCAGGGTGACAAAGGCATAGTTCAGGGTGACAAAACGGACACTCAGGGTGACACCGCGTAATTCAAGTTATTTAGAAATTAGGTTAATTAGAAATTTTTTATATGTTTTTCTTAAATAAAAAATTATTTTTTATTGTCGCTGTTTTAGCGGCTTTTTTTATTTTAAATTTTACAGCCAAAGCTCAAGGTGATGGAGAGTGTGCTTGGGATAAAATTGAACAAGGAGAAAAATCGTTGTCAAAAGAGGATTTCAAAAGTTTATTAGAAAGATGTAAATCTTACTATGAAACAAAAAGTGATCAACTTGAAGGAGACATTCAAAAAACAGCTAGCGAAAAAAAGACTCTTTCTAGGGAGATTACAACGCTACAAAGTAAAATTTCAAGTTTAAATTATAAAATTTCCCAGTCAAGCATAATGGTAAAAGACTTGAATACTCAAATAGTAAGCACTGAAGCCTCAATTGGACAAACAGAAGGGGAAATTTTAACAACTCAAGAAAGATTGGCTTTAACTTTGCAATTAAGATATGAAGAAGACCACAAATCAGTGGTAGAGGTTTTATTGGGAGAGAGGTCACTTTCGGCTTTTTTTGATAATTTAGTGGCTTTAGAAAACTTGAATATGAGTATCCAAAGTCTTTTGGGCGAAATTAAAGGATTAAAAACTAACCTAGAAACTCAAAAAACCTCAATGGATGGAGAGAAAAAGGCTCTTCAAAGCACTATTGCTTTACAAAATTTACAAAAAAGTGATTCAGCTAAGCAAAAAACCCAGCAAGAAAGCTTTTTAAAAATGACAGAAAAAGAGTATCAAAACTATTTAGCTCAGCAAAAAGATGCCGAAGCCAAAGCCAGTAAAATTGGGAGTATGCTTTTTCAATTGTTAGAAGTACCTGATGGTGGTATTAAATTTGAAGATGCTGTGGCAATTGCTAATCAAATAGCTTCGCAAACTGGTATAAGAGCTGGTTTTTCTTTGGGTATTTTATGGCAAGAAACTAGAATTGGTAAAGTGCAGGGTGGTTGTTATTTAAAAAATACAACAACGGGTGAAGGGGTTTATATTAAATCCGGCAATAAAGCTCCCCAAACTATGAAACCAAGCCGAGATGTTGGTAAATTTTTAGAAATTATTTCAAGTTTAAATAAAGCTGGTAAATTGCAAACTGATGCTTTTTCAACACCAGTTTCTTGTTGTATGATTAAAGATGGGGAATATTTTGGCTGGGGAGGGGCAATGGGCCCTGCTCAGTTTATTCCTTCAACCTGGATGATCTACAATGATAAAATAGAAAAAATATCTGGCAATGTTCCAGCTAACCCTTGGAATATTAGAGATGCTTTTTTAGCTAATGCTTTGTATTTAAAAGATTTAGGGGCTGGTAGTCAAACTTATGAAAAAGAAATATATGCGGCTATGCGATATTTTGGCTGCACAACTTCTTGGTGCAAAGCAAACTATGGAGTGCCTGTTATGAATGCTGCTGCTTGTATGCAGGGCTATATTGATAATGGTTCGATGAGCGCTTCTTGCCAGAACCTTATTTTTTAAACTTGACAAGGGTGTTTGATTTGGTATAATACATTCATAACGCTGATTTGGTTTATACAATAACGAGCCAAAATCAATCGGGTGCTACAAAAGAGATCTCTTGAGAAAGGGGTCTTTTTTGTTTTATAATGTACTTGTGGACCTGGGCCCGTGATTGTATAAAGTAACATATCAGCGTTAGCACCTGATGAAGCGGGTGCAAGTCCCGCCGGGTCCATAACAAAAAATCTCTTTTTCACAAGAGATTTTTTGTTTATTTTTTAGATCTATTCGGTCTTGAGGTTGTCTTTTAAATAGTCCACTATTTTTTCCATTTTGCCTTCCATTATTTTTTCAATATTGTGCCAAGACTTTTCCACTCTGTGGTCGGTTACTCTATCTTGGGGAAAATTATAAGTTCTAATTTTTTCTGACCTATCGCCAGAGCCAATTTGAGATCTTCTTTCTTGGGTAAGGGCTGTATCAGCTTTTGATCTTTGTTGTTCAAAAAGTTTGGCTTGCAAAATAGACATAGCAGCCCTTCTGTTTTCTTCAAGCCCTCTCTCAACCTGGGAAGCAACAATTAAGCCTGTTGGTATATGGGTTATCCTAATGGCTGTTTGTCGTTTATTGACATTTTGACCACCAGCCCCTGATGATTTAAAGAAATCAAGCTTTAAATCAGAGGGGTTAATAGTAACATCTGACTCAGCTGGTTTTTCTAAAACAGCCACAGAAGCTGTTGAGGTATGCAAGCGGTTTGATTTTTCAGTTTTTGGAACTCGTTGAACCCTGTGTACCCCGCCTTCATTTCGTAATTTATTTAAAGCATCCTCTCCTTTTATTTCAAATGTAATTTGTTTTAGGCCTCCAAGTTCAGTTGTGTTTGAATCCAATATTGTTTGCTTCCAGTTTTGGCTGGTGGCAAATTTAGAGTACATTTTGTAAAGGTCGCCAGCAAATATAGATGCTTCATCCCCCCCAGCTCCTGCCCTTATTTCAATTATTATTGACTGTATCATAAAATAAAAATTTCTAATTGCTCTAATTTCTAATTTCTAAATAAATCCCAATTATTTAATGACTAATGTCTAAACGGGAGCGAGCCTTTTTGTTCATTAGACATTCTGTCATTAGGCATTAGTTAGTAATTAGTAATTAGTAATTTATTCTACTATTTTAACCAAATTTGCTTGATTTTTCAAGGGGGCTATAATATAATGCTGTTATATGAAAGAAAAAATTCACCCAAAATATTACGAGAAAACTAAAGTCAGCTGTTCCTGTGGGGCTGCTTTTGAAATTGGTTCAACAAAAGAAACAATTGAAACTGAAGTATGCTATAAATGCCACCCTTTTTATACTGGAAAAGAAAAGGTTATAGACACAGCAGGGCGAGTAGAGAAGTTTAAAAAGAGATTGGCTAAAAAAGTAGAAGCCAAACCAAAGGTTAAGAAAGTAAAAAAAGAAAAAAATGTCAAAACATAAAGACGAAACAATTGAAGAAGAGTTAGAAGAAACAGTAGATCAAGGGGAGCCATCTCATGGCTTTGACACAGAAGAAATGATGCTTACTGGAATGCACTTGGGCCATAGAACATCAAGGCTTCATCCAAGAATGAAGGATTACATTGTGGGTATTAAAAATACAGTCCATGTTATTGATTTAGACCAAACAGCTCAAAGCTTAAAAAAAGCCTTAGATTATATAGAGGATTTATTTAAAAAAAATGGGTCGTTATTATTGTGTGGCACAAAAGTTCCTTTAGCTAATTTGGTTAGGGAAATAGCTGATGAAAGTGGATTGCCTTTTGTGAACAACAGATGGCTTGGTGGAACTTTTACAAATTTTCCTGTTATCTCAAAAAGAGTTATCACTTACAAAGAAATACTAAAGCAAAAAAGCGAAGGTCAATGGGAAAAGTACACCAAGAAAGAACAGGTTGAAAAAGAAAAAGAACTTTTTGATTTAAAAAATAATTTTGAGGGTTTGGTAAAGATGGAAAAATTGCCAGAAGCTGTGTTTATTTGTGATTTGGTTAAAGACAAACTTTGTTTAAAAGAAGCTCAAAAAAAAGGAATTAAAACAATTGCCATTGTAGATACAAACGCTGACCCATTGTTGGTTGATTATCCAATTCCAGCCAATGATGATGCTATTAACTCAGTTAAATTTATTTTAGACAAAGTTAAAGAAGTTGTGCTAAAATATAAAAAGAATCAAGAATCAGGAATTAAGAATTAAGAAAAAAATGGAGAATACAGAACTATTAAAACAACTAAGAGAAGAAACAGGTATTTCAATGATGGAATGCAAAAAAGCGCTAGATGAGTCCAAGTGGGACATTAAAAGAGCCAAGGAGATTTTGCGGGAAAAAGGGAAAGAAATGATTAAAGGCAGAAGCGAAAGAGCTATGTCAAAAGGCATTATTGAGGCTTATGTGCATATGGGGAGTAAAATTGGCGTTATGCTTGAATTGCTTTGCGAGTCTGATTTTGTTGCAAAATCCGATGAGTTTAAAAAATTAGCTCATGAAATTGCCTTGCAAGCAGCAGCCACAAGACCTTTGTTTGTAAAAGCTGAAGACATCCCGGGTGAGTTAATTGACGAGGAAAAGAGAGTTTGTCTTAAGCAGTTTGAAAGCACCAATAAACCTCAAAATATAATTGACCAAATTGTTGAGGGTAGAATAAAAAAGTACAAAACTGAAGTGGTTTTATTAAGCCAGCCTTGGGTAAAAGATACTTCAAAAACAATTCAAGATTTAATAACAGAAACCAGAGCTAAAATAGGGGAGAACATAACCGTGGGTAATTTTTCTCGTTTTGAAATTTAAAAAAATAATCCTTTCTGTCATTCTGAGCACTCGCTTTGTCACCCTGAGTGATTAGCGAAGGGTCTCTGAGATCCTTTGCCTACTGGCTTAGAACTACAGCTTATGATGTTAACTTTAATTGCCTTAATAATTTTTGGCGGAAGTTTTATTGGCCTTGTTATTTTGTTTTTTAAAAAAATACCTGTTTTGGTAGTTTTGCCAGAACAGGATTTAAAAGAACAATCAATAGAGTTGCCAATAAAGCAGAATATATTACAAAAAACCAACTTAATTAAGCAGGCGGTTTTACATAATGGCAAAATACAAATGGTAATGACCAAAACCACTAGTAGATTTAAAACAGTTTTTACAAGTAGTAGGGCCACAATAGAAGATTTAGAAAAAATAGAAAAAATTCATAAAGAAGGGGATTATTGGCAAAAAGTAGAAGCTCATAAATTACCAAGTTTTAGTATTAAAAAACTTTATGGGGTGGGGGACAGCAAAAAAAGAACCTCTAAAAAATCAAAAAAAGAAGTTGTTAAAGTAAGCCCTCCACAAGAACAAGAAACTGAACAAGAAAGCATCCCTGTTAAAGTCAAAAAACCAAAAACCCCCAGAAAGAAAAAAGCAGAGTAGATTTTGCCCGGGTAGCTCAATTGGCAGAGCAGCGCTTTTGTAAAGCGAAGGTTTGGAGATTCGACTTCTCTCCCGGGCTCATGATAATTTAGTCGTATGAGTAGTAGCGAAGTTAATAACACTCTTTCAGTTAATCAAATAGAGAATGCGAGTGAGGCTTTTAAATTGGCTGCCGTTGAGACAAAAATTAACAATCCACCACAATCATTAGTAAGTTCTTTTGATAGCACACTCAAAAAATTAGCAAAAAAATGTCCGAATGAAACCGAAAAGCAAATAGCAAATTATATTTATATAGGTAGAAATGCCATTGTAGTAAAAGGAATTAATATGACATTTTTTGATTTTGCTAGTAGTTTAAATGAATCTATACCAGAAAATAATAATGGCATTATTAAATGTGCAGAAGCATCGGCTATGTTTGTTGTTCTAATAGTCGTGCCTAATTAGTAGAAAAAGTGGAAACAAAAAGTATGTTAAATTATTTTTTCATAAATTTGCTAAGAAAATATCAGCGTGTTCTCTCTCCAAAATTAAGACAACGAGGCATAAAATGTCTTTTTGAGCCGAGTTGCTCACAATACGCCATTGATTGCTTGCAAAAATTTGATATTATAAAAGCAGGTTCTTTGATAGTGTATAGACTTTTAAGTTGTAATCCAATTAATGCACGGCGTATAAATAAACATAAAATTATCCATGGCTAAAGAATATAAAACATTAGTTTTTAAGGATACTGTTGAAGGAAGAAAAAAAATGGCTGAAGAAATTGATGAGTTGGCAAATGATGAATGGGAGTTAAAAACCAAGGAGATTTCTGACCAAGGATATGATGCCAGTAAAACCTGTTGCCTTGGAGCATTGTTTCTTCCGTTGGCATTACTCGGAAAAAAAGAAAAAATTATCACGATCGTTATGGAACGAGAAAGAAAAACAACATTATGAGAGAGATTTTTAAAATAATAAAAGAATATTTTGTTTTATTATTTGGGGTAGGTTTGTTTGCTTATAGTTTATTTAGTTTTAGCAGTAGTTATTATTTAGGAAAAACAGGTATAAGTTTAGGACTTGGACCTGACTCTTACCCTATAACAACTTATTATTACTACGACCAAACAAGTTTAATTTTATTAACTATTGGAGCTATTTTTATAGTTGCTGGGATATTAAAAATGAGAAAAAAGAAAGATTAAAGATATTTTTAAAATTTGATTTATCCACAACTATAAGTATTACCTCTGCCTTCGGGCAAGGGCGTTTTTGTTTTGCTTGAAAATTTAGAAGTGGTAAAATAAAAATATAGATTCTTTGAATCACGAAATGCCTTAGCGTTTGTCATTCTGAGGCGACTGAATTGTCGTCCCGAAGAATCTCAGAGACCCTTCGGCTATCGCCTCAGGGTGACACTGCACACTGCGTTGAGATTTTTCAGAGTGTGTCATTCTAGTGAAATGTACTCCCTTAGAATGACAAACAGAATGTATCTCGTAATTCAAAGTAGACCACATAATAATTAAAAATACTTTATCCACAAGTGATGCAATTCTGAGCGATCGCTCTGTTTTGCATCACTTGTGGATGTTGCGAATAGTATAAAAATATGCAGGTGATGGATTTTAGAAAAATTTTATTTACAATAGCCAAAGCCGCCCAAAAGGGGGAGACTGTTGAAATTTATTATCCAAAGACTGCTAGAAAAAAAGCAGGCTGGCGAGAGATTGAGGCTTACTCTTTAGCCACTGATGTGGCCCCGGAAGGGGAGCATTTGGTTTGGGGGGAAGACTTGTTAAGTCCAGGCCATATTTTAAACGCTTATACGGTTGGTAGTCGAAACAAAACTTGCCATTCGTTTATTGTGGGTAAAATTAAGCAAGCAAGAATAACTGGTAAAAAATTTACCCCCCGCAACAACTGGAAAATTGAATTTTAATAAAAAATAAATCTTACAAAACTTACGCGGCCGCGTAAGTTTTGTAAGATTTTAAAATTACAATATTGGAGCTATCGCGTTGAAACTGTAATTTTTGCGAATATATTTTTTATGAAAATTGTTAGTTGGAATATAAATGGAATAAGAGCGGTTCATAAAAAAAGGGCTTTGGAGAGTTTGGTTAAGCAAGAAAGCCCGGACATTTTGTGTTTGCAAGAAATTAAAGCTAGTACAGAGCAAATTCCCAAAGATATGTCCTACTTGTCCCAGTATTTGTCCCATTATAACCCAGCGGACAAGGCTGGCTATTCTGGGGTAGCTGTTTATTGCAAAGAAAAACCGCTTGATGTGGACAATAAAATTGGCTTGGCTGAATTTGACAAAGAGGGGAGAGTTTTAAAGTTAAAGTTTAAAAAATTTACTTTATACAATTTTTATTTTGTAAATGGGGGAAAGTCAAAAGAATCTTTTGATTTAAAATTAAAAGCTTATGACCACCTAACTGCTTTTTTAAAAAAAGAACTGGATAGGGGAGAGAAGATTATTTTAACGGGAGATTTTAATGTGGCTCATCAAGAAATTGACATTGCCAGAGCCAAAGCTAATGAAAAAAATATTGGCTTTACAAAAGAGGAAAGGCAAAAAATAACCAATCTTTTGGAAATTGGTTTTGTTGATTCGTTTAGAGTTTTTAATAAAGAGGGAGGGCATTATACTTGGTGGCGTCCATTTGCCAATGCTCGATATAATAATGTTGGCTGGCGAATTGACTATGTTTTCATTTCCAAAAACTTAAAACAAAATTTAAAAACAGCTTTTATTTTACCCAACATTCTCGGCTCTGACCACTGCCCAGTCGGGGTTGAAATTTAGATAAAAATTTGACAAGAATTTTTATAATAATATAATAGGTTTATATGGACAACGATTTTAACAAAGAGTTAATTGAATATTTAGATAAAAAGTTTACTGGTATAGACGAGCGGTTTGATGAGGTGGATAAAAAGTTTGTTGGTATAGACGAGCGGTTTGATGAGGTGGATAAAAAGTTTACTGGTATAGACGAGCGGTTTGATGAGGTGGATAAAAAGTTTGTTGAAGTTGATAATAAATTTGATAGATTGTTTGATGTTTTTGCCACAAAAGATGATTTTCAGGAAATTAGAAAAGAGATGATGACGCAGAATGACAAGCATCAATTGTTAATGTCTACTGATAATTATGCCCGAAAGGCAGATACTTTTTTTCAAGAATTAGTTGCCTTAAGCAATCAAACAAGAAGGCATGAAAAATGGATACAAATGCTGGCGGAAAAGTTGAATGTTAAGCTGGAATATTAAAAAATAATTTTTGAAGGGCTTAGTTTTGCCAAGCTCTTTTTATTTACCCTTGACATTAGTTTTAATATAAGTAAAATTGAAAATGCAACCAAGTTAAATTGGTTTGTTCTTATCTTTTAAATAATTATTTTCACAATTGATTGTGGAAAAACAAAAGCCAGAAAATTCTTGTTTTTTAACAAGAATTAACGAGAGCAAAATAAGACGAGTCTATTCAATTTTTTTTGAGAGTTTGATCCTAGCTCAGGATGAACGCTGGCGGCGTGGATAAGGCATGCAAGTCGAACGGGCTGTGCTTCGCACAGAGATTTCGATATATCGATATTTCGAAATTTCCGTGCGAAGCGCGGTCAGTGGCGAACGAGTTAGTAATACGCAGATAACCAACCCTAAAGTGGGGCATAGCTGGTCGAAAGATCAGATAATTCCCCATAGTGTCGCCTTAGGCGACTAAAGGAGCAATCCGCTTTTGGATGGGTCTGCGGCCTATCAGCTTGTTGGTGAGGTAATGGCTCACCAAGGCTATGACGGGTAGGGGGCGTGAGAGCGTGTTCCCCAACGATGGCACTGAGACACGGGCCATACTCCTACGGGAGGCTGCAGTCGAGAATCTTCCACAATGGGCGAAAGCCTGATGGAGCGACGCCGCGTGCGGGAAGAAGACCTTAGGGTTGTAAACCGCTTTTATAGGGGATGAAGTTATTGACAGTACCCTATGAATAAGAAGGGGCTAATCACGTGCATTGGCGCGTCCCTCAAGGGTAACCTTGAGGTGTAAACCAAATATTTTAATATTTGGCGAGTCGGCTTATATGCTGGGACACCTTTCATCGGCCGCTGTTATGACCAAGCTTGACTTGGCACGGTGAAAGACAATCAGCAGGGAAGTTTGTGAACCGAATTTTGAGTTCTTTGAATAGTTTATTGCCTCATAGCGTAAGTAACGCAGGTGGTTTTGGACCACTGATATCCATTCTTCGTCCTAGGTTTAAGAATGGTTGCAGGTACAAATCCTGCTGAGGCAACCAAATTAATATAAAATGAGCAGGATTTTATTTTCTTGCCCCTCAAAATTTGGTTCGCAAACCCCTCAGAGACTTCTCTAGAATAAAAATAGAGGGATAGCAGTTTTTTAACCTGCTATAATACGCCGAACATCCGTCTTAGGCGGATGAAGATATAGTCCACATACATTATTTGAATGTAGCCAGCAGCAGCGGTAATACGTGACCTTCAAGCGTTATCCGGATTCACTGGGCGTAAAGAGTCTTAAGGCGGTTCGGAAAGTCTTTGGTAAAATCTTGGGGCTCAACCTCAAGTTCGTCAGAGATACTTCCAAACTAGAGAGTGCTAGAAGTAAGCGGAACGTACGGTGTAGGGGTAAAATCCGTTGATATCGTACGGAACACCAAAAGCGAAGGCAGCTTACTAGGGCAACTCTGACGCTGATTGACGAAAGCGTGGGCATGGAAAAGGATTAGATAAATCCTTGTCCTATTTAGTTAGGACAAAAGGTGTCCCCCTTAGTGGCAACATTAAGGTGCGCATCTAGCTATATCGGGGAAACCCTTTCTGTAAAAGTCGGAAGGGCAATCCCGAGGGAAGTCCCTATTTTTTAAAATAGATGGACCCCGTAGAGACTATGTAAATAAGAAGATAGAAAATGATAAAATCATTTTTGTCGGATCAATGTAAAGAGGTTATACTTGGTTCTTTATTGGGAGATGGATCTTTACGGATTCATAAACCATATAAGAACGCAAGATTTTCGTTTAGGCACTCTATTCTCCAAAAGGAATATTTTGATTGGAAGGTTAAACAATTAACAGAAATATCTAGTCAAAATAATGTTTGGGAACAGGAAGCCGATGGGTTTGGGGGTGACAAGATTCGTTATCAAAGCCTAGCATTAGAGCTTTTAACGGAAATTTATCATTTTACCCATAAAAGCAACTACTTGTCTATAAAGCGAAAATGGCTTAATTTATTAACGCCACTTTCTTTGGCAATATGGTGGCTAGACGATGGTTCAATAGTTGGCAATGGCAGAAAGGGAGTTTTTTGCACAGATCCCTTTCCGTTAAAAGAACAGAAAATTTTAGCTCGATACCTTTTAAAGGTTTGGGGCATTAATGTGAAAATTGGTAAAATTGTTAGAGACAGGAATGGGATTCAAAAAGAGTATTACCGTTTGTGGTTTCGCTCTACTGAAGAACTAAAAAAATTTCTAACTATAATTTTACCTTTTGTAAAAGTTTCTTCAATGTTGCCGAAAGTTTTAATTCTTTACAAAGATTCCCAATTACAACAACGCTGGATCTCTGAAGTAGTTCAATTAACAAAATTTTCAACTCAACAGGTTGAAGATTATTTGAAGCAAAAGAAAAATAAGTGGAAAAATTTCAGAGAATGATATAGTCCGATCTCCGTAGTAATACGGAAAATGAAAATTGTACAAGATGACCCTTGTACTCCACGCTGTAAACGATGGATACTGGTTGGTGGAAGTATCGACCCTTTCACTGGCGAAGCTAACGCGTTAAGTATCCCGCCTGGGAAGTACACTGGCAACAGTGAAACTCAAAGGAATAGACGGGGGTCTACACAAGCGGTGGATCACGTGGCTTAATTCGACGATAAGCGAAAACCTTACCAAGGCTTGACATGCTAATGGAAAGCTCGGAGAAACTCGAGCCCTCGCAAGACCGTTAGCACAGGTGCTGCATGGTTGTCGTCAGCAGGTGCCGTGAAACAAAAATACTCGCGGCGTTAACGAGCAATCGTTAATGGAAAAGCCAGCTCATAACGGTGGAAGCTCTTTTCTATTGTTGTTATAATAAATAATAGAAAAATATGAGTAATACCGTGGGAAGTCGGGAAATAATACCAAAAATTTTAACAGCTAGAAAAAATTTGGTTTTAAATTTGCGCCAAAATGAATTTGACATTCTAATTGGTTCAATGCTTGGTGATGGATACATTACAAAACTTGGCAGAATTCAAATAGAGCAAAGCGAAAAACAAAAAGAGTATCTTTTTTGGAAGTACGCAATGCTAGAAAGAATTACTAGCACGAGAATATGTTCCGTTGCAAGGCAAAGCAAAGTATTAAAAAAACCAACTTTTTCTTATCGTTTTTGGACGAGACAGTTTTTTAGACCGTGGAGAAATATTTTTTATCCAAATGGAGAAAAAGTGCTTCCCATGGGAATTAAAAAAAGTTTAACTCCTTTAGCGTTGGCTGTTTGGTTTATGGATGACGGGTTTTTAAGAAAGAGCAATTCAATTGCAATTTCAACTGATAAATTTTCAGATAATGATTTACAGTATCTTTGTAAATCATTAGAAGATATTTATGAGATAAAACCAAGCATTGTCAAAAGTAAAAAGTTATACTTTGGCGTAAACGCAACGAAAGGATTTATAGAGGTTATTAAACCTTTTATTATTCCTTCAATGCGCTATAAAATTCCTTGACCCCGTAACGACTGAAGTACTTTAGTACTGAGATAGTGGTTAAAACCCATTATCATACGCTGGCCGTCCTTTATTAAGATAAAGGATGGTGGTATAGTCTAAATGCAAAATTTAGGAGGTGCTCCCTTAAATGGGGAAACCTGCGCAACCCTTACCCTATGTTTTATTTGTCATAGGGGACTGCCGCGGTTAACGTGGAGGAAGATGAGGATGACGCCAAATCAGCATGGCCTTTATGCCTTGGGCCGCACACGTGATACAATGGCTGGTACAACGGGCAGCGAAACCGTAAGGTGGAGCCAATCCTATCAAAACCAGTCTCAGTCCGGATTGAGGTCTGCAACTCGACCTCATGAAGTTGGAATCGCTAGTAATCGCCGATCAGCTATGCGGCGATGAATATGTCACTGGACCTTGTACTCACCGCCAATAAAATGTGCCTGGCAGCTTAGTTAACTAGCAGGTGTAAATCCTGCCCAAGAAATATCTTGGTAGCCAAAAAAAAGTAGCAGTCCAAGTCAGTAATGGCTTGGGTGGAGGGCTTGAGGCAAATAGCAGCCCGTAGTATAATAACCTTGACGACCACAGCTGGGCGGTTTGTGGGAAGTCGTTTTGAAAAAAGGTTTGTGGGATGTTAGAAACAGTTAATTAAGTGACCCGGGGAGATCCTAAAAAATTAGGGTAAAAGTTTTAAAAAGCAATTTTAGCTTTTTAAAGCATTTTTTAGGAAGTCAGCTGGAGTCATAGTAGCCCGCCTAAGGTGGGTGAAGGACCCTTCCATTTATGCTTTTTTAGAAAGCAATTTGGACTCGCTGATTACGGGAAATCCGTACGATCAGTGGGAACGGAGATAGAACCCAATACTCCAATCCGTCACGTCAGGGAAGCTGGGAACGCCCGAAGCGCCATTTTTATGGTTCTACGGCGGGTTCAGTAACCAGGACGAAGTCGTCGATTAGAAAACATAATTTGCGACCTGTCAACCGTAAGGTGGCAGTAAAACCCAACTAAAATCGGTGAACCCTTACTCTTAATGTGTTATAATTAAGGTATGAAGGCAATACCGAGGGAAGTCGTCCGCCTTAGGCGGATTGACCCCGTAGAGACTTAGTCAGCAATGGCTTAATAGTAGGTTTAAACTATTATTACACGTTGGCTCCGCCTAAGGCGGATGAAGATATAGTCCGTGCCAATAGAAATATTGGGGAATACATGAACAAGGCATGGGTAGGGGAACCTGTCCATGGATCATTTCTATTCTAATTTTGTCGATGAAGGTTGAAAATTGAGAATTCTATTTTTAACTTTACGGGTATTGGCCAAAGAGCCCAAAATCTTGGCCTAGGCTCGTCTTATTTTGCTTTTGTTGAAATTATTTTTCCAGCCTCCGCCTTAGGCGGGGGCTTTAGTTTTTTAAAAAGTATTCTTGAAAACCCTCTTTTTATTTGCTAATATATCTTTAATTACTAGATAGTTCTGAATGGGTCATTCTGAGCCAGCAGGTTGTGTCATTCTGAGCGATAGCGAAGAATCCGACACCGAAGTGTCGCCCTGAGTGAAACGAAGGGTCTCGGTCATTGAGATCCTTCGGGATTACCCTCAGGACGACGGCTGGGTGCCGTCGGATTCTTCAGTCGCTTCACTCCCTCAGAATGACAGCGTGGGTGTATTCCGTAATCTAAACGGGCGCGTAGTTCAGTGGGTTAAAGCCATGTTATGGCTTTAACGGGCTTTTTAGCCAAATACTTTTGGCGTAAAAAAGCCTCGGCAACCACGCGAAAAACACGAGCACATAAAAAGCGGGAAGTACACTTTCTAAACGGGCGCGTAGTTCAGTGGTAGAACGCTTTGCTGATAACAAAGAGGTCGAAGGTTCGATTCCTTCTGCGCCCACCAAAATTAAAATGTTAAAATTGGACAAAGAAAAATCAGCCCTTTTAATTATTTATAAAAAGCAAGCTGAAAACTGTTTTATTTATTTTCAGAAACGAGGAATGGATATTCCGAATTCTCCTGGAGTGTTTGGGTTTTTTGGTGGGAGCATAGATGGAGATGAAACACCAGAGCAGGCTTTGTTGCGGGAAATAAAAGAGGAGCTTAACATTATTTTTAAAGATTTTTGGCATTTGGGAAATTACGAAATTGGCAATAAAGTTTTGTATGTTTATTGTCAAGAAGTAAAAGAAGGCTTTGTAGATAAAGTCAATGTTTTGGAAGGGGATTATGGTAAATGGTTTAGTAAAGAAGAAATCTTGGCTAACGAAAATTTTGAAAAAGAGTTTGTGGAGGGAGATAAAAAAATGATTATTGATTTTTTTGAAAAACTGGGCCTGTAGTTCACTTGGCAGAATGCCTCATTTGCAATGAGGAGGTAGGCGGTTCGAATCCGCCCAGGTCCACCATTTCGAATTTGTTAAATTTTTTAAAGAAGTTGCCTCGGGGCTTCGCCCCTCGGCATTAGTTTCAGCCAAGAAATTCCAAGGGGTTTTGAATTCCGCCAAAAGAAT
>Ga0268276_1002052_pt1 | contig 18009 bp, 14 predicted proteins | sample saktaG_4_FD_190145 | JGI IMG/M metagenome (GOLD analysis project Ga0268276, IMG submission 190145) | Saline water microbial communities from Sakinaw Lake, British Columbia, Canada - sak_2010_1_5_45m | ecosystem: Environmental > Aquatic > Non-marine Saline and Alkaline > Saline ...
TCGGCGCCATGATTAAACACAATTTCATCAGGATTAATAACATTTCCCCAGCGCTTACTCATTTTTCGGCCATCCTCGCCTGTGATTAGACCGACGTGTTTTAATTTAATAAACGGTTCATCATATTCAACCACTCCGATATCATATAAAAATTTATGCCAAAAACGCGCATAGATTAGATGACGGGTGGCGTGTTCAGCCCCGCCCACATAGAAATCAACCGGCGACCAATATTTTTCCTTTTTTTTATCAACTAATTTTTTGTCGTTCTGAGGATCAATATATCTTAAATAATACCAACAGGAGCCAGCCCATTGGGGCATAGTGTTAGTTTCTCTTTTTCCTGATTTACCACAATGAGGACATTTAACATTAACCCAATCAGTAATAGTGGCTAAAGGTGATTCGCCAGTACCAGTTGGTTCATAGCTATCTACTGCTGGCAAAACAACTGGCAATTCTTTTTCCGGCACCGGCACCACACCACATTTTTCACAGTGAATCAGGGGAATTGGCTCGCCCCAATATCTTTGACGAGAAAATACCCAATCTTTTAATTTATAACTAACTGTTCTCTCCCCCCAACCTTTACTCTCCAAATAATCTTTAATTTTCTCAGTTGCCTCATGGATATCTAATCCATTTAAAAACTCACTATTAATCATAATCCCAACGGCTTCCTGAACTTGTTCCTTTTTGGTAATTGGTGAAGTATCTCCATCCGAACCAACAACCACTCTAATAATTTCTAAACCAAAACTACTGGCAAACTCAAAATCTCTCAGATCATGCCCGGGAACGCCAACAACCACACCGGTTCCGACTGAAGCTAAAACAAAGTCGCTAACATAAATTGGCATTTGACGACCGGTTAAATTGTTAAGCGCATAAAGGCCGGTGAAAACACCAGTTTTTTTTCGACCATCACTGATTCTTTCTAGTTCGGTTTTATGCTTGGTTAGTTCAACATATTTAGCGACTTCCACTTGATTGGGGAAATCCGTTATTTCCTGAGTAACAAAATCACTATCAGGCGCTGCCACAATAAAAGTGGCACCAAAATTAGTATCCGGCCGAGTGGTAAAAACTGTCAGCTTATAGTCCTTAGCCACGACTTCATAATTTATATTAATTCCCTCTTTACGCCCGATCCAATTTCTTTGCATTTCTTTGGTTGACTCATCCCAATCTGTTAATTTTTCTAGATCATTAAGTAAACGATCAGCATAATCAGTAATCCGCAGGACCCATTGCCGTAAAGGTCTTTGCTCAACCGCGCTTCCACAGCGCTCGCAATGACCTGCCTCCAAGTCTTCATTGGCTAAACCAGTTTGGCAAGAAGGACACCAATTAATTGGTTCATAGGATTCATAGGCTAAACCTTTTTTAAACATTTGAAGAAAAATCCATTGTGTCCATTTATAATAATCAGGATCAGTAGTATTCACTTCCCGCTCCCAATCATAGGAAAAACCTAAAATCTCCAGCTGCTTTTTAAAGGTCGCTACATTTTTAGTAACCGAAATTTGAGGATTAATTTTATTTTTAATCGCATAATTTTCAGCTGGTAAACCGAAAGCGTCAAAGCCCATGGGGTGAAGAACATTATAACCTTGCATTATTTTTAGGCGAGCTAAAATATCCGTAGCAATATAACCCTTGGGATGACCAACATGTAATCCCGCTCCAGAAAGATAGGGAAACATATCCAAAATGTAATATTTAGGCTTTTTTTTATTTTCTGGGGTTTGATAGAGTTTATTTTGTCGCCAAATTTGTTGCCATTTTTTCTCAATGGCCTGATGATTATACATAAAATTATATTTCTAGGCCCACTGGAGCATGATCTGAACCAGTCACTTTATCTAAAATATAGGCTTTTTTTAGGCTTTTTTTAAGTTTATCGGATACACAAAAATAGTCAATGCGCCAACCAATATTACGCGACCGAGCTCCCGCTCGAAAACTCCACCAGGAATATTGTATTTTATCAGAATTTTTATAGCGAAAAGTATCAATAAAACCAGCTTTCAAGAACTGACTAAACCAGGCTCTCTCCTCCACAGTGAATCCGGCATTACCTTCATTGTCTCGAGGTCGGGCTAAATCAATTTCCTGATGAGCCACATTGAAATCACCAGTAATAATAACAGGTTTTTTCTTTTCTAGTTTTTTAACATATTTTAGTAAGGCGTCATTAAAATCTAATTTATAGCGCAGGCGACTTAATTCATGATTAGCGTTGGGGAAATAAATGTTTAATAAATAAAACTTAGCTAATTCCAAGGTTTGCACTCGACCTTCACGATCAAATTCAACTAAACCAAAACCATTTTTTATATCCAAAACACCCCTTAAGTCTTCCCGAGCTAAAATGGCCGTACCACTATAACCAGGCCGTTGAGCGCAATTCCAATACTCTTTATAGTTGGAAAAATCAAATTCCGTTTTATTTTTAGTGTCTTCGGATATTTTAATTTCTTGGAGACATAAAAAATCAGGTTTTTCCTGACTCAAAAAAGTCTTAAAACCTTTTTTTGAAACAGCCCGAATTCCATTAACATTCCAAGAGATTAATTTCATAAATTATGTTATAATAAAAGTATACTTTAAACTGCTTGTTTTTTCAATTTTATGAGTTTAGAAGAAAGACTTAAATATGCCGAAATGAAAGCTCGGCATAGTAATAAATTGCGCTCTTGGTATAGAAAACCCTGGGGCATTTTTATTCTAATTATTTCGGCAATAGTTTTGCTAATTATTATAATTTCTGCTCTTTATGTAAATAATAAAATAAAGAGTATTCAGCAAGAACAGGCTCAAGAATATTTAACCGAACAGCGTGATTCCTATCTCAGGGCAATCCCTGGTTACAGCGATAATTATTATCTGGGCACCAATAACCCACAGGTGACTATTGTAGAGTTTTCCGATTTTGCCTGTCCTTTTTGTCAGGCCTCTATTTTAGGTGTAAAAAAAGTTGGTGAACAATATGGAGATAAGGTAAAAATAATTTTTCGAGATTACCCTCTCCACGATAATTCTATTGATTTAGCAGTGGCCGCTCGCTGTGCCGGCGAACAAAATAAATTCTGGGAAATGCATGATGCTCTGTTTGCTAATCAAGATCGACTTACTATTACCGGCGAAGAACTAAACTCACAAATAGTTTCCATGGCTCAAAGCTTAAATTTAGGCTTAGATTTAGATAAACTCAACACTTGTCTGACAGAAAAAAGATATCTAGAACAAATTCGTTTAGATTTTGAAGACGGAGAAAAATTAGGCATCCAAGGAACTCCAACTTGGTTTATTAATAATTACTCTCTAACTGGCTATATCTCCGAAGAAAAATTAGTAGAACTAGTTTCTGGATTAATATATTAATATGGAACAAATTAGAATTCATGGCCGCGGTGGCCAGGGAGTGGTTACCGCTGCCGAATTAATCGCCATGGCGGCTTTCTATGAAGGAAAAACGGCTCAAGCTTTTCCTAATTTTGGCGTAGAAAGAACAGGCGCACCAATTCAATCTTTTGCCCGTATTGATAATAAAATAATTCGTACCCGAGAACAAATTTATAAACCAACGATTCTGATTATTCAGGATTCCACTCTACTAGAAACCGTTGATGTTCTAGCGGGTAGTGATAAAAATACTCTAATTATTATTAATGCCCCTCTTAATAATAACCTAAAACTTAAAACTAAAAGCAAAAATATATATTTTTCTCCAGCCACGGAAATTGCCCTAAAAATTCTTGGTAAAAATATCGTGAATACAGTTATTCTAGGCTCTTTTGCTAAATATTCAAAATTAATCAGCCTGGAATCCCTGAAAAAAGCTATCCAAGAAAAATTTAAAGAAAAAGGAGCAGAAGTGGTTAAGAAAAATATTAAAGCCGTCACCCAAGCCTATGAAAAGTAAAAAAATAAATCTAATAGTCCAACCCCATACTTCTCTAGCTAATAAAACTGGTCCCTGGCGAACCCATCGTCCAGTCACCGACTATAAAATCTGTATCAGTTGCGCTCTTTGCTCTAAAATTTGTCCGGAAGCTTGTATTAGTATGAAAAAAATAGCTGACAAAAAACATCCAGTTACCAATTATGATTATTGTAAGGGTTGTGGTCTCTGCACCCACGAATGTCCAGTCAAAGCGATAAAAATGGAAATTGATTATTAATATGAATCATAAAAAACAAATCCTAGAAGGTTCCCGAGCAATTGCTCTGACCGTAAAAAATATTAAGCCAGCAGTTATTTCCGCCTATCCAATCACTCCGCAAACTCATATTGTGGAAGATTTAGCTAAATTCAAAGCTGATGGCCAAGCTAATTATGAATATGTACGAGCCGAGAGTGAATTCGCTGCAGCTTCTATTGTTCTGGGCGCCAGTGCCACCGGAGTCAGAGTTTATAGTGCGACCTGCTCTCAGGGCTTGCTCCTCATGACCGAGGTTATCTTTAATATCGCTGGTCTACGTCTACCAGTAGTTATGACCTGCGCCAATCGAGCGGTCTCAGCCCCTATCAATATTTGGTGTGATCATAGTGACGCCATGACGGTTCGCGATGCTGGCTGGTTACAATTTTTTGCTGAAAATCATCAGGAAGCGGTGGATCAACATGTTTTAGCTTATAAAATAGCCGAACAATTAAATTTACCGGCATTAGTTAATATTGATGGTTTTATCCTTAGTCATTCCTATGAGCCAGTCATAATTCCAGAGATTAAATTAATTAAAAAATATTTACCTAATTATCAACCTAAAAGCGGTACTTATTTAGATCCTCAAAATCCAGTTACTCTAGGCGCTTTTTGCACGCCTAGTCATTATCAGGAAACCAGGCAACAACTTCAAGAAGATTTGCTGGACAGCTTAGCAATTATAAAAAAAGAATATAAATTATTTAATAAAATATTTAAACGAAACACCCATGATAACGGCTTAATTGAATATTGTGGCCCCAGAAAACCAGAAACTATTTTGGTGGCCATGGGTTCTATGGCCGGAACAATTAAAGAAGTAATTGATGAAAACAAAAACGTGGGCTTGTTAAAAATAAAAGTTTATCGCCCCTTTCCTGGAGAAGAAATTAATAAAATACTTAAACAAACTAAAAATATTGCAGTGGTTGAAAAAGCAATTAGCCTGGGACAGGCCGGGCCACTTTATTTAGATATTAAAGCTTCTTTAAGTAAATTTTTGAATGTCAAAAATTATATTGTTGGGCTGGGCGGACGAGATGTTACTAAAAAAATCATTACTTCGATCATTAAAGATGCTAAAAGCAGCCAACAAAAAATAAAATTTTTAGGAAATATATGAAAACAATAAAAATTTTAAAAACTCTTTTAGCGGTTGTCTTTATTCTACAGATTACCAGTACTATTTTTCTGGCTGTTTCCTTCTCTCCGGCTAAAGCCGCTGATAAAAATCCCATTCCTCTAAACTTTTCCCCTCAGGTAAAAATACCAAATAGTGATTTTGATCAAAATTCTATTCCCGTGGGTGTATATAAACCAGAAACCGGTGAAATGAGTAGTGATTTATTAGCTAAATACGTTAAAGCTTTCTACGGTTATGGTCTGAGCATTGCTGGCATCCTGGCGACAATTGTTCTAATGGCTGGTGGCGTACTCTGGTTAACTTCGGCTGGCAATGACACTCGTATCGGTCAAGCTAAAGAATTAATTATAGGCAGTGTCACCGGCATGATTATTTTATTTTGTTCTTGGATACTTTTCAATACCATTAATCCAGATTTACTGAAGTTAAAACCGATTGATATGCAAGTAATTAGAAAGATGGACTATTGTTGTCATCCTACCGGTGGGAATTTAGTAATGATGGAAAATGGTGGTCAGTGCCCCGAAGGATCGACTAAATGTTCAGATAATGAAGAATGTATTAATAGCGGGGATCACACCAAGGGCGCGAATTCTTTTGGTTGCATAGACTCTTCGAAATATTTTTGTTGTGAATATAATGGTCCAACTAATAAATATTGTACCTCGGTTTATGTCGGAGAGAGTTGCCCTCCACCACCTAGTTCTTATTCCTATTCCCAATCGTATAATCAATATTGTGACCAAAGACATATTGCGGCAGGTAGTTGTTTAAGTAATTGCGAAGGAAAAAATCGAGGCGCGTCCTGCGGCCCAGGTTTTTGCTATAATGAAAACTGCTGGTACGGAGTTGGCAAAGAAGGAAAGCCCTGTGGCGATCGAAAGGATGCCGTTTGTTTCCCGGGAACAATAACTGATCCCTGTCCCGATTATTACGGCCATAATTTTGCCAAAGCTGGAACACTATTTTATTTAGTCCCCACTTTATATAATAGAGGAAGAGACTGTGGATCCGGGCTATACTGCTGTGCTCCAACACCCGGGTCTGAATAATTATATATTATGCTTAATAATAAATTCATTTCCCCTGGTCATAATGCCTGTGCCGGCTGCGGTCAATTGTCTGCCGTGCAGGCGGTGATGCGGGGATTAACTAAAGATACTATTATTGCCAATGCAACTGGTTGTTTAGAGGTAACAACTACTGCCTATCCCCAAAGTGCCTGGGGATTGCCCTGGATTCATTCTTTATTTGAAAACGCTAGCGCGGTTGCTTCTGGCGTTCAAGCGGCTCTCAAAAAAAAGGGTAATAAAAAAACCAAAGTAATCGTTCAGGCCGGTGACGGTGGAACCTTTGATATTGGTTTTGGATTAATTAGTGGCATGTGGGAAAGGGGTGAAAATATCCTCTATATTTGTTATGACACCGAAGCCTATTCTAACACCGGCATTCAAGCTTCTGGTGCCACCCCCTATGGGGCTAGTACTACTACCACTCCAGCCGGGACAGCTTCTTTAGGTTCGACTCAATTTAAAAAAGATATGCTGGCTATTGCCCTAGCTCACGGTCTAAAATATGTGGCTCAATCAACTACTGGTTTTCCCGATGATATTACTAGTAAAGTAAAGAAGGCTTTAACAATCCCTGGCCCCAACTATATTCAAATTCTATCCCCCTGTGTCCCGGGCTGGAAAATAAATAATGATGAAGCGGTTTTAATGGGGAAATTGGCTGTTCAAACCGGCCTATATCCACTTCTAGAATATAATAATGGCCGATTGAGCTCTTCTAGTATTAATCCTAATTTTAGGGCTAAAGCAGTTAATGAATACCTTAAAGCTCAGGGACGTTTTAAGCATCTAAAGAATAAAGACCTGGCTGATATTCAAAAATTAGCCAATGAAAATATTAAAAAGTATAAAATATGAAAAAATTTAAGATAATCTTATCTTTGATAATTCTATTTATATTAATAGCGCCTACTGTGGCCGAAGCTAGTTGTGTTTGGCGAGCAGAGACGACTTACCAGGGAGGAGGTGGGACAACTGGGGGATGCTATTCTATTGAAGAACAACCCGGAATTAACGCAGTTGAAACCTGCACGGATGGTCAGCCGGGCGTAAGCAGCACGGGCGCTTCCAACACTAGTTATGTTTGCTGTTGTTCTAAAACTGAACAAGGCACACAAATAACTGCTCCTAAATTTACTATCCCTGAATTACAAATAAAAATTCCAGGCTGCGTGGCTAATAGTGAAACTGGAGGCTTTGAATGTGAAGTTCCTTGGTTAGGTGAATATATTGTGGCGATCTATAATTATAGTTTAAGTATCGCTGGTATATTAGCTACGATTATTTTAATGGCTGGTGGCGTTCTCTGGTTAGTCTCCGGTGGTGACGCTTCGCGCATAACGCAAGCTAAAGAGCTAATTCTAGGTAGTATAACTGGTTTAATCATCCTCGCTTCTTCCTATGTTTTATTAATTCAAGTTAATCCTGATCTGGTAAAATTTAAATCCATTAAATTAAATCCAATTACCAAAGAATCTTTACCTGATGTGGATGTGACTAATCTTGGTTTGACTGGAGATAACCCCTACCAAGCCGGCTGTACAGCTGCTCGAGGTGGTTCCCTGGATACCTGTCGCGGCTATGGCAGCACTCAACCAGAAGGGCTAGTTACAGTAGAAGGGAAACTGGTTAATAGCCAAGTAGCTATCCAATATCAAAAAGCAATGGATTGTGTAACTAAAAAAAATAAAAACCAAAAAATATTTGCCATTAGAGGATCGTTTCGTTCAGCTGAAAGCCAAATTAAAATAAAAGAACAAAAAGAAAAAGAAGGTAGAGGCAACGAGGCCGCTACCCCCTGTTGTTCCAATCATGGTTCTGCTAAAGCCCTGGATTTGTATCGTTTAGATGGAGAAAAAATGACCTGGGACTACAATGATTCATCTGGTCTAACCGCTTGTATGAATCAAAATGGTTTATATGCTAAGTTAAAAGGCTCACCGGATGAGCCTTGGCACTGGTCACCTACTGGAAAATAAATTAACCGCGATCCATGGCTTCATTGGCTAAACGATCAGCCTCTTTATTCTGTTCACGATAGATATGGGCATAGGTAATTCTCTGAAAACTTAAAGACAAATTATATATTTGCAAGAATAGGGGCGCTAGATCTTTATCTTTCACCCGATATTCTCGATTTAATTGTTTAACTACTAACTCACTATCTAAATAAAACTCCAAATTAGTCGCTCCCAGTTGAGCGGCTTTTTGCAAGGCAGCAATGACGGCTTTATACTCTGCCTGATTATTGGTGGCTACTCCAATAAATTGAGATACTTCGGCAACTTTCTCTTTTTTTTCATTATAAAAAGCGGCTCCAATTCCAGCTGGACCCGGATTACCCCGTGATCCCCCATCAGTATAGATAATTAATTTATTCATAATAATAAATCATTTTAATGAAATTTCAGATCAATAATTTTTAATTGCGCTTCTCGACGACCATTATAATCATTGATATCTAAATAATATACCAAATCAATATGATCGCCAACCTTTAATTCTCGATAATTCTCAGCCGCCCCAAAGGCCAGTGCCCAAAAAGAATTATTATTTTGAGATAAACGGATTTTTAAATGCTGATTATCAAAACCCATGGTAACAATATCATCAATTCGTAGATCATAACTAACAAAACGAGGTTGTTGGTTATTTTGACCATAGGGCGCCAATTGATTAACCTGTTCAATTAATTCTAAATTTATGGTCTGAAAATTCAACTCCGCCTCTATTTTTAAACGTGGACTAAGATCTCTGGCCACTAAACTACTGGCGGCTAATTGCGTAATTTTTTCTTTAAATTTTTCCAAACTAACTTCATCTTTAATCGAAAATCCGCAGGCCATGGGATGTCCACCATATTTATCTAAATAATCGGCGCATTCCTCAATCGCCGCAATCATATTAAATTCTTCGATAGAGCGCCCCGATCCCTTAAAGGTCACTTTCTTGGAAACCAATTTTTTATTTTCTGGATCAAATTCTGCCTCTTCAATTAAACGAGTAATAATTAAAGTGGGCCGATAATATTTCTCAGAAATTTTACCAGCCACCAAGCCAATTACTCCCTCGTTCCATAGTTGATCTTCGCCCGCTAAACCAATAATGATAGCTGGTAATTTTTGTGAATCAATCTGAGCTTCCACCTGAGCGGTTACTTCTTCGGTAATCTGTTGACGACTAATATTTCTTTGATTTAACTCAGCAGCCAGAGCCTTAGCCTCCTCGGGATCAGTGGTGGTTAATAGGGCGAAGGCGGTATTAGCATGACTGAGGCGGCTAGCAGCATTTAATCTAGGCCCAATCTGCCAGCCAATATTCCAAGCTTCGATCTGACGATTACCATTAATCTTAGCGAGTTTAACTAATTCATTTAGTCCCAAGCGTTTATTTTGATTTAAAACTCGCAAACCACTTTTTACCAAAAAACGATTTTCCCCCAAAAGACTAACCAGATCGGCAATAGTGCCAACCGCCACCAAATCTAAGCTTTTCTCTAAAATTAACTGTTTTTGTCGATCATCTAAACTAGATTTAATCAACAGAGCCGTAATTAATTTAAAGGCCACACCCACGCCAGCTAAATAAGGCCAGGGGTAAGCATCCTGTTGATTAGCTGGATTAATAATTGGACAGGGCGGCAAACCGTCAATTCCTTCCGGTAAAATATGATGATCAGTAATAATAACTTCAATACCTCGACTTTGAGCATAGGCTACCTCCTCTTGATTACGAATTCCATTATCAACCGTAATTATCAACTGACATCCTTGTTTAATAATTTGATCAATCGCTACCTTATTTAAACCATAGCCCTCACTAACACGATCCGGCAAATAAACCTCAGTTTTGGCTTGAAGAATTTTTAAGGTTTCCAGAAGAATAACCGTAGCAGTTACTCCGTCAGCATCATAATCTCCATAAACCACAATTAAGCTTCCTTTTTTGATATGTTTAATAATTAAATCAACTGCCTTATCCATGTCCTGGAATAAAAAAGGATTATAAAAATCAAATTCAGGATTATCACTAATTCCTAAGACTAATTTAGGCTCTAATCGACCAGTCAAAAAAGTATTAATCTCTTCTTCACCTTTTAATCCTCGATTAAATAATAATTGCAAAAGCACCGGTGAAATAGCCGGGTGTTGTTTCGTAAACTCAGTTGTAATGTCAGGAAATAGTTGCCATTTTTTCATGGCGATATTTTAATTTTTAATTAGTAGAACATAAAACCAACCGTCCAGGCAATCATGGAAATCATAATAATAATTGATAGCACTAACCACAAATTTTTCATCACTTTTCTCTTCTTCATAAATTATCTTTTTAAAATTTTAACAAAAGTATCCGGGGGGATATCAACACTGCCCTTGCCGGCCGCCATCATTTTCTTTTTACCCTTTTTTTGCTTCTCCAATAATTTTCTTTTGCGGCTAACGTCGCCTCCGTATAATTTAGCGGTGACATCCTTACGCATGGCGGATAATTTTTCAGCAGCAATTATTTTACCATGGATAGCTGCTTGAATTTTAACAGCAAACATTTGCCGGGCTAAATTATTTTTCAGAATATCAACCACTTCTCGGCCTTGGCGATAGGCATCATCGCGATAAACAATGGTGGCCAGGGCTTCGATTGGCTCCTCGGCTACTAAAATATCCATTTTTACCACGTCAGCTGTTCGATAATCTAGATATTCATAATTAATGGAAGCATAGCCAGCGGACACACTTTTTATTTTATCATAAAAATCAGTTAAAATCGCGGATAAAGGAATTTCGTAGTGTAAAATAACACGACTATCATCACCGTCAGCTGAAATATATTCAGTATTTTTATATATTCCTCTCTTTTCTTGAGCTAACTTAATAACATTACCCAAATAATTTTTAGGCGTAATAATGTCTAGACTGACCCAGGGTTCTTCAACCCGTTCAATATGATTAGGATCTGGCAATTTTTGCGGAGTACGAATAATTTCTTCCACACCACCTCTTTTAAAAATTTTATAGGCGACGCTGGGAATGGTGACAATTAAATCTAAGTTATATTCTCGTCGTAATCTTTCCTGAAAAACTTCTAAATGTAGCAAGCCCAGAAAACCACAACGGAAACCAAATCCTAAAGCATCAGATCTTTCTGGCTCATAGGCCAAAGCGGCGTCATTTAGTTTCAATTTATCCATGGCTTCCCGTAATTCTTTAAAATCATTACCTTCTCTGGGAAATATACCAGCAAAAACCATGGGCTTAACCTCCTTATAGCCAGCTAAGGGCTCCAGAGAAGAGGCTTTATTAACCCCCTCATTAGCGGTTAGAGTATCACCAACTCGACAATCGGCCACTTCTTTAAAGCCAGTAACAATATAACCTATTTCTCCTGCTTTCAGTTCCCCGGTAGAGAGATATTCGGGCTTAAAAACACCACAATCTAACACCTCACTGTCAACTTTGGTAGCCAATAATCTAAGACGATCGCCCTTTTTGATTACCCCATTAAAAATTCGTACATAAGCTACAACACCTCGATAAGTGTCATATTTAGAATCAAAAATAAGGGCTCGTGGTAAATTATTTTGACCCTGTTTAATTATTAAATCCTGTGGTGGCAGTCCCCGTTGAATTACTTCATTAAGGACTTCGCTGACACCCAGACCGGTTTTTCCAGAAGTACAAAAAATTTCTTCCTCTAAACAACCCAATAATTTAATAATTTCTCTTTTGGTTTTAGGCACATCAGCGGCTGGTAGATCAATCTTATTCACTACTGGAATAATAGTAAGATTTTGTTCTAATGCCAAATAGAGATTGGCTAAAGTTTGGGCTTGAATTCCCTGGGCAGCATCAACTAAAAGAACAGCTGTTTCCACGGCAGCCAAAGAACGAGAAACTTCATAGGAAAAATCCACATGTCCGGGTGTGTCAATTAAATTTAATCGATAACCCTGATAATTCATGGTCACCGGCTGTAATTTAATGGTAATACCTCGCTCTCTTTCAATGTCCATGCCATCCAAAATTTGAGCTTTCATTTTTCTTTTTTCAACCGTATTGGTGATTTCCAACATGCGATCGGCCAAGGTTGATTTACCATGGTCAATGTGAGCAATAATACAAAAATTTCTAATTTTATTAATATCAGACATAATTTTATACTCCCCTAGCTTCTCCTTGATCATCAATTTTGACTTTTCTAAAAGGCCAACGGCTCCTCAAGATAGAAAGGAAATTAAATAATTCTTCGCTTTTAAATAAATAACAAAAAACAATATAAATAATAATTCCAGCGCCAGCCGCTAAGCACAATTGAGTAAACACTCCACCGAATCTAGTCATATCAATGAAGGGCCAAACTAGAGCCTTGGTAATTTGGGTAGCTAAACCAGCGGCTACGGCAGCGATAATAAATTTCAAGGTCGACCAAAAAATACTTCCAATACCTAAATCACCTACTTTTATATATAACCAGGTCCACAGGAAAATAAAGTTCAAAATGTTGGCGATGGAATAGGCCAAGGCCAAGCCGGCTACTCCCATTTTTGCTGAGAAATAGAAAGATAAAACAATATTAACCACAATGGTAATTAAACCTAGGTAAAAAGGAGTGGATGAATTATGGCGGGCATAAAAAACTCTAACCAATAGTGGAATGGTGGCCTGAGCAAACAGACTAAGAGTAAAAAATCCTAAAGTATTCATGGTAAGAATGGTATCCTGCCAATCAAAATTTCCAGTTCCCAAGACCACTCTAATAATTTGAGCACGTAAAGCAATAATAATCACCGTAGCCGGAATAACAAAAAATAAAATCTGGCGCATGGCACTGGAAAAATTATCGGTTAATTTTTCTTTATTAAATGCAAATTCTGAAAGGGACGGAAAGACAGCGATGGCAAAAGATATTCCAAAAATACCAATCGGAAAAGATTGTAAATTATTAGCAAAATTAAAAACAGATAAAGAACCACTGGATAAGCTAGAAGCAATTATCGTGATGACCACTAAATTAATTTGTGAAATAGCTAAACTGAGAGTACGTGGTATCATCATACTACCAATTTTCCAAGTATTAATATCTTGCCAAATTATTTTTAATTTATAACGAAAGCCTAAATAAAAAACTGTAGGAACTTGAATCAACATATGGAGAAAGGCTCCCAAAACTACACCCCAAGCTAAACCAGCTATCCCCCAAATTTTTATAAAATATAAAGCGCCAATAATAATACCTAGATTATAGAAAATTGGAGCAAATGAATAAATCAAAAATCTTTTAAAAGATTGTAAAATGCCGCCTAGGATTCCCGAAATACCTAAAAAGATTGGTGACAAAAACATTATCCTCGTAAGAGCGGTGGTTAATTCCTGTTCTTTAGCTCCAAATCCCGGAGTAATTAATCGAGTTAATTCTGGAGCAAAAATAATCCCAATAACCGATAAAATGATTAATCCTAATAATAAAATATTAAGAATATTATTCGCCAAACTCCAAGCTTCTTTATTGTGCTCCCGAGAATCACAAACTCCTTTTTCACATTTAAAATCCTTAATTAGAGAAGTAAAAATTGGAATAAAGCCGGCTGATAGCGCTCCTAAAATTAACAAATTAAAAATTAAATCTGGAATACGAAAAGCGGCGTAGTAGATATCCAGAGTGGTTCCAGCACCAAATTGACCAGCTAAAATACGATCACGAACAATACCTAAAAAACGAGAAATCAAAGAAGACAGGGCCACCATAATAGCCGCTATAGTAATACTATTGATTTGTCGACGAAAAATATTTCTCAACATATTTCTATCTTAGTTGATTTTCTAAAATAAGCAAGCGCTCCTGAGCCTCGTAATAAGCAGGATTAATCCTCAGAGCTTCTTCCCATAATTGTCGAGCTTCTGTCAAACGTTGTTGACGATCATATAAGTCTCCCAGATTAAATAAAGCCTTATCATATTCGGGATTAATTGCTAATTCTTTCTTGAACTCTTTCTCTGCTGAACCATAACTACCCTGTTTCATATAGATTACGCCCAAATTATTATGAACCATTGGTTCTTTCTCATTAAGCGCTAGGGCTCGACGATAATATTTTTCAGCCGAAATTAAGTCATCGGCAAAATAATACATCACTCCCAAATTACGTTGGGCTAGAGGCGAATGAGGAGAATCTTCGGACGCTGTTTCCCAAAAAATTAAACGATCTTTAAAATTTCGACTGTGATAAATTGTTAAAACAGCTAAAATAATAATCAATAAGCTAGCAATAACTTTTACTCTTTTTTTATCCCAATTAATTTCTTTAAAATTAAAAAATTCGGTTAGTAAAAAAAGGAAACCCACTAGTGGTAAATAAATGCGATGCTCTAGATGAAAATCAACTCCCCATTGAGGATTATGTAAGAACAGAGTGGGCACTAGAAATGCCAAAAACCAAATCAAACCAAATAAAAAATAGCGCCAATTTCTTTTTTTAGAAAAAACAAAAGAGAGAATAATAATAATTACGGTTAACCAGCCATACCATAAAGTAGAATCTGTAATAATTGGTAAAACTTTCAAATTAATAGGAAAGAGTATTTTTCCGCTGGCAATCAGAAAAGCGCTGAGATTATCTTTAAAAGAAATCAAAATTTCAGTTATCTGCAGTGAGGGGCCGCTATCTAGAGCCAGCCTACGCACTAAAAAATAGATAAAGATAGAAGTAGCCCAACCTAAATATAATAACCAATTATCAGTTGAAAAAACTTTTTCTTTTTTAATAAACAATAAATAACTAAAAAAAACAATTGGAGCAAAAATAGCTGTTTCCTTGGTAAATAACGCTAACAAAAATAATCCTAAATGAAATAAATAATATTTTAGTTTCTTTTTATCATAAAAATTTAATAAAAATAAAAAACTAGATAAAATAAATAAAGCTAATAAAGAATCGTTGCGCCCGGGAATCCAGGCCACTGCCTGGGTGAGTGCCGGATGAACTAAAAATAATACTGCCAGGAAAAAAGATAGCAGGGGTTGATATTTCATTTTTCGAAAAATTGCAAAAATCAAACTGGCCACGATTAAATGAATTAGAATATTTGAAAAATGAAAAATAAAAGGATTGATAGCGCCAATCTTCATGTCTAACCAGATTGTAAGATTTAATAGGGGGCGATAATAAATATTACTATTAGAAAAAAAGGCATCATTCAAAAAAATACCGCTTATCCCCTGCTCTTGTAAAATCGGCGCGTTATCCAAAATAAGAGCATTATCGTCTAAATAAGTAAAATCAAAAAATAAGGTTTGCCCATAGAGTAGAAAACCTAAAGTAAAAATAATAAAATAAGGACGCCAACCTTTTAACATAATTTATTTAATAAAACCAAAAAAATATTTTAAACCAATCCAAATTGTCCCCAAACCGTATTTAGCGCTACGCCAGAAATTAATCGAAGAAGCTTCTTTAAAATATCTAACCGGGGCGGGAATCTCACCAATTCGATATTTGTGAGCCACAATTTGAAATAAAACTTGAGAATCAAACACAAAATCATTAGAGTTTTTATGCCAGCTAATTTCTTCCAGAACCTCTCGTTTATAGGCTCGCATACCAGTGTGCCACTCCGACAAATTATAACCACTAACTAAATTTTCAAACACTGTCAGGATTCGATTAAATAAATATTTATATAAAGGCATGCCGCCAGCCAAAGCTTCTCGACGATTTCTAATCCGTGTTCCCAACATAACATCAAAATAATCATCACCAATAAATTCAGCAAAATATCTAACTAGTTTAGGGTCATATTGATAATCAGGATGAATCATCACTATAATATCAGCCCCATGATCTAAAGCTAATTGATAGCAAGTTTTTTGATTAGCTCCATAGCCACTATTTTGGCTATGTTCAAAAACAAATAAACCTAATTGATGAGCCAGGGTAACAGTTTGATCATTGCTTTTGTCGTCTACTAAAATTATCTCATCAACCATGCCTGGCAAATCATTAACTGTTTGAGCTAGTGTTTTAGCGGCATTATAGGCCGGCAGAACAACGATAATTTTTTTATTTTGATACATATTAAATTATAATTCTAACATCACCAGCTAAAACTTGTTCCTTCTGAACAAACAAGGGATTAATATCAATTTCTTTAATTTCTGGATGCCTATTGGCCAAATTAGCGAGATTGACCAAGGCACGAGCTAAGCCTCTAATATCATACTTTTCTTGTTGACGAACACCTTTTAATATTGGGTATACTTTTAATGATTTAACCATTTCTAGCGCTCGTTGAAAAGTTAGGTCACTGGTTTCTAAAACTATTTCTTTAAATACTTCTGTATAGATACCACCCAAACCAACCATTATAATCGAGCCAAACGATTTATCCCTTTTAAAACCAATAATTATTTCTTGTTTTTGTTCGATCTGAGATTGAACCACTAAATAATTTTGCCGATCTATTAATAACTTTTTATATTGTTTTTTAAATTTACGAACCGCCGCGCCCAATTCTTTTTTAGTTTTTAAATTAATAATAACTGCTCCCCTGTCAGTTTTATGTAAAAAACCTGGGCCAACCGCTTTTAAAACAACGGGGTATTTATAATTTGTTGAACTAGAATATTTAGTGGTTTTAACTGTTTTAATTCCATATTTTTTTAACCAAATTAAAGAATTTAGATAATCAGTATTTTTTATAAGGCTTCGAGATTTAATTTCTGGAGACTGATAGACAGTAACATTTTTTAAATTATTTTTATAATCAATCATTTTTTTAAAACTCAAAATAGCTTCTTCGGGAAAATCAAAAACTGGTAAATTATTCTGTTCTAATAATTTTCGAGCGGTTTGAACAGCCGGACCACCCAAAAAACTAGTAATAATTAATTTGTCTGGATATTTTTTACTAAGTGTTAATAAATATTTAGCTGTCTCCAGAGGTTGGGTGGAATTTTGAGGAGTTAATATAACTAATAAATTATTAACTTTTCGATTGGCTAATACTTTTTTTAAAGCAACCTGATAACGCTGTGCGTCGGCGTCACCCAATAAATCAAAATTAGCTCCCAAAGTTAATTGTTGACGGCTAATCTCATCAATTGCTAGAACTGCTGGCCCACCAGCATTGGTAATTACATATATATCCTGCTGGCCCTTATTTTGCCAAACATTTTTTCTAAATAATGATAATAAATTAAACAAATCCTCCAAATTATCCAGCCAAATAACGCCTGCTCGTTTCAGACCAGTCCTAATTACTTCACTGGAACCAGCTAAAGAGCCAGTGTGAGATAGAGCCATTTTACCGCCCAATTCACTTTGTCCGGCCTTTAAAATGGCAACTGGTTTTCGTTTAGCAATTTTAGAAATTAAATTCATTAATTTACGTCCATCTTTAATTTCTTCTAAATAAATAACAATAAGATCAATTCGAGAATCTTGAATCACATATTCCAAGAGATCGTTTTCGTTTAAAACTGCTTTATTACCTAAACTAATAAAATAACCAAAATTTATATTTTTATTTTTTAGCCAATCAAGTGCCGCACTTCCAATGGCTCCAGATTGGGATAGAAAAGCAATATTACC
>Ga0268276_1002053_pt1 | contig 18001 bp, 20 predicted proteins | sample saktaG_4_FD_190145 | JGI IMG/M metagenome (GOLD analysis project Ga0268276, IMG submission 190145) | Saline water microbial communities from Sakinaw Lake, British Columbia, Canada - sak_2010_1_5_45m | ecosystem: Environmental > Aquatic > Non-marine Saline and Alkaline > Saline ...
CTTTGTTTATAAGGATTATTAAAAATCCGGAAGTGATTGAAGATGGTCGGAAATTACGCTTAACGGTTCGTTCTATCCAGAGAATCGTTAAAAAGTATGTTAAGAAGGCCAGAATACCGGTTGATGCAACCGTTCATACTCTTCGCCACTCTTTTGCCACTGATTTATTGATAGCTGGGGCCGATATCCGCAGTGTCCAGGAATTACTGGGTCATAAAAATATTGCCACCACCCAAATTTATACTCATGTGACTAATCGCCAATTACGCGATGTCCACGAGGCCTTTCATGGCAAAGGGAAATAATTTAGCCAAGAAAATAGCCATCGGTTTTCTAGTTTTTTAAGACTAAAAAATAGATGGCTATCTGAAACATATTCAGTTTTTAATCTTCCGATTCTCCCCCACCTTGATTAATATCATCTTGTTTATTTGTTTCTTCTCTATCTCCATCGGGGGTAACAGTGGTTTTATCCGAATCTTTCTGCCCGTTTAAAAAATATCTATTGCTCATAGCCCCTCCTGTTCTATTGGTTTAATTTCCATTTTAATAAACTGTTTCGGAATGTATTTTCCAAATGGTTTGATGGAATTTTTGTCAAAGATTTCAAGGACATTTGAATTAAAAGAATCGTTCTTGATTCCCTTTAGATCAATTTTCGAGAGAAAAATCTCCGATGGTTTAATCTCTTCAGGTTTTTGATTTTCGGAAGGTAAAAAACCGACTTCAATAAAGTTTTCTCGGCCTTCATATTTAATATGGGGTCCTTTTTCTTCAAATGACTTTATTCCATCAATTTTTTCTTCCTCATCGTTAACATTGATAGTTGTTCTTCCCTCACTAAGGGCCTCAAAAATATCTTTTCTGATAATTCCGGTTAAAATAGAACTATCACCCAGTGGTTTGAACCCAAACATTAGAATCACTCCCCTTTTTGATTTATTTAAATTTTTTAATGAACTGAATATGATAGGGTTTTATTCTAGCACTTTTTGTTTAAAAGTCAATGTTATGGGATATTTAGAGGGTTTCGTAGCTTAGAACAACGAAGACAATAATTTCGGATTCTCCTGGTTGGATTTGGGTGTCAGCTTTTTCTTCTGTTGTTCCCCCAACGCCTATGGCTCTGGCGGTTAGAGAAACGGGTAGATTATTGGAGACATTTTCACTGACGTTAATCAATCGGCCGATTTTAATCCCACTGGCTTTGGCGATTTCTTTAGCTTTCTTTTGAGCTTTGTTTATGCCTTGGTTTCTGGCTTCGGTTTTTAGCTCTTCCAGTTTTTCATCATCAATGGTGAAATTTAGAGAGCCGATTTGATTGGCCCCTTGGGAAGTCCCGGCATCAATGGCTTGATTGATTTTTTGGAAGTCTTTAATTTTAACTCTTAAAGTAATATTGACATTATAGCCAGTTATCTTTTGCCCGGCTTGATAATCATAATTCGGGTAAACACTATAGTTGACGGTTTTAATATATTTATCTTCAATCCCAATCTTTTTTAATTCAGCCGTGATTTGTTTTATTTTTTGATTGGCTTCTTTTTGGGCCTCCTCAACTGTGGTTTTATTAACTTGAATCCCTAGATTAATCTCGGCGGTATCGGGAATAGCAGTGACTTTTCCTTCGGCTCCAACATCAAAAGTTGTTTTCTTTTCAGTGGTGGTTTGGGAAACAGAAAAAGGAATCGGGCCGACAAAACGAAAATATAAAGTCAGAATGACCAAAAGTGACACAGTGATCCCTAAAAATTTACCGTAGTCGGTTTTGAAGAATTTTTGGAATTTTTTCATAAGATACTATTAATAGTAATGTAAAAAAAATTAATTTTCAAGACAAGTGACTGCAGCTACGGTATCACCCGGTTTATTGAAGCGCATAAAGATAACGCCTTGTGTGTCTCTCCCTAATCTAGGGACATTTTTAATCGGCAGTTTGATAACGTGAGCTCTTTTGCTGGTCAAAATAATCTGAATCACTTTTTCGTCAATAATCCGGGAAGCGACAATATTGCCGGTTTTTGGAGAAACATGAGCAGCGCGGATGCCGATACCGCCTCTTTTTTGCAGGCGATATTCTTCTAATTTGGTTCTTTTGCCCAAGCCATTTTCCATAACGATTAAAACATCTCGGAAATTTTTACGCCTTTTATCTTTAACTTCTTCCAATTTGGGCGGGAAAACTTCCATGCCAACGACAAAGTCGTCTTTTTTGAGACGAATACCCCTAACGCCCATGGTGTCTCTTCCGGTTGGCCGGACATCTTTTTCTTTAAACCTGATGGATTTACCTTGATGGGAAACCAATAAAGTATGGTCGCCCTCATTGACCAATTTAAGCCAGCAAAGCTCATCATCTTTGTTTAATTTGATAGCAATTAAACCAGAAACACGGATATTCTCAAAAGCCTTAAGCTTAGTCTTTTTGACAATCCCCTTTTTTGTGACCATAATTAAAAACTGATTTTTTTCTTGGTTGTTTTCCAAGCTGATAGGTAAAACAGACTGGATTTTTTCCTCCTGGGAGATATTAATTAAATTAATGACGGCTTGGCCTTTGGCCTGGCGTGAGCCTTCGGGGATTTCCCAAGCTCTGATGGAAAAAACCCGGCCTTGGTTGGTGAAAAATAAAATGGCGTCATGTGTTTTAGCGGTTAAGAAACGACAAATTTCATCTTCCGGCTTAGTGGTCATACCAGTCACGCCTTTTCCTCCCCTTTTTTGTGATCGGTAGGTGGCAATGGGAACTCTTTTAATATAACCGCCTTTGGTTTGAATAATTAAACAGTCTTCCTGAGGGATTAAATCCTCTTCATTAAAATTTTCTAGAGCCTGGACATAAACCTTGGTTCTTCTGGGATCAGCATATTTTTCTTTGATTTCCAAAATTTCTTTTTTAATGATATCAAGGATTTTTTTCGGCAAGGCCAGAAGATCAACAAGATATTCAATCTTCTTCATGATTTCTTTATATTCATCTTCGATTTTCTTTCTTTCCAAGGCTGCCAGCCGGCGTAACTGCATCTCTAAAATAGCATTGGCCTGAATCTCCGAGAGTTTGAACTTTGTCATTAAATTAATCTTGGCTTCCTGGGCGTCTTTGGATTTTTTGATAGTGGCAATGACCTCATCAATATTATCAACAGCGATTTTCAAACCTTCAAGGATATGAGCCTGTCTTTTGGCTTCATCGAGTTCAAAAATGGTTCTTTTAGTAACAACTTTTTGGCGGTGACGGATAAATTCCATGAGAATCTGTTTAAGATTTAAAGTCATCGGGATTCCATTAACTAAGGTAACCGCATTAACCGGATAACTAATTTGCATTTGGGTGTTTTTGTAAAGATTGTTTAAGATGGTTTTGGGTTTAGCTGTTTTTTTAAGTTCGACAACAACTCTTAAACCCTGGCGATCTGATTCGTCGCGGAGGTCCATAATACCGTCGATTTTTCTTTCCCTAACCAATTGAGCAATTTTGGCAACCAAGTTTGATTTGTTAACCTGGTATGGAATTTCAGTGATAACGATACGGAATTTTTCTCCCTCGGCTTCTTCGATTTCAGCTTTGGCCCTCACTAATATTTTGCCATTGCCAGTGGTATAAGCCTGAAGAATATCTTTGCGGTTGTAAATAGAGGCACCGGTGGGAAAATCCGGCCCTTTGATAAATTTCATTAAACCTTCTTCAATGCTGACGTCTGATTCAAAATCGGCTGATAGCGCTTTTTGATTCTGGTCTTCACTATTTAACTCGATTTTTTTGATTTCAAAAGCTGATTTCTTCTTTCCTTCTGATGATTTTTCTTCCTCATTTTCATTTTTTGAGTAAATAACTTTACCTTTTTCAATCATAAAAACCAAAGCATCAGCAACTTCACTAAGGTTATGTGGGGGAATTTTAGTCGCCATGCCTACCGCAATACCATCAGAACCCATCAACAGCAAATTTGGCAGTTTTGATGGAAGGAAGACAGGTTCTTTAAGGCTGCCGTCAAAGTTATCCTGGAAATCAACAGTTCCTTTATCGATATCAGATAACATTTCTTGGGTAATTTTGGCCAATTTTACTTCTGTGTATCTCATAGCAGCTGGACGATCCCCGTCAACCGAACCAAAATTGCCTTGACCATCAATCAAGGGATAACGCATGGAAAAATCTTGAGCCAGGCGGACCAATGAATCATAAATAGCCATATCCCCGTGAGGATGGTATTTTCCCATCGTCTCCCCGACCACTTTGGCGCTTTTTGAGTAGCGTGAGTTGTGGGAAAGGCCCATCTGGTGCATAGAATACAAAATACGGCGATGGACCGGCTTTAAGCCATCCCTGACATCAGGCAGGGCCCGAGCCACAATAACCGACATTGCATAGTCAAGATAACTTTTCCGCATTTCATGCGTTATTTCAACTGATTGAATTTTTCCGATATCGTTTTTGTCCATAGTTTAATTAATTAAACTAACTAATTTTAATAATTAAATGATTCGATTAAATTAAACGTCAATATTGGCTGTTTTGGCGTACATTTGAATAAATCTTTTTCGGGGTAGAACTTCATCCCCCATTAACATGGTAAAGACTTCATCAGTTTTTTGGGCGTCTTCAATAGTCACTTGTTTTAAAATCCTATTTTCCGGATTCATGGTTGTTTCCCAAAGTTGTTGGGGGTTCATTTCCCCTAAACCTTTATAACGTTGAAGATTAATCTTATTGCTTGAACCTCGATATTTAGGATCAGCTAAAATTCGGTCTTTATCTTCATCGTTGTAAGCATAAATAATCTCTTTGCCGATTTGAATTTTATAAAGCGGTGGCAGGGCAATATAAAGGAAGCCTTCTTCAATAATCGGTTTCAAATGACGATAAAAGAAAGTTAAGAGCAAAGTCGTAATATGTTCGCCGTCAACATCAGCATCGGTCATGATGATAATCCGGTGATATCTAATTTTTTTTAAGTTTAAAGTCTCCCCTATCCCCATGCCTAAGGCAATGATTAAATCTTTTAATTCTTCAAAATTAATAATTTTATCTAAATGAGCCCTTTCGGTGTTTAGAATCTTTCCTCCTAGAGGTAAGATAGCTTGGGATTTTCTGTTTCTGCCTTGTTTTGAACTTCCAGCAGCTGAATCACCCTCAACAATAAACAATTCTGAAAAAGCTGGATCTTTTTCTTGGCAGTCAGCCAATTTTCCGGGCAAAGAATTGGTAAAAAATTCACTTTTTCTGATAACCGCTTCTTTGGCGGCTCTGGCGGCTAAGCGAGCTCTGGCAGCCAAACTGACTTTTTCGATCATTCGTTTGCTTTCGGCCGGGTGTTCTTCAAAATAAATATTCAAACCTTCTTTGACAATTCCTGCGGTTATCCCCTGAACTTCAGCATTATTAAGTTTGGCTTTGGTTTGTGATTCAAATTGGATTCTGTCTGTGGGCATTCTGACGGCCACCACTGCCGTTAAACCTTCCTTGGTGTCATCGCCCGTGAAACCGCCGTTGCCTTCTTTGATTAAACCGATTTTTTTGGCATAATCATTAATAGCTCGGGTTAAAGCAATCCGGAATCCGGTTAAATGAGTTCCTCCGTCTTTGGTGTTGATGACATTGACAAAAGATTCAATATTTTCCGAGAAGCCGTCATTGAATTGAATGGCAATTTCAACACTCACATGGTCTTGTTCACCTTTGATAAAAACAGGGGGATGAAGAGGTTTTTTATTGCGGTTGAGAAAACTGACTAATGAACAAACTCCGCCCTCAAAATAAAAATTAACAACCTGGCCGGTTCTTTTATCTTCCAGATGAAATTTTAAGCCAGGAACTAAATAGGCTCTTTCACGAACTAACTCCTCAACAATTTTATAGTTAAAATTGGGTTCTTTTAAAATTTCCTTGTCAGGCAAAAAAGTGGTGGTGGTTCCACTGTCGCTGGCCTTGCCGCTTTCTTTGACCGGTGCTAGAGGCTTGCCTCTTTTGTATTCCTGAGTGTAGGCTTTGCCATTGCGATGAACTTCCACTTTTAACCAAGAAGATAAAGCATTAACGACCGAAACTCCGACTCCGTGTAGGCCTCCGGAAATTTTGTAGGCCTGGTTTTCAAACTTGGCTCCAGCATGAAGTTTGGTCATGGCCACTTCCAGAGCCGATACACCTGATTGATGTTTATCAACCGGGATACCTCGCCCATCATCTCTGATATAAGCCGAACCATCTTCATTTAGAGAAATCCAAATGTTTTTGGTAAAACCAGCGAGTGATTCATCAACGGAATTATCAACAACTTCAATTAATAAATGATGGAGCCCTTGATTATCGGTGGAGCCAATAAACATGCCGGGGCGGCGGCGAACCGGCTCTAGGCCTTCAAGGACTTTAATCTGTGCGGCATTATAGTCGGATGAGGTGGGCATAATGTACTAATTTTAACCTAAAATGGGTATGAAAGCAAGACGTTTCCGGCCACTAATTGGGGGTTAACATTTTGTTTTAAAAAATATAAAGATAACCGAATTTGGTCAATAATTTTGGCCATTTCAAGTAAAGACAGATTAATGGCCATTTCCTTCTGTTCTTTTAAAAGGCCTGCTTTTTGTCGCATCACCAAACGCCAAGTCTCAAGCTGGTTTTGACAAAACTCTTGGGCTTGGTCACGATTTGGCGCCATTTTTTCGGCCATCAAAAGTCTTTGCCCGGGAGTGGCCGCAAGAACGGTATTAAGAATGGTTAATTGTTCCTCAAAAAAAGTTTCATTAATAAGAGTTTTTGCTGCTATTGTAGAAATGATTTGACAGCGAGAGACAATGGTGGGCAGGAGGGTTTCTTTGTTGGGAGCCGTAAGAATAATGATGGAAGATGCTGGCGGCTCTTCTAGAGTTTTTAGAAGAGCATGCTGGGCTGGCAGAGTTAATTTATCGGCCTCATTAATAAGGGCTACCTTAAAAGGGGCAGAGTAGGGCTTTAGAGATAATTGATGTTGAAGCTCTCGAACATGGCTAATTTTAATCGAGTTTTGGTCTTCTAATAAAAAGAAGTCAGGATGATTAAGAGCTGTTTTGCCTAAAAAACTTTCCGCTAATTTTAGACCTTCTTCATATCTTTTTTGAGAAAGACTATTAATAATAAGGAGTGAATGCATCATTTTGAGTTTTACGAAAAACAAGCTTTGCTTATTATGTTGACATTTTATCATGGTTAAAAGATAATAAAAAATAAGCATAGTTTTTCTATGCCCTAACAACTATATATGCCTGTTGCTGCCCAAAAAAATAAGCCTGTTGTTCCGGAAGGAAAAGACATCGCGACTATTTTAGCTTCTCAAGGGGTTCTTTCTGAAGATAAAAGCCAAGCCGTTAAATTGGAACACGTTAATACCGGAAGGTCTTTAAGAGAAATCATTTCAGGGCATAATTTTGCCAATGAAGAACAGATTGCCAAAGCCGAAGCCAAACTTTATAACATCCCTTTTGTTGATTTGGGCGAAAAAGCCGTTAGCCCAGAAGGTTTAGGTTTATTGCCAAGAGCAGTGGCAGAACACTATGTCCTTATTCCTTTTGATTACAACCGAATCAGCAATGAACTTTCGGTGGCGATGGCTAATCCTTTGGATTTGGAAGTCATTGAATTCATTGAAAAAAAATCAGGGGCAAAAATTAAACCTTTTATGGCTAATGCAGCCAAGCTTAAGGAAATTATTGCCACTGCCTATACCCAGCCTCTTTCGGCCGAAGTGAAAGCGGCTTTAAAAGAAGTAGGGCCAACCACTCCGGAAACTAAAACTATTGACATTGCCTCTTTAGGTAATGTCATTCGTGAAGCCCCAGTGGCCAAAATTGTGGCGACCATTTTGGAGTTTGCCATTAAATCTCGGGCATCTGATGTTCATATTGAACCTCAAGAAGATAAAACCAGGGTCCGCTACCGTATTGACGGTATTTTACATGAAAAATTAATTTTGCCCAAAAAAGTCCATGAGGCGGTTATTTCCCGAATTAAAATTTTATCTGGAATGAAGATTGATGAAAAAAGAATTCCCCAGGATGGACGTTTTAATTTTAAAGCCGGTGACCAGGAAGTTGATTTACGGGTGTCGGCCCTGCCAACGGTTTTTGGGGAAAAAATTGTCATGAGGTTGTTAAAAAAATCCGGTGGTGTTCCTGATTTGCCTGATTTGGGTTTAAGGGGCCGGGCTTTGAAAAATTTGGAAGATTCTATTTTACGCCCCCATGGGATTATTCTCGTTTGCGGGCCGACTGGTTCCGGAAAAACAACCACTTTGTATTCTGTTTTATCCCGCATCAACACCAGTAAAGTGAACATTTTGACTTTGGAAGACCCGGTTGAATACCAAATCCAGGGTGTTAACCAAGTCCAGGTCAATCCGGCGGCGGGTTTAACTTTTGCTTCCGGCATGAGAAGTTTTTTGCGACAAGACCCGAATATTATTATGGTGGGAGAAATTCGGGACAAGGAAACGACTGAATTGGCCATTCAAGCTTCTTTAACCGGCCACTTGGTCTTCTCTACCCTTCACACTAATGATGCTTCCGGAGCGATTCCTCGTCTTTTAGATTTAGGTGGTGAACCATTTTTACTGGCTTCCGCCATGACCTGTATTTTAGCTCAAAGGGTTTTACGTAAGATCTGTGATAACTGTAAAGAAGAATATTCTCCCCCAGCGGAAGTGGCTGAGGATATTAAAAAAGTTTTAGGTAGTCTTTATCAGGAAAAAGGACCTTTAAAACTTCATCGAGGTAAAAAATGTCCGGAATGTAATAATACCGGTTATCTGGGACGGATTGGGATTTTTGAGGTCTTACCGGTAACCGAAAAAATTGCCCGGCTGATTTTGGAAAGAGCGGCAACTGGGGCGATTGAAAAACAAGCTTTGGAAGACGGTATGATCACTTTAAAACAAGATGGCTACTTGAAAGCTGTTGAAGGAATATCTACTATAGAAGAAGTATTAAGAGTTGCTCAGGAATAAGCAAGCTTGTTTATAAATAAATAAATATGGAAATCAAGGGACTATTAGAATATACCATTAGTAAAAAGGCTTCAGACCTTCATTTATTATTTGGAGTTCCTCCGATGATCAGAGTTAATGGGATTTTATTCCCTGTTACCGGTGAGGAAGTTTTAACCCCAGAGGCTACCAGTCAGTTGGTTTTATCTTTAGTTTCAGAAGAACAGAAAGAAATTCTTTTAATCAACAAAGAAATTGATTTTTCTTTTGATTTTCAAGGCCAGGCTCGTTTTCGGGTTAATGCTTATTATCAAAAAGGTCATCTGGCGGCGGCCCTGCGTTTGCTTTCCAACCAAATTCCTAAAATTGATGAACTGAATTTGCCGGAAATTTGCCATACCTTTGCTCAGCTAAGACAGGGTTTCATTTTGGTCACCGGCCCAACCGGACACGGAAAATCAACCACCTTGGCGGCAATTATTAATGAAATTGCCCAAACCCGCCCGGTTCATATTATTACCGTCGAAGATCCGATTGAATATGTTTTTAATCATCAAAAAGCGATTATCTCTCAAAGAGAAATCAAGGCCGATACCCATTCTTGGCAGATTGCTCTTCGCTCTTGCTTACGGGAAGACTCGGATGTGGTGATGATTGGGGAAATGAGAGATTACGAAACAATCGCGGCCGCCTTAACAATCGCTGAAACGGGTCACTTGGTTTTTAGTACTCTTCATACCAACTCCGCTTCTCAAAGTATCGACCGGATTATTGATGTTTTTCCGGCTCATCAACAGCAACAGGTTAGAGCTCAACTTTCCTTGACTTTGGAAGCAATTTTATCACAGCGTCTGCTCCCCTCTTTGGTGGCTGGCCGGATTCCTGCCACCGAAATTTTGGTGGCCACCCCAGCGGTGCGCAATGCCATTCGTGAAGGTAAAAGCCAAATGATTGACACGATTTTACAAACTTCTGCTGAGTTAGGGATGATAACTTTAGAGGCGGATCTAACTAATCTAGTGAAAAAAGGCAAAATCTCCCTCGAAGTGGCTCGGTCTTTTGCTTTAAGACCGGAAGAATTAATGAGACTCAACAGAGACAATAAATAAGTAAAGCTATGGAAAAATTTAAGTACAAAGCCAAGGACAAGGAAGGAAAAACAGTTCAAGGACTAGTTGAAGCTTCAAGCATTACCCAGGCTGCCAAAATTTTAAGAGAAAAAGATTTGTTAGTAGTTTTTTTGTTTCCCAAAGGTGAAAGTTTGACAACCCAAGTTAAAAAAGGTTTGGGCCGGGTGACCATGCAGGACAAAGTTAATTTTACCCGTCAGCTTTCCACCATGATTAATGCAGGGTTAACCATTACCGAATCCCTAAGTATTTTGGAAAATCAGGCCAATCCGGCCATGGGACAATTATTAAATGATGTTGTCCGGGAGGTCGAAGGCGGCGGCAATTTTGCCGATGCCTTGGAAAAACATCCCAAAGTTTTTGACCAGATTTACGTGGCTTTAATCCGTTCAGGTGAAGCGGCCGGTGTTTTGGATAAAATTTTATTAAGGTTGGCTGATAATTTAGAAAAAAATTCAGAGTTTCGGCGAAGAATTAAAGGCGCCATGGTTTATCCGATCATTGTCGTTGGCGGGATGATCGGGGTGATGGCCATCATGATGATTTTTGTCATCCCCAAACTGACGATGGTTTATGAAGAATTTCAGGCAGATTTACCCATAAGCACCAAAATACTGATTGGCGTTTCCAAATTTGCTTCTCATTTTTGGTGGATAGTTTTGATAATTTTGGCCGGCTTGGTTTTTCTGGTAAGGCTTTTAGCCCAAAACCTCCAATTTAAAAAACAACTTGATGGTTTGACTTTCAAATTGCCGATTATTGGCAAATTGAGAAAAGGAATGATGTTAACCGAGTTTACCAGAACTTTAGGCTTACTCATTGGGAGCGGCATCTTAATTGTCGAGGCGATTGATGTCACCAGAAAATCTTTGGGCAGTCCTAATTATGAAGAAAAAATGGAGCAAGCCTCAAAAGAGGTTGAAAAGGGTTTGCCTTTGGCCACCGCTTTGGCCAGAACCGAAATTTTTCCCCCCATTTTGCCGCAAATGATTGCCGTCGGTGAAGAAACCGGCAAATTGGATGAGGTTTTAGGAAAAGTTTCTACCTATTTTGAACAAGAAGCAGATGCGGCTGTTAAGGGATTGACAACCGCCATTGAGCCCATTATCATGATTGTATTAGGGATTGGTGTCGGATTTCTGATGATTTCCATCATCATGCCGATCTACAACCTGACGAATAAATTTTAAAAAATTTAAGTTTGGGAAGGAGGTGAGAAAAGAATTGAAATTTACCAATTGTAAAAAAAGAATTAACCGCGGTTTTACGATGATTGAACTGTTGATTGTCATTGCGGTTTTGGGTGTTTTGGCTGTGGCTGTTTTAGCCACAATTAACCCGATTGAGCAAATCAATCGCGGTCGGGATACTGGTTCTCGTGGGGATACCGAACAGCTCCTCTCAGCGATTGACCGCTATAATGCCAATAGGGGCCTTTGGCCTTGGCAGGATGCCGCCACCGATGATCCAGCTTTAGGTTGGACGCAAGTTACGGCCGCGGCGCCAGCCAGTCCCTTGGGTTGTTCAATGCTGGGTCTTTTATCAACGTCGGCTGATCCAAGTTGTTATGCAACCGATGAAATCAAAGCCTCTTTTGTCACTCGATTAGTTGATGTTAGAAGTAATGTTCTTTATATGGAATATGGTGGTGGTACCGGTGTTAGTGTTTACATTTGTTTTAATCCGCAGTCCGTGGCTTTCCAAAAGCAGGCTGATGAAAGATGTGCAGGCACTCCTCCAGCCGATTACCCGACGAATGCTTGCGGGGCTTGCCCACTTTCATTAGGAAGACACACCAGTTGTGTATGTCTGCCTTAATGGAATTATTATTTTTTTTATTCGGCCTGGCAGCGGGGAGCTTTGTTTCCTGTTTTGTTTATCGAGTTAACAAGGAAAATAGTTTAAAGGGGTTTTTAAAAGGAAGATCTTACTGCCCAAAATGTAAGAAGAATTTGTTATGGTTTGATAACATTCCTCTTTTGTCCTTTCTTCTTCTTAAAGGTAAATGTCGCTTTTGTCACTCCCCGATTAGTTGGCATTATCCTTTAATGGAATTAGCGACTGGGATTATAACGGTGGTTATTTACCGATTGACCTTAGGGTCAATACCTAATTTAATTTTTAATTTATTTATGGCTTATGCTTTTCTGGCGATTTTTCTTTCCGATCTCCAATACCGAACAATTCCTGACAAAATTACCTATCCGGCTATGTTTGTCGCTTTTATCTGGCTGATAATTTATGGTCAGTGGTCAATGACTTTGGCCGGCTTGGGAGCCGCCGGTTTTTTCTTTCTTTTAGTTTTACTGACTCGTTTTAGAGGAATGGGATTAGGTGATGTGAAATTAGCTGGATTAATGGGTCTTTTTTTAGGTTTTCCCGGGATTATAACGGCTCTTTATTTAGCTTTCTTGACAGGGGCAACCGCCGGTGTCATACTAATTTTATTAGGCAGAAAAAGATTTAAAAGTGAAATTTCTTTTGGGCCATTTTTGGTAATGGCGACTTTTATTACTTGGTTTTGGGGAGAGAAAATTTGGCATCTTTTTGTATGAAAAAGTCTGGCTTCAGCCTCATTGAATTGTTGATTGTCCTAACCATTGTCGGGATGTTGGCCCTTTTAGCCATTTGGACTTTTCATCTTCAAATTATGAAAGGCCGGGATGCCAAAAGAAAAGCCGATTTAGCCAAACTCCAACTGATTTTAGAAGATTATTTTAACGACAATGATTGCTACCCGGAAACTTTAACCTGTAACGACGCTTTTCTCCCCTATCTTTCTTCTATTCCTTGCGATCCTGTTAATGATGGCCTAAATCATGTTTATTTTTATTCTGTTTCTCAACAGGGAACCTGCAAAAGATGGTACAAAATTTTTACGACCTTAGAAAATCAAAAAGACACGATTATTAAAAAAATTGGCTGCACCCAGGCAACTTGTGGCCCTTTCAACTATTTAGTGGCCAGTTATAATACCGAAATTTTAGTTCAACAATTAGGGGAAGTTTATCCCCCAGGAGGAACGCCTCCTGTCAGTCCAACTGGTGGCGGAGGGACAGCTACTTCTACCCCAACACAGGGGCCAACCTCCACCCCAACACCAACCCCGCAAGGTCCAACCCCAACCCCCACACCTACGCCTACCCAGGCCCCTTGTTTAAGTGGTTGGTATACTTGTGTTAATCAAGGCGGCAAATGTAATATCTCTTATGAAGGAGCACCAGGGGCAGTCTGTAGCTCAACTTGTAATTTTTGTTCGGCCCAAGGTTGTACTTTTTTCCCAATTTGTTTATTCTAAAAGAGAATCATGATAAATAAATTTAAACAAAATCAAGGTTTCACTCTTATGGAGTTGTTAGTGGTCATTGCTATTTTGGGAATTTTGGCAACGATTGGTCTGGGAAGTTTCCGCAGTTCGCAAATGAAAGGGCGGGATGCCCAGCGGAAATCTGATTTAACCCAAATCCAAAAGGCCATGGAGATGTACTATAATGATTATAGTGGCTATCCGGATAGTTTGCCGGCCGGAGGTGGCTCTTGGCAGGATGCCAAAGGGACTTTATACATGAAAGAAGTCCCTAAAGATCCCAAAGATTTTGATTATTGTTATGAAGTGGCTGCTGACAATACTTGGTATCGGGTTTATGCTAAACTAGAAAATAGTCAGGATCCAGGGATTATTAAAACCGGTTGTGATGCCGGTTGCACCTGTGAGGGCGACAATACTTATAATTATAAAATTACCAGCAGCAATGCGCCTTAAATGAAAAGTAAAAATCTTGGTTTTACCTTAATTGAACTTTTAGTCGTAATTTCTGTCATTGGTTTGTTAGCAGCTTTAATTATGGTCAACTTTAACGCCGCTCGGGAAAGAGCCAGAGACGTTCAGCGAAAATCAGACCTTGATCAGACTAAAAAGGCTTTAAGAATGTATTACAATGACAAAAATCTTTATCCGGAAACAAGTGCTGCGGGTGATAAAATTTGCGGTTGTGATGATCCCTGCGCTACTTTTGAGTGGGGCACCATGGCTTTTGCCTGTGGCGGAATGACTTACATGAAGATTCTGCCCCAAGATCCAAATTACAAAGAAGCTGGTGATCTAAGTTATAGTTATAACCAATCAGACAGCGGTCAGGGTTTTTGTCTCTGGACGACGCCGGAAAACAAATCTGATGGTGATATTTTAAGATCGCAAACAAGATGCTCTGGTTGTGCAGTTGGCCAAAACGATTACGTCGTTTGTGCCGACTAGAAAGGAAAAAAATGAAAAATTTTAAAAAAGGTTTTACTTTAATTGAACTTTTAGTCGTCATTTCCATCATTGGGATTTTGGCTTCCCTAACTTTAGTAAGCTACACCGGAGCCCAAAAACAGACGCGTGATACTCAAAGAAGAAGTGATTTAAGTCAATATCGTAACGGCTTAGAAACTTATGCCGCTTCTAATAACGGAACTTATCCAGTCGCGGCTGTCGGAACGGCAGTGGCGATGTGTGGAACCTATTTATCGCCCAAGCTTATTAGTAGTTGTCCGGCTGACCCTATTGGCGATACTTATGTTTATAGCTATTGGTCGGACGGAACTGATTATACTTTGTGGGGTGGCTTAGAGACTGGTAATTTTTGGAAAGTCTGTTCCAGTGGCAAGTCTGGCAAGTCAACTGTGGGTGATGAAAATTGTGATTTATGAAGAAAAATAAGCAAGCTTGTTTTTCGCAAGCTCAAAAACTTGGTTTTACCTTAATTGAACTTTTAGTCGCGATGACAATTGTCGCCGTGTTGCTGGGTATTTCCTTGGTTTCTTATCAAGGAGCCAGAAAATCGGCTCGTGACGGCAAAAGAAAAGCTGATTTAGAACAGATAAGAAGTGCTCTGGAAATGTGTCGAACAGATGCTGGCAGTTATCCGGCCGCGATTTATAATGATGTTTCCTGTGGAGTGCCGGCCAAAACTTATCTTTCCGGAACGCCTAAAGATCCTGCGACCGTGAGTAATTACTATTATAATCAAGCCACCGCCAATACTTACACTCTTTGTGCTTATTTGGAAGTTGGCGGAACTGACGGTAGTTGCGGGGCCGTCGTTTGCGGCACTAAGACTTGCAACTACAAGGTTGTCAATCCTTAAAGAAAACTAAATGCATGAAAAAATCCTGCCCTGGCTATACCTTAATTGAACTTCTGGTGACGATTACTATTATTACTTTGCTTTTTTCCATTGGCATGGCTCAATACAATCGTTTTAATCGGCGGCAGATTTTAGTCAAAGCCAAGGATGAGTTGGTCAGTAATCTGCGCTTGGCCCAAAGCAAATCTCTGGCGGCGGAAAAACCGGTAGCCTGCACTGACATTTTAACCGGCCACAAGATCAAATTCATTAATAATCAAAATTATAAAATTGTGGCTGTCTGTGGAGATGAAGTTGATTTAAAAACAGACATTGTTTTACCAACAGAGGTAACCAAGCAGGCCGGTCCTGATGAAGTTTTTTTCAGAGTTTTAAGCCAGGGCTCCCCGACTGATGTAACTCTAACTTTATCTGGTTTTGGGGAAACACAAACAATTACGATTACCAAGGCTGGCGAAATCAAATGAAAATAAAAAATAAAAACCAAGGCCAATCACTTATTGAAGTTATTGTCGCTCTGGGTTTGATGGCCGCTGTGGTTTTAGGGTTAGTTAAGGTGACGATAACTTCCGTTAACAATGCCAGTTTTGCCAGAGACCAGCGAGCGGCCACCAAATATGCCCAGGAAGGCATTGAAAATGCCAGAAAGTCAAAAGAAGAAACCCCAGTGGCTTTCTGGGCTAAATCAGGTTTGCAGCCAGCTGAAACTTTGGGCAAATTTACCAGAGAAACAACTTATACCCCAAATGATGCTCAAAATCCTAGCAGTATGACCATTTTGGTTGAGGTTCCCTGGATTGATAGCAGGGGTGAACATCAATCAAGTTTACAAACTAACTTAACTAAATGGTAATGGAAAAAAAGAAACAAGTTTGTTTTTTAAAGACTCAAAGAGGATTCACTTTAATCGAAATTTTAGTGGTGGTGGGTATTTTGGCCATTATTGCCGTGATTTCCTCCAACATGTTTTTTACGGTTTTTAAAAGCTCTGGTAAAACCAAGGTTTTAACCAAAGTTAAGGAAAATGGTGATTATGCTCTGTCGGTCATGGAAAGATTGATTAGGGATTCCGAAGAAGTCGTAACCAACACTGACAACAAAATCTGTGAGTCTGGTATGAATTATCTTAAATTTAAAAGGACAGATGGAAGTACAATAGAATTTGGCTGTTTGGAAGAAGGAACAGCCAATGGTCGGATTGCCTCCAACTCGGCGCGCTTGACCAGTTCGGAAGTCAAAGTTGATTCTTGCTCTTTCGATTGCAGCTGTCCGGCTGCTTTTCCGAATTGTACTTCCGAAGGGACAAAATTCTATCCCAAAACCATCACTATTAAATTTATTCTCAGCCAAAAAGGAGCGACAGTTCGTCCGGAAGAAGAAGCGATTATTAATTTTCAAACGACCGTCAGTACAAGAAATTACTAAACAACTTAGGAATTTCGTTCAATCATATAATCAGCCATTTTATACAGCATACCTTGAAGTTTGGGGTTTGTGGTAATTTGAAGAACGAATTTCTTGCCTTTCTTCACCAAATCTTTTGACAATTTTTGAGAATATTCCAAGGCGCCGGTTTCAACCGTAATTTTCCGTACTCTTTCGATCTCTTTTAAGGTTAAATTCCGATTTCCATAGGCATATTCCAAAAACTTTTTATCTTTTGAATTAGCCAGTTTTAAGGCTTTAAGATGAAGCATGGTAATTTTATTTTCTCCCACATCCGAAGCAATCGGTTTACCTAAAGTTTTTTCATCAGAAAAAAGACCCAACTCGTCGTCTCTTAACTGGAAGGCAATTCCTATCGGCAAACCATAATCTTTTATCTTTTCAACTCTTTCTCCTATACCTCCCGCCAATAAGGCTCCGTACTGGAGTGGAGCAGTGATCGTATAGTTGGCAGTTTTAAAAGAATGAACTTTAATAATGTCGTCTTCTGTGAACTCTTCAGAATTTTCGAAGCTCATATCAATTGCTTGACCAAAAGCTGTAGTTAAGATGACTTGATTAAATTGTCTTAAAACTCTTAGTTTAACCTGAGCCGGAAAACCAGCTTCGGTTAACAAGAGATTGGCAATGGTAAAACCAGCATCACCCAAATCAATCGCCATGCACTTTCCATAGTGTTCTGAATCTCCCTTAGAATATCTTTTTTGATGTAATTGTTCGTATTGGAGATGGATAGTTGTCATCCCTCTTCTTAAGTTATCTTTGTCCATAATATCATCATGCATGAGAAGAAAAGTGTGGGCAATCTCTATCATTAAAGAAGTTTTTAAAATTTCCTTTTCATTTTTTCCCCCAAAACATTCGTATCCTAATTTCGTTAGAGCTCCCCGGATATTCTTCCCACCCATAAACTTCAGATAAATTCTCATCATTTCGGCTGTTATTGGAGAAATTCTAGCTGCCTCTTTTTCTTTTTCTTTGAAAATTTTATCCAGAAGAGGAGTAGTTTTTTTAATATAATCTTTAATGTAATTTTCTGCACCCATTTATATAAAAGGAATTATGACATTCTGGGCATTTATGTCAATACATAAAATATATTTAAGAAGCAGTTACAATTCCAATAGAAAAAAAGGGTGTGAACTTTCATTTTTACCCTGAAAAGGCAAATTTTAAGTGAAGTTCTCTGGCCAATTAATAATTTATAGCCAAAAAGTTGACATTACCCTGTTTTTATCATTAAATAAAAGAGATGGTAAAAAAAGGAAGTTCCGGCCAGACCTTATTAATCATTCTATTAATTGCCGCGGTGATTTTAACTGTTGGTTTGGCGATTGCT